>RWZD01000095.1_pt1 | contig 19767 bp, 24 predicted proteins | sample 2187771 | NCBI WGS metagenome assembly RWZD01 (sample SAMN10531866, study PRJNA481165) | viral metagenome | isolation source: viral particles purified by filtration and ultracentrifugation from about... | place: USA: Tennessee
TACGTTTGATACAAAAGTTACGTATAGGAATAAGTATTTGTAGGGGGTGACACGGTGTCACAAATTCACATCTTAGACGGTCAAGAAGACACGATATTAGATTTCATTACAATGGATAATCTCATTGAAGATAACCATAAAAAATCACTTGAAGATACGCTAGAAACTTACGACTTTATCACGTTTGCGGACAAACGATTCAGTGAGTTTCTAGAAAAAAGGAATCGGATTATCATTCCAGATGAAGATGGTTCGCTTGTTGAATTTGTTATTTTTGAAGCAGTTAAATATAAAGACAGTGAAGGTTATAAGGCACAAGTATTTACTCATTCATCTTATTTAGAGTTAAAGAAAGCTAGTATTTTATATCCTGATAAAGGTTTTAAAGGAAGTGCATCTCAACAAGCAGGTCGAGTGTTAAATGATACTGGATGGCAAGTCGGTATCGTTGAAGGAGCCGGGAACAAAACTTTAACAGTTACGAAACATACAAATCCTTACGAGCAGTTAAAACACATTGCAAAAGAATATGAATTAGAACTAAGATTTAGAATTACGCATAACGGTAATCAGATTACAGGTCGTTATGTCGATTTGTTAGAGCGTGTAGGAGAATGGCGCGGACGTGAAGCTGAGTTTGGTAAAGATTTAGATAGTATTAGACGTGTAGAAAAACAAGATATTGTTACTGCATTATTGGGTTTAGGACCTGAAAGAGATGATGGCCCTCGAATTGAAGTATTGATTGAAGATTTCGATGCGCTACAACGCTGGGGAAGAATCGATGAACGCGGCGAATTACAACACTTAATTGAACCTTACGAAATCCAATCGGAACGTAGCGAAATGACACAAACAGAAGCACATCGTTATACACGTACAGCACTAAATAAACGTATCAATACACAGATTACTTACGAAACTACTATTTTAGATTTAGAAGAAGTAGTTGATCATGAAAATAAAAAGATACGTTTTGGTGACACAATTAAAATAAAAGATACAAAATTTAATCCACCACTCTATTTAGAAGCACGAGTATTTGAAATGACTCGAAGTATTAAACGTAAAGATAAAAAAGATATTAAACTAGGCGACTTTATCGAACACACAGAAGAAGAAGTCAATGCTATATGGAAAGAGTTACAGAAACAAATACAAAAGAGAGTTAGTCATTATGAAATGGCCGAGTACACGTATGACAAGCTAACCATTGACGATAAAGATGAAACTGTCTTTGAAGAAGGAAAAACATTTGCTGAAGCTACTGGAATAAAGGCAGAAGAAAATGCAAAAGAATTTGCTGCTGAAGAAGATAAAAAGATCAAAGTCGATGTGCAAGAGTATGCTGATAATGTTTCTGAACAAAAGGCACAATCTGCATTAGATAGTGCTAAACAATATGCTGTAGCTAAAGAAGTATATGAGTTACAAATGGAGCAGATCGCCTCTGATATTGAGGATAGAGCGCCAATTGAATATGTTGATGGAGAACTTAAGCATGCGATTGATAGTATTGAGGTTGGTGGCGTTAACTTAGCAGACTTAAATAGCTTATCAGGCAACAATGATATAGATGGTTATACTTTTACACTTTCAACAGATATACATGGTACTCCTAGCATTTCTATTGATAATAGTATTTTTGTTGTTGATAAGGATTATGTTTTATCTTTTAAAATACAAAAGAAGAGTGGAGACATAGAGAGAATAGCAGGTCATGCCTTTGCTTATTCAGTTACCAAAGGAGTATTTATTGATGGTAAAAAAGTTGGCGATACCTTCGGAAATAATGTAAACCTTTTTCCGAATGATAAGGAAGTTCATGAAATAATAATTTACTTTAATTATGATAATCCCGATTACGATGGAGGTATGAACTTCGTAATACAACCCAACAGACCGGGTTACGGATTGGATTATTCAGTCGTTATATGGGATTTGCAAGTTGAAGAAGGTACAAAGAAAACCTCTTACCAACGCCCTTTTGCTGACATTTTCTCCGAAATCGAAAAGAAAGCTGACGGAAATACTGTCTATACTATTGAAGATGTAGACAACATGATTAATAACACTGTTTCCATTACGCAGTATGAGACTGATAAAGAAGATATTGTAACGGATTTAAAATCACAAGGTACTCGTATTGGACAAAATGAAAAAGCTATCGGGTTAAAGGCTGACAGTAGCGAATTAGATACAGTAGAAAATAGCTTGAATACAAAAATCGGTAACGTGGAAGTTAAGGCTGACGAAGTTAAGACAAGCGTTAGTGAAGTTCGTGCTAATTTAGATGGATTGGAAGTTGGGGGAACTAACTTAAATAAAGACAGTAATAATTTTAACCCTAATGTAATGACAACTTACGATGGCTCATCTGTAACTCAATATGAGGATAACTACAAAGTTGAGGAATGGGGAGCGACAGATGCTCATAAAATGCGGTTTACAGGTGGAGACCAAAACTCAATATTAAAAGGGATTAAAAATATAACATCCGATACACCGACTGTAGAAGGAAAAACATACACTGTATCTCTATACGTTAAGAATTTGCGTGATGTTCCTATGTCTGTTAGAGTTAACGGTTTGGAGAATACACCGATAGTAGAGTTAGAAGCTAACGAGGCTAAAAGAGTAGTTGTTACTGAAAAGCGCTCAACATCTTTTTTACAACTGCAATTTAGAGCTGCATCAACTGGTAGGTATGTTGATGTGGCATTATGGAGGGCGCAAGTAGAAGAAGGTAATAAAGTTACTCCCTGGTCCCCAGCACCCGAAGACACTGACGAAGCAATTAATGAAGTCAGCGGACGTGTGACATCTGCTGAAGGTGAAATAAAAACTTTAGCAGGTGAAGTGAGCCTTAAAGCAAGTAAATCAGTAGTAGATAGTTTAGAAAACAGAGTTAGTACCGCAGAGGGAGATTTAAAAGTTCTTCCTGGTGAAATTAATGCTAAAGTTTCCAAAGATGGAGCATTCGGTGAACTTAACTTATCACCGGATAAAGCACTATTAGACTTTGAACGTGTCAATATAACGGGAAAGCTTGAAGCAAAACATATTAAATCACTTGCAGGATTAAACGTTAATGATCAATTTGTTGTTGATACTAGCGGTAAAGTCACAATAGGTAATAACAGAGTTACAATTGATGATAAAAGTATAAGTATTACACGTCCAGATGGTGCGATATGGATGCAGGACGGATTGGTTAAAGACGCTCCAACTGTACTAGGTATTGAACCTATGTATATGGATAGGGAAATTTGGGAAGGTGAGAGCCCCCCTTTAGTACAACCAGCTTTCACAGAACATACAGGGTATTTTCATAAAAAGGTTGGATTACTCGATGGTAGAGAAGGTAAATATAAAGATAACCGTGATTCTGACTATAGAAGTTCATTAAGGGTACAAAGATATTATTTTATCCATTCGGCCAGATATCTAGTACTAACATACAGATCGAGAACTATATCTTCTGAATACTTAGGGGAGAATTTGCATAGACATTTAGCTTTGATTTACGATGATAAGGATAATAAATTAGTTGACCACGGAGTACCAGAAAATACAATAGAGACAGTCGAATTAATAGCTGATTTAGGAAAGCCTACGTATAAAAACAGATGGGTCGACTTTAGAATAGGATGGGCTGCTGGTTGGGGTAATAAGGACGATTATATAAGATTTAGAATTAACAATGTTGTGCAAACAGATTACATCATTTGAGGTGTTTAAATTGATTGAAACATACGAGGAAAATATAGATGGTGATAAGGTAAAAGTATTTATTTCCATAAAAGATGGAGATGCTCATACTATTACAATTGGAAATAACGCAGTGTCTAAAAAAAGTGGTATACAATTTTATGTCGATGAACATGTTTCTTTGCAGCTAGATAAATTCGATTTTATAATGGATGGTTTAGTGCCCACCTTAGAATTAAGAGAAGGGGAAGAACTTGTTATACCTGAAGAAACAGAAAGAGAAAAGGAAATAAAAAGACTAAAAAAAGAATTAGAACAGTTAGAAAACGCTGAATAAGCGTTATTTTTTATGGGGGAATACGAGAAAGAATTACTATTTTTTGGAGGGTGAATCTTGGATGAAAAAGAGAAGGAGCTGAAAGATATGCCCATTTGGCAGAATCATGAACAGCGAATAACATCACTCGAAGTAACTACGAGCACTATCAACAGAGACTTTGCAGATATGAGGAAACGTTTTGACGACGTAGAAAGCAAGATTGAAAAAGGTAACGAAGACCAATCCAAAAAATTAGAGGTAATTGACAAACGCTTGATGGATGAGTTTTTTAATAAGAAAACTACAAACCGTGATTATAAATGGAAGATGTTAATTGCGGTTGTCGGTGGTGGCGGAATTGGTTACCTTGTCATAGAAAAAATAATAGAGTTATGGAGTTGATGATTAATTGGAATTTTTAAACGAATATTTAGTTGAGGAAGCACTGATAGTTATTCCAGTGCTTTTAATTTTAGGAAAAATGATTAAAGAAACACCACGATTTTATGATTGGATCATACCGTATGTGTTATTAATTTTAGGCACGGCGTTTACGGTTGCTTTAATGGGTTTTAACGTGGATGCGGTTATTCAAGGTGTTTTAGTAAGTGGTGCAGCAGTATTTGGTAATGAATTATTTAAACAAGCAAAAGTGCGTGATTAAGTTCATGCTCTTTTTTAATTTATGAAAGGATGATATACAATGACACATCTATTAATAGCAGGTCATGGAAAACAGAAAAACGGTGGATTTGACCCGGGAGCAAGCGGCTTAATTTCTAAGGGAGAACATCGATATATGAAGGAAGACTTGTTCCCAGCAATGAAAAAGTTTTTACCTAAAGGTCACGACCTAGTATTTTTTGACGAATATAACGTTTATAGCTACGGAAATATTGTGTCGCTTGCAAAGAAATACAACGCTTCACAGATTACAGAGTTTCATTTTGATGCAGCTGGATCTTCAGCAAAAGGCGGTCATGTAATCATACACAGTAGTTACAGCCCGGACAAGATGGATTTAGCATTGCGTGATACTATTAAGTCGATGGTAGGTACAATTTATTCTCATAAAGGACATGCTGGAGTTAGTGGACGTAACAACCTTGCCAACGTAAATCGTACAGCAAACGCTGGTATTACGTATAGATTAGTCGAGTTAGGTTTTGGTACAAATAAAGATAATGCTAAAGTGTTAACAAAGGACGTGGAAACATACGCTAAAAAGTTAGTTAAAACTTTAACAGGTACGACTAATGATAAAAAGCCTTCAACGTCTAAACCTAAGCCGAAACCTAGCAAACCAAGTACAGCTAAGCCTAGCAATAAATATAACGTTGCTGTTGATGGTAGTTGGGGTCCTGATCTAACACGTAATTTACAGCGCTATTTTGGTACAACTGTAGACGGAGTAATCAGTGGTCAACCTAAAAATAGGAGTACACAAAACATTCCGAGTGCTGTATATGGTACAAGTGGAAGCAACCTAATTCGTGCAATGCAACGACACTACGGATGCGAGATTGTCGATGGTAAGATTAGTAATCCATCTAATTTAATTAAGGCGATGCAGCGCAAATATGGATTGAAAATAGTTGATGGTCATGTAAGTTTACCGTCTAATTTAGTTAAAGAAATACAGCGTAGATTAAATAACGGTACGTTATAGTGTTATATTAAGCGATCATCCGCAGATACCTTACGAGGACTGTGGTATTTATATTTGACAAACAAAAAGACGTAAGTTATATTGTAAACAACAGGTGTAAACACTGCCTGTTAACTATTAACATATCATCTCTTACTAACAGTATAGGGCAACATATCCTAGGTCTTGTATGTTTTTATATAGGTCATCCTAAAAAATACCCCTTAACATTTTTTAGAGTATATGGTACAATACATGCAAGATGTATAAGTCTTAGGAAATGAATGGTCCCAGAAGTGAAGGCTCACTTATAGTGAGTCTTTTTTTGTGTATAGTAAAGTAAAAAGAGGGCTAGTTGCCCTCTTGATTTATAAAGATCGAATAGTTATGTATAACTTTTATATTCATGCAATATATCTTTTATTAACATTTCCCCATGTTCTTGCCAGTGATCTTTATAATTTATATGTCCATCTTTATCGAGTGGTTTTTGAAATTGATTAAACCCAGTTGCGCTTAATAGTGAGTCTTCGTTTCGATCTAGCCCAATGTTAACCACATGTTTAATTAAATAAGGTGTTCGAAATTCAATATATGCATCACGTTTATCCAGTTCCCCTTCTAATACATGAAAAGGAATTCTTAAATAAATAGTTTCTCCACCTTCTCGCCAGAGTATTGCATCAAATTTTCCTTTGTGATAATCCCAACCACCACATAAAAAGAAACCGTGTTTCTTTAAGAACTTCTCCATATACCCGAAATAACTTCGTTTTCCTTCCATATTTGTTTGTAGACTGATCATAAATTCACTCCTATGGTTAGATATAGTAATTATTAGTATTATTATCAATTTAGATAAAAAAATACCATAAGATTATCAAGATTAATTCCCATAGTGAATTGGAGACGCACCAATATATATAATTAAATAGATAAAATAGAGCTTCTTTTCAGAAACTCCATTAAAAATAGCTTAATTGTCCCCTTATTAATACTCTAAGTATCTAATTCATTACTAATTTCCGTTCCATAATTTGGCATGCCTGTTTCTATCTTATCTTTCTGATCTTTTTCTTCCTTATTAGTAAAGAAATTAGTAAAGAAGATAGTTAAAGCATACAAACCACTCAATCCAACTATTGAATAAATAATTCTTGATAATAGAGATTGTTGGCCTCCAAAAATAGTTGCAACTAAATCAAACTTTAGGAAACCAATTAATCCCCAATTAACAGCGCCTATTATAGCTAAGACCAAAGATGATCTTTGTATCTGATTCATAAATAAAACCTCCTTATAACATGGTTTAAATTTCTTGATATATTTAATGTTCCCCAATTATGTTTTAATATATAATTACATTTTTTAATTTTTAGTGCTGAAAAAACCCAAAAATTAACTCTTGAAACAGAACGTTCGTTCTCTTATAATGTTTTTAAGAGGAGGGAACAAATGTGCGTAATGAATTATTAAGGTGTTGTCGTTGTAGCAATCTGATTAGGATTATGTACATGAATGATGATGGTGTTGTCACAAAACGTACAGTTCGTGTGCTTAAAATAAATAGCACTACATTCAAGACATTCTGCTATATGCGTAGAGCGCAACGTACTTTTAAGATAGATAATTTATTAGCTGTTATTCCCATTTATGAAAGGGTGGTAGTGTAATGGACGTGAATGAACGAGGGACTAAGAAATGGACGTCATTAATGTTGCCGGAACAGATACAAATGTTAGAAAAGATGGAAAGAGAACAAGAATATAAAGAGAAACCAATTATAGATGAACAAATGAAAGCTGAAAACTATGTATTGCTGCAGGAAGCATTAGAATTTGATTATAAAATTCGTATTAAATATTATGCGTTTTACGATTATTTCTATGAAGAAGGATATTTGTTAGGTATGGATGGATCAAATGGTGTTATATATATGGAAGAAACGGAAATAATGTTTGATGATGTGATGGAAGTTTGTGTATTATAAGAAATAAAGAGGGCAATTAAGCCCTCTTTGAACTCTTTAACATCTACCCACATATTTATTTTTTCCGCCCCAATTAGCCCCAAATTCAGCCCCAATTCATTACATTTTCATGCATGAGCTTGCGTTTTGTATTTATAACCACATAACTATAAACCTTTACATATCAATGATTCAAGACTTATAAAAATATTTATTGCGTTTCATAAATTTTCGTATTTAAAAAGTATGAATAAGTTTTAGGTCGTTCATATCAAGGGGGTTGGGGCTGAATAATTTATTTAGCCCCAATATTAGCCCCAATTAAACTTTCGCTAAACAATCTAACAGATTTATCCTCCATCTCTTGTAGAACGTGACCATATATATTATCAATCATATGGGGGGTGTTTCCTAAGCGTTCTGCAATTACTTTTGATGGCAAGCCTTTATTCAGAAGTATCGTAGCATGAGTGTGTCTTAAACCATGCACAGTGATTTTTTTGAGTCCGTTATCCGCAATAAGATTATTTAAAGTACGATTTATTACGGTATTAGTTAACGGACCACCATGTGTGGATATAAACACAAAATCATCATCTGTTAGAGACCCTCCAAACATTAACTTTCTCTTTTTACACCATAATTTATACTTCTTTAAATGTGAAAGTAGTACACGATCGATTAATATCGTTCGATAACTTCTTTTTGTTTTAGGAGATCTTACTTTGTATTGGTCTCTTGTTCTATTTACGGTCATTGTTCCTTTATCAAAATCGATATCATTCCATTTTAGCCCTAAAGCTTCTCCTTTTCGAAAACCTGTGTAAGCTAAAGTGAATATTAAAGAATAACTGGTTTTATTTAGCTGTTCTTTTGCAAGGTTTAATAATTCATTTAATTCTTCAACCTCTAAATAATTATCATTTATGCTATATTGTTCATCATCTTTAATGACCACTTTGTTAAATCGATTTCGTATCAATATTTCTTCATCGATTGCAGAATTTATTGCTGTTTTAAAAATAACGTGTACCGTATTTATCGTACTTGGTTTATATTTCCTGTTTTTTAATTCATCTATAAACGTTTTTTGATAAGTCGATCTATTTAAGGTTTTTAATTTATACGAACCAATTAACGGTTTCAGGAGATTATTAATAACTATCTTCCTATTTTCTATTGTGGTGCGTTTCCAAGAATCTTTATTCATGTCATACCAAATATCTAACCATTGAGATACAGTGATACTATCATTTTCAACCTGTACTACTTCACCATTAAGCAAATTTGACCTTACTTCCAACAAAGAACGTAAAGCGACTTTCTCTGTTTTAAAACCACTCTTTTTCTTCTCTTTACGCTTACCTAATACATCCACATACTTGTGGCGATACATGAATCGTTTTTCACCATTCTTCAAAAAGTAATAATAAACTTCAGGTTCTTTTGTTTTGTGTAATTTCATTATTATCATCCCTTGTTACGTGGGTAGACGCTTTTAGGGGACGAAAATATAAATCACCTCCTTTAATGTGAACGTATGTTCTTGTTAAGGGTAAAAAAATTTAGTTAATAATTGTTCAGATACATCATATTGCTCAGTAGCTTCATGAACTGTTACGATTTCATTACCCTGATTAAATAGAAGTTCTAACATAAATTCATTGGCTTCACGCTCTATTTTATTGGTAGGATAAAAAGTATTTGTTTTTAAAAAGGCTGTATTAACATCTGGATGTAATATTGCATGTCCTAATTCATGTGCGCATGTTGATAATTGTTCTTTATAGGGCAATGATTCGTTAATATGAATAATGGATGTACGATTAAACTTACTGAAATAACCTAATGAATTGCCTAAAGGTTCAAATATTACAGTAATATCCATTGAACTAGCGATTTCAAAAGGGTCATTTGTTCCATGTTTATGTATTAATTGCCCCACTTTCTTTTTTATGGTCACAGAATCATTCCCTTATCTATATTTTTTAGGAGTGAATTTCTTTTTAGCTAAACGCTTATGCATTCTTAATGCGTTCTCTAAAGATGCAATCATAATTTCTCTATTTTCCTCGTCTAATTCATCAAGGGTACTACCGTCTGCAGCAGCGAATCCGGAATCGCTACTCATATTTTTAATCATTTCTTCTAATTGTGTTTCAATATCTCGTTCATCTTTATCAGTTAGATCATAATAACGTTTTTTATCTGTACGTCCTAATAAGTAATCGGTGGATACATTAAAGTAGTCGGCTACTTTGATTAAATTAGTTCCTTTAGGTATATTTTTCTTCCATGAATATAAAGAATTTCTACCAATTTCTAGTCTTTCTTCTAAAGTATTCACAGAAATACCTTGTTCATCACAAAGGTTTTTTAGGCGGTCAAAAGCATTCATATCAACGTTTCCTTCCATTTAAGCACCTATTAATTAAAACTACTTTTAAAAAACTTTAATTAAACTGTTGACTTTTAAATCTAGTTTTAATATACTCTAGGTAAGCTATTTAGTTAGCGAAAAAAGACAATAAAAAATACGACCTGGTAAAATACATTTTTTCGTTGGGGAACGGTTAAATGTTGTATGTATAGGCTTTTACAAGTCTTTTTTAGCTATGTCTATATATTAAATCTAGTTTTAAAATTTGTCAATAGTTTTCGCTAACTTTTTAGCTTATATACTAGGAAGGTGTGGTGTGAAAAAGGATGAACGGAGGAGCGATAATGTCAAAAAATACAATAGCACAAATTGTTGGGGAAATGCATGTTCGTAAAATCAAACAAGCAGATATGGCAAGAATGCTTGGAATATCAAGTGCTTATTTAGGCGAAATATTAAACGGAAAGAAAACATATCCGAGAGCACAGTATCACATTGATAGAATGGTCGAAATTTTAGATATAGGAGTGTGGTGAAATGATACCTACTGCACAAGTCCAAGTTGAAGTTGACCAAAAGCAAGTAAACGAATTTATTGAAAAAGAACTACAGAAACAAATTAACCAACAGTTATTACTCGTTGACATCAACAAATTATCTGAAGTTACTTGTATGTCAATTCGTTATTTAGAAGATGAAATATTGTGCGATCCTCGTGTTCGAATTCATGAACGTAGAAAGAATCGTAAACGTTGGTGGTTAGCACAACCGGTATTTAAAGCAATAACAAATATTATTGATGAATGGTAACAAAAATATATGTGTGGGTAGACGCTTAAAGAGGAGAATGAATAATGAATAAATATTACTTTACTTTTATGACAGGACATCCATTAAGAAATTACGTTAAACCAATTGTAGCTACAGATTTGGAAACGGCAATGACAAAAATGTTTTTTCTTTACGGCACAAAATGGGGCATTGATTATACCGAAGAACAATATTTAGAAAGTATTGCGAATGGATCCATGAAACCAAAGACAGAATTAGGAACTACTTACTGTGGGTCAGTGATAACATTCGGTGAAATGAAAACTTGGATAGAACGATTCTATCAAATTTTAGGAGCTTCACAAGTAAATATAAATAAGCGATTAGATGAAATGATAAAAGATATTTGTTCTGTTTATGGTTACGAAAGTACAGATGAATATGTTCAGAAGTTATTTAAGATGATTTGGGAAGAACGATATGGAGTAAGTTTATATGACGCAGTTTGAAGGAGGTGAGTTGAATAAATATGAGTGTTTGGTTGTTGTTAAATATGATTCTTTAATAAAAGCACCAAAAAGAGGATTAGCTGTACGAGTAACTACTGTAAGTACAGATGAGGAAACTATTAAGGAAAATGCATTAAGAGAAGCTTCACTGTATCTAAATGATTTAGGCATAAAACATACACATGATGATTTAAAATTTATTGGATTTAATAAGTTAGATGCATTGGAAGAAACACTTTGAAAGGGGGTGAAATTAAATGAATAACAAGGATAGGTTGCCAGCATTAATTTTCACATTTTCAGCATTTGCGATTATGACAGTGGTTTTTCTTGTTTTAGTGATTATTGAATTTATCAATATTGTTTCTTGAAAGGGGGTGAAAATGTGCCACAAATATTAGAGAAAGGCAAAGGACTTATAAGAGTTCATGCAGGTGTTGCGACTTTAGAAGACGGTGAAGAAATCGACCTCGCTTATACAATAAATGGTTCCCCAGTCGTAGAGTTTGAAGATAGAACTACAATCTATTGGACTTGGGAAGAATTAATTCGTCAAGCAATGAAATTAAAAAACTCGTAAAGGGCTGCAACCCAATACGAGCTATGAATAACTAACCAACTACATTATAGCACGAAAGGACGTATTGATAAATGAGTAATAAAAATATTGATTTACCATTATCAGATTTAGCTCAAGGAGCAATACAAGAAAAGTTAGATTATGAATTAAATAAAATTTTCGAGAACATTCACGATCCAAATACTGAAGCGACTGATAAACGTACCGTAACGATTAAGCTTGATTTCAAGCCAGATGATAACCGTCAGACTGTATCTGTCGATAGTAATTTTACAACGAAACTGGCCAATGTGACAGGGGTTGCCACTACAGTGTTGACTGGAAAGGATTTAACTTCTGGGAAAGTGCAAGCCAAAGAACTTAAATCTAACATGCCTGGACAGACATATTTTGACGATGATGCACAACAAAAGACAGACGTCGGGGAACCTGTAGACGTTATCGAAAAGGAACAGCAGCGTAAAAATATTATTGATTTACAGAGAGGGAGTAATTAAATGATTAAAGATGCTATTAAATATTTACAGGATACGTTGATTAGTCCGAAAGATAGATTAGTTAATTTTAAAGATGTTGATTATGTTGATCGTCAATTTTTGATTGATAACGATGGACAAGCACGGGAAGTAAAGCCAGTTGACACGAATGCTGTTCATCCACTGCATGTGAAGACATTGACTAGTTTAATCAGCTATATCAAAAGGGATGAAGAGCGTCCAACACCATTCTTTTTCTTGCATGTAGAGGATGAAAGAACCGTCACTTTGTGGAGTGCATTGGATTTTCAGGGCGGACGTGAACATCTTATTACAGCGAATGCAATTGTTCCAAACTTTGATTATGAATATTTCCATGATGCAGAGGAGTTAATCATTGCATTACAGTCAACATTCACAAAAACGGGTGATCGTGATTTGTTGCTAAAAGTTATTGGAAACATTAAAGAAGAAAACGTACGTAATACAGGAGATACAGGATTCTCACAAGCTGTAACGATTCAAACAGGTGTAGCATCCGCGGATGATGTTAAGGTGCCGAACCCGGTCACACTCGCACCATATCGTACATTCTTAGAAGTTGAACAGCCATCGAGTGAGTTTATCTTCCGTATGAAAGACGGTCCAAGTGGTGCCATTTTTGAAGCCGACGGTGGTGCATGGAGGAACAAAGCAATCGCCAATGTAAAAGACTATTTATCTAAAGAATTGAAAGAGGAAGTAAGCTTCGGCCGCATTACAATCATTGCTTAATAGTTAAATAGAAAAGGAGAATAACCAACCATGATAAAAATTAATAAGCTAGAAATTGAAAATGTAAAACGGGTAAAAGCTGTCAAAATCGAGCCGTCTGCAAACGGCTTGAATCTGATCGGCGGTAAGAATAATCAAGGGAAATCAAGTGTCCTGGATGCGATTGCTTGGGCACTAGGTGGCAATAAGTACAAGCCAAGCCAGGCAACTCGTGAAGGAAGCACAATTCCACCAAATCTAAGTATCACCATGTCAAATGGGTTAGTTGTCGAGCGTAGGGGTAAGAATAGCGATTTGAAAGTTATTGATCCCCAAGGACAGAAAGCCGGACAACAACTCCTTAATAGTTTTGTAGAAGAGTTAGCTATTGATTTACCTAAGTTTATGAATTCATCTAATAAAGAAAAGGCGAATATTCTTCTGCAAATCATTGGGGTTGGCGATCAGCTGTATACACTCGAAAAAGAGGAAGAAGAATTTTACAATCAACGCCGCGCTATTGGTCAGATTGCCGATCAGAAAAAGAAGTATGCAGAAGAGCAAACGTATTATCCGGATGCACCGAAAGAACTCGTTTCAGCAAATGACCTTATTCAACAGCAGCAGGAGATACTTGCTCGGAATGGTGAGAATCAGCGCAAACGTAATCAGCTATCACAGATACAACAACAATATGCAGCACAAGGCCAAGAGGTAGAACGATTGAAACAGCTATTGCAGGAAGCCGAAGCAACTTATACAAAACTTGGTCAAGATTTAGAAATGGCGCAAAAAGATGCGATTGATCTTCAGGATGAATCAACAGAAGAACTTGAAAATAACATACAGAAGATTGACGAGATTAATAGAAAAGTACGTGCGAATCTTGATAAAGATAAGGCGGAAGAAGATGCTGGCCAATACCGTAACCAATACAATGACTTGTCCGACAAAATCGAAAAGGTCAGATTGCAAAAATCAGAATTACTCGATAGTGCGAATCTGCCATTAGAAGGATTGTCTGTTGCAGATGGAGAGTTGATATATAAAGAGCAGAAATGGGATAACATGTCTGGTTCCGATCAGATGAAAGTCTCGACTGCCATTGTACGGAAGTTAAAGCCAAATTGCGGATTCATTCTCTTGGACAAGTTGGAGCAGATGGACCTGGAGACGTTAGAAGAGTTTGGCAAGTGGCTAGCTAGTGAGGATTTACAAGCAATAGCCACACGAGTCAGCACAGGAGAAGAGTGCGAAATCATTATTGAAGATGGTTATGTCGTTGGACAAGAAGTTATCGAACAAAAGAAAGAAGAACAGCAAAAACAATGGAAGCCAGGTGAATTTTAAATGAATATCACGAAAGGGAAAATCGCTAAGGCACAAAAGGTCATTTTGTATGGACCAGAAGGAATCGGTAAATCAACTTTTGCCGCACAATTTCCTGATCCCTTATTCATCGATACAGAAGGAAGTACAAACAATATGGATGTAGCCAGATTAGATAAACCTAGTAGTTGGGAGTTTTTACATCAACAAATTGAATTCGTAAAACAGAATCGTCCCTGTAAGTCACTGATTATAGACACTATCGACTGGGCGGAGATGCTATGTATTCAATCAGTTTGTTCCCAACATAACAAAAAAGGAATAGAGGATTTCGGCTATGGAAATGGTTATGTTTATACCGCTGAAGATTTTGGTCGCTTTTTAAATAAGCTAAACGATGTTATTGATGCAGGTATTAACGTTGTATTGAATGCGCATAGTCAGATTGTGAAATTTGAACAACCGGACGAAATGGGAGCTTATGACCGTTACCAATTGAAATTAGGGAAACGGACATCATCCCAAACGGCTCCATTAGCAAAAGAATGGGCGGATATGATTCTATTCATGAATTACAAAACATTCAGTGTCGCCACGGATGACAAAGGCAAAAAACACAAAGCACAAGGCGGTAAAAGAACAATTTACGCAACACATCATCCTGCCTGGGATGCTAAAAATCGTCATAATTTACCTGATGAATTTCCAATGGAATATGCACAGATTGCGCACATCTTTAATGAGCAACCGGCACAAGCGCAACAGCCAGAACCTGTACAACAAGCGGAGCCGCAACCATCCGGAAATACCGGACAGTTGCAACAACAGCCTGCACCACAACCCGAGCAGCAACAGCAGGCACCAGTGGAACAACCAAAAGAATTAGATCCTTCTTTGCCGCAGGCCTTACGTGATTTAATGACACAAAATGGAGTCTCGGAAGAAGAAATAGAGGTTGTTGTTGCTCAAAAAGGATACTTCCCGATGGGGACACCGATTGTAAATTACGGGCAAGATTTTATCGGTGGCGTTCTTATTGCAGCATGGGATCAAGTATTTACTATGGTTCAAGATTTTAGAAAAGATTTGCCATTTAACTAATAGGAGGAATTACAGATGAGTCAAGATATGGATAGAGTATTAGATTGGGAAGATGAAATAGAAGAAAGTGGTGGTAACTTTATATTGCTGCCAGAAGGCGACTATAATTTCACAGTTAATAAATTCGAACGAGCCAGACATAACGGTAGTGCGAATTTGCCAGCTTGCCCGATGGCTTTATTAACATTAGAAATCGATGGAGAACAACATGGAACAGCGACAGTCATTCATAGATTGTTCCTTCATTCAAAAACAGAAGGATTCCTTTCTAACTTTTTTGAAGCAATCGGTCAAAAACAGGAAGGTGAACGGGTGAAGATGAACTGGCAGGCAGTGTACGGAGCAAAAGGACGTTGCAAGCTCGAAATAAACCACTTTACCAATAAAGACGGCGAAGAAAAGCAAAATAATCAGGTGAAGACATTCTTACCGTATGAGAAATACTTGCAGAATAGCGGAGGACAAGCGCAGGCGCAGCAGGCGCCACCGGCACAAGGTCAGCCAATGCAACAACAGGCACCTGCTCCGCAACAACAGCCACCATTTCCAACAGGTGGACAGCAACAACCACAACAAGGCGGATATACGCCAGGAAAGTTTTAATAGGAGGTAACCATGGAACTTAGAAAATACCAACAAGAAGCCAGGATGGCTATCCAGGAAGAATGGAAGAACGGTAATCAGATAACGTTGCTTGTGCTTCCTACTGGAACCGGAAAGACAATTGTATTTTCCAAAGTAATTGAAGATAGAGTGAAACAGGGCGAGCGTGTTCTCGTCCTGGCCCATAGGGGTGAATTGTTAGATCAAGCTGCAGATAAATTGGAAAAATCCACTGGACTAAAAACAGCTACAGAAAAAGCAGAAGAAACATCACTGAACAGCTGGTTCCGTGTTGTCGTCGGTAGTGTCCAAACAATGATGAGAGAAAAACGTTTAAGCCAATTCGATAATGATTTTTTCGATACGATCATCATCGATGAAGCGCATCATTCCATTTCCAATAGTTATCAACGAGTTTTGAATCATTTTGAAGATGCTAATGTACTTGGGGTAACTGCTACACCAGACCGGGGAGACATGCGGAATTTAGGAGAGTATTATCAATCATTAGCTTATGAATATACGCTACCTAAAGCAATTAAAGAAGGATACCTGGCACCAATTAAAGCATTAACGCTTCCTTTACAGCTTGATTTATCCAAAGTTAGCCAACAGGCCGGCGACTTTTCTACACGAGACTTAGGCAGCGCACTGGATCCTTATCTTGAATCAATTGCAGACGAAATGCTTAAAAATGCAAGTGATAGAAAAATTGTAGTTTTTCTTCCACTCGTAAAAACAAGTCAACGGTTTGCAGAAATATTGAATGAAAAAGGATTCCGTGCAGCAGAAGTAAATGGAGAATCAGAAGATCGCGCAGAAATATTAGAAGACTTTGATAATGATAAGTATAACGTCCTTTGTAACTCGATGCTTTTAACAGAAGGATGGGATTGTCCATCAGTTGATTGCGTTGTCGTACTTAGGCCGACGAGAGTAAGAAGTTTATACAGCCAAATGGTAGGGCGAGGTACCAGACTATTTGAGGGAAAAACTGAATTATTGTTGCTTGATTTCCTTTGGCATACAGATAGGCATGAATTATGTCATCCGGCCCATTTAATTGCAGAAAATGATGAGGTTGCACAGGCCATGACAAAGCAAATTGAAGAAGCAGGAATGCCGCTTGATCTCGAAATGGTAGAGCAACAAGCAGAAGAAGATGTCGTGGCGCAACGTGAGGAAGCACTAGCCAAGCAGCTGGCAGAAATGAAGCGAAGAAAAAGAAAGCTTGTGGATCCGTTGCAATTTGAGATGTCTATTCAAGCGGAAGATTTATCAAGCTATGTTCCTAACTTCGGATGGGAAATGGAAGCTCCTACTGAGAAGCAAGTTAAAAAGCTAGACGATTTAGGCATTAATCCAGATGGAATTGATAATGCCGGCAAGGCAGACATGATTCTCGATAGATTGGATAAACGTCGTAATCAAGGTTTAACAACGCCTAAACAGATTAGGTTTCTTGAGCAAAGAGGCTTCCAGCATGTAGGTAAATGGCCATTTGAGCATGCTAGAAAATTAATTGATCGCATTGCTGCAAATGGCTGGATAAATCCAGCTGGATTAAATCCAAAAGAATATAATCCAGAACAGGAGATTTAAAAATGAACATTTATTTGATAATGGAAATTAGTATATCTGGTTGGTCAACAACTGTAAAAGCGGTTTTTAGAAATAAAGAAAATGCATTGAACTTTATCAATCAAAACAATAGTGTTAATCAATATTACTTAGAACTGAAAGAAATATATACAAAGGATTAGCTCATACCTTTTCTTTGGGGATTATTTAACCATTTCTTAATTTCATATATGAATGCCCAAACATCCTTGTCAGAAGGTTTAACGTAGGATTCACTTGATGGATCGCTTCCCATTAGTGAGAAAACACCCATCAGCCAATTATTACCATGATTAGTTAGAGCATTTAAATCCTTTAACCAACTTTCTAATTCACCAACAGGAACAACGAACTGTCCATATTCTTTTAAAGTATTTATAAATGAAACTCCTAATTCATATGTATCTGGCTCATGAGTTAATAAATAACATAAGCCTTCGGAATTTAGTTCTTTTATATAATCTGAGCCATTTTTAAATTTATTTTTTAATGAGTTTTTCTGGGTGTTTAATGATTCATGAAATGTATCAGGAATATTTGGTGATTCAAGATACTTTTTGAAAACAGATCCACCATCTTTTATCATATCTAAATCAATGATGGAAGCTGCAGGAACACCTATTTTTCGGAGCATTGAGACTATGGTACCAACAGTTTGCTTATTCTGGGCATTCAAAAATAAACAGTCTTCAATTCCCCAATCGGGATTGTAGTCTAGCAATCTTTTATTAATTTCTTGATAGAAGGCCCTATCAGAGTCACTCTCAGTTACAATTACATGTTTGTAAAATATACCACCTATGATATTTGTGGATCTTAATAGTGGATTTATCATGATTTCTTCAATCATAGTACTATCTAAAGATGTAACACTGGCGATTTCATTATCATAATTTAACCTAATTATATTAAGAGGAATATGTGACTCAATACATCCCATTATAAAATCAGAACTATGAGTACTTGCAAATATTTGTTTATTTTCACTATCGGCTAATTTAGCAATCACATTACCCAGTTTGCGTGATAAAGGGGGATGTAAAAAAGCTTCCAGCTCATCTAGTAAAATAATATCTGGATCACGGGTTAGAATCTCTGAAATAATTCCTAAATATGCTTTTCTTCCATCACTTGTTTTATCACGATTATCAGCTTTTTTTAAAACATTTATCGTCTCAGGACGGATACTTAATCTCATTGTATCATCGAGTTCCTCTTTAGATAATACAAAACAAGCTTCTGAACCATTTAGAAGGATTTCGGTATATACACCAAAAGCATCATATATATAATCTTGTATTTTTGAAAATTTAAAATTATCTTTAATAGCCTTTTGGATTGTATTATCAAAAGCTTCACGATTATGTCTATCAATATTTTCAGTAGTGAAGGGCTTGGAGTCCATAGATGCTAATCGAGTAATACCGTCCAATAATAATAACTTATTATCTAAAATGATACTTTTAAAATCTAAATATTCTTCTTGATTGTCATCATTAATTTTTCCAGCGTTGAAATTTACAATATCTGTTTTTGAAAACCTGAAGTTTTGGCGTGCGGATGAAGATAAGAAAATATTACGATCATTAGATTCATGCGAAGTACTTTTGAATTCATTTAAAGCTTCATATGAAATTGGTTCTAAAATCGTGTCATGTAAAATTAAATATTCATTTGGTGCTATAGCGCCCCTATAGTTAGTACCACTTAAATTAATAAGCAATTCTTTAAGAAATAGTGATTTTCCAGAATTATTAGGTCCAACTATTATATTTATAGGTTGTGGTTTAAATTCAAAATTCTGATTACCTTTTTTGATTTTTAATTCTATCTTATTAATCATTGATATTATCTCCTTAGCATTTTTTATTTTAATCATATCAAAAGAAAGTAGGTGATGCCACCTTATGGAAAATAAACTAGATTTACTCAAATTATTGGAATATCTTCTTACGACAAGCAAGTTCGCCCAGGGATATTTCATAATCCGATAAATAA
>RWZD01000096.1_pt1 | contig 19611 bp, 14 predicted proteins | sample 2187771 | NCBI WGS metagenome assembly RWZD01 (sample SAMN10531866, study PRJNA481165) | viral metagenome | isolation source: viral particles purified by filtration and ultracentrifugation from about... | place: USA: Tennessee
ACTGAAGATAAGAAACCATTGATAGTTACTTTTGCACCAATGATGATAGCTGATCATATGCAGGCAAAACTACGTGGTGATTTGCAGTGGATTGATGAAGATAATCTTGTTGTAGGAAAAACAGGGCGTAGTATTGCTCATTTTCTAAAAGAGATGGGAGTACAACAAAATGCACATATTGGTATTATTGGCTTAGAACCTTATCCCCCATTTTATTTTGATGGTGCAATGCCATTTAATACTCTAAATGGTATTAAGGAAGCATTTCCTTATGCAAAATTTAGCAGTGTGTATCGTGATTTCTTTAGACGGGCATCAGTTAAAAGTGAAGAAGAGCTCGCTCATGTAAGATATGCTGCCGCCATTGGTGAAGCAATGAGCGAGGCAATGCGAGTGACTGCAAGGCCTGGTGCAACAGAGGCGGAGCTTGCGGCCGCAATTACTGCCACTTGTTTATCAAGGGGGGGATTTACCGCTGAAATTTTAATGGGATCAGGATCTGAGTATATCGGTTGGGGGCCTCCTGTTTGGCAATATCGCTCACAAGCACCTCGTGAAATTCAAATGGGTGATATTATATTATCAGAGATTTTTGCTTTATATGGAATGTATGAAACGCAACATCAAGCGGTGGTTGCTGTAGGTAAAATTCACGAAAACTTAGAAAAAGCAGCATTAGTTGCACGTGAATGCTATGAAATTGGCGTTGAACATTTAAAAGCAGGGATAACCTTTGGTGAAGTAGTTGATTTAATGGAAAAACCACTATTAGAATCAGGGGGATGGCATGTTCATCCACTTATTCACAGTATTAATCCTTATGGTCCAATCGGCTTTGGCACAGCGCCAGGTATTGAATCATTACCTCTTGCTCATCGTTATAAACAAATTGAGCGATTACCTAATCCAGGGAGAGAATTGGTATTACAAGAAGGTATGACATTTGCTTTTGAGCCTAATTGTGGCTTCGGCCACCACTTATGTAATTTAGGTGGCACTGTTGTGGTTGGCAAAAGCAAAGGGATTGAGTTAAATTCTAACTCAACACAATTAATGCGGGCAGATATATAGTCCTAATAGTAACCAGTTGATTATAATGAAAAACACCAGTAAAACTGCAGTAAGTACAGAACAAACTCAAGAGAAATTAGTGCAAGAAGGTATTAGGCTTTTTGCACTATATGGGATCAGTGGATTGAGAACGCGACAACTTGCGCAAGATGCTGGTGTTAATCAATCAGCAATACCTTACCACTTTGGCGGAAAATTAGGGGTTTATACAGCAGTGATCCGATATATTGCGACAGAATTAGCCTCTGAAATTCAGTTTGACCAATTTGATAATAAGCTTCAGTTTTTATTGAAAGAAAACCGACCTTATAAAAATGAAAAAGTGGCTGAATTAGTTCTATTACTAGTCACAGGTTTAACTCGTGCATTATTATCATCAAAACGCCATTATTACAGTCAGTTGATTCTACGTGAACAGTTAGAACCGACGGAAAATTACGATCTTATTTATAGTAATCTGATTGAGCCTTTTCATCTTCGTCTTTCTCGTTTAGTTGGATTAATGGATACAAAGAGTGATGAAGTAACAATCACTATTCGTGCTCATGCTCTTATTGGTCAGATATTAGGGTTTGTCATTGCAAGAAAAGCTTTTCTATTACGTGTTAATAAGCAAGAGATAACATCACAACTATTAGATAAGATTGTACAAGAAATTAGCCAACTTTCAGTAAATGCCCTTTTAATTGAAAACGCATAGGCAATAAAAAAGACCCCCAGTAATTGGCTGTCCAACTATTGGGGATCATTTTATAAGATAGTTTTTTATATTTTATTGTTATTCGTATCAATTAACGTTTTAAAGCATCAGTTAATTCGCTACGAATTTCTGCCAATAATGCTCGGACAACTCGAGGATTACCCGCAACAATATTACCAGTTTGTAGATAGCCGTGATTACCAGTAAAGTCAGATACAATTGCACCCGCTTCACGAGCAATAAGTTCACCTGCTAAGAAATCCCAAGGTTTTAAACCAATTTCAAAGAAGCCATCCACACGACCCGCGGCAACATAAGCTAAATCTAATGCTGCTGAACCTGTGCGACGAAAATCAGCGCATGGTACAAACAGTTTAGTCAGCATATTCATATAAGCTGCTGAATGTTGTTTTGCTTTGAATGGGAAACCAGTTGCTAAAACTGCACCATCTAAATCACGTGCATTAGAGCCACGGAGGCGGTAACCATTTAATTGTGCACCTTGACCACGAACAGCTGAGAAAAGTTCGTTACGCATAGGATCGTAAACCACAGCAACTTCTGTGCGACCTTTGATACGTACAGCGATAGAAACAGAAAAATGTGGTAGGCGTTTAATAAAGTTAGTGGTGCCATCAAGTGGATCTATAACCCATTGGATATCGTGATCTTCACCGAGTAACTCGCCACTTTCTTCCGTAATAATGGTGTGTTTTGGATAAGATTTACGAATGATTTCAATGATTGCCTGTTCCGCTTCGCGATCAACATTAGTGACAAAATCATTGCTACCTTTCTGGCTCGTTTCTACAGATTCAGGATTTTCGTAATTTTTGGCGATTAAATTACCAGCCTTACGTGCAGCACGTATGGCAATATTCAGCATCGGATGCATGGTTATCTTCCACAAGATGTTAAAGAACGGGGATAAAAAACGAGGCGAAGTATAACAGGCGTTCGCGTTTTTGGCTACATTTGTGATAAAATAGATGGATCATAAAACAATTAGTTAGAAATCAATGTTAGAAAATATTCGCATTATCCTTGTCGAAACTTCACATACAGGCAATATGGGCTCGACAGCTCGTGCTATGAAAACCATGGGATTAACGAATCTTTATTTTGTTAATCCTAAAGAAAAACCCGACTCTCACTCTATAGCCTTATCAGCAGGGGCAAGCGATGTTATTGGCAATGCTCATATTGTTGATACTATTGATGATGCCATTGAAGGCTGTGGGTTAGTGGTTGGAACAAGTGCGCGTAATCGTACGCTCTCTTGGCCAATGCTAGCACCTCGTGAATGTGGTGAACGTTGCGTAAAAGAGGCAGCAAATAAGCCCGTTGCGGTGATCTTTGGCCGTGAACGCACAGGCTTAACTAATGAAGAATTACAAAAATGTGATTACCACCTCTATATTCCTACCAACCCTGAATATGGCTCTTTAAACTTAGCGATGGCGGTGCAACTTGTTTGTTATGAAATTCGCATGGCTGCACTTGCTCAACAGGAAAAACAAGAGGAAAATGCTTCATCAGAGATTGATTATCCACCCGCTGAAGATATTGAACGCTTTTATGTTCACTTAGAGCAGGTACTTAATGAGTCTGGTTTTATTCGTCCTAAACATCCAGGACAAGTGATGAGTCGTTTACGCCGCTTGTTTACGCGCGCACGTCCAGAAACACAAGAGCTTCATATCTTACGTGGTATTTTAACATCCGTTGAAAAATGGGCTAAGAAATAAAGGATTAAGTTGATTAACATGCGTCATTGTTGCTGAGCTTAATACCTGACTAAAACACTCAGATAAATAGTTGACTAAATTACTCAGGAATGACACAATTTGACTATTGTTCACCACGGAGTATTTGTTATGAGACTGACATCAAAAGGGCGTTATGCAGTTACTGCTATGCTTGATGTTGCATTGCATTCGCAGCAAGGCCCTGTCCCCCTCGCTGATATTTCTGAGCGTCAAGGGATTTCCCTTTCTTACCTTGAGCAGCTTTTTTCACGTTTACGTAAAAATGAATTAGTCGCAAGTGTGCGTGGCCCGGGTGGTGGTTATTTACTCGGTCGTGAAGCGGGGCAAATTTTTGTTGCTCAAGTCATTTCAGCAGTTGATGAATCTGTTGATGCTACCCGTTGTCAGGGTAATAAAGAAGGATGTCAAGGTGGCGATCGTTGCCTGACTCATACTTTGTGGCGTGATTTAAGTGATCGTATTACCAGTTTCCTTAGCAGCATTAGCCTTGAAGAGTTAGTTAATAACGAAGAGGTTATGGATGTCGCTGATCGTCAAGACAATGAAAAACGTCATGCTATCAATGGTCGTTTACAAGAAACCATTGTTAATATGCGAGTTTAACGGCGATCTCTAGGCAAACAAAACAAAATTATTAAAGAAGATCTGTCGTCTTTGGAGTTAGTGAGCAATGAAATTACCCATTTATCTAGATTATTCAGCAACCACACCCGTTGATCCTCGAGTTGCTGAAAAAATGATGCAATGCCTGACTATTGACGGCATTTTTGGTAACCCAGCCTCTCGTTCGCACCGTTTTGGATGGCAAGCTGAAGAAGCGATCGATATCGCTCGTAATCAGATTGCTGATCTTATTGGTGCTGATCCTCGTGAAATTGTTTTCACCTCAGGGGCAACTGAAGCAGATAACTTGGCACTAAAAGGTGTTGCAAACTTTTATCAGAAAAAAGGTAAGCACATCATCACATCAAAAACTGAGCATAAAGCGATTTTAGATACTTGTCGTCAGCTTGAGCGTGAAGGTTTTGAAGTGACCTACTTAGCACCAAAAAGCGATGGCTTAATTGATTTGAAAGAACTCGAAGCCGCTATGCGTGACGACACTATTTTAGTTTCTATCATGCACGTGAATAATGAAATTGGTGTGGTGCAAGATATTGCTGCTATTGGTGAATTATGCCGTAGCAAAGGCATTATTTACCACGTTGACGCAACGCAAAGCGTCGGTAAATTACCAATCGATCTCTCCAAATTAAAAGTCGATTTACTTTCTCTTTCTGCACATAAAGTTTACGGACCTATGGGTATTGGTGCGCTTTATGTTCGCCGTAAACCACGCATTCGCTTAGAGGCACAAATGCATGGTGGTGGGCATGAGCGTGGTATGCGTTCAGGTACATTAGCCGTTCACCAAATTGTGGGTATGGGTGAAGCTTACCGTATATTGAAAGAAGAAATGGCTGATGAAACTAAACGTTTAAATGAATTACGTTTACGTTTATGGAATGGCATCAAAGATATTGAAGAAGTGTATATCAATGGTTCTTTAGAACATACAGCGCCAAATATTCTTAATGTCAGCTTCAACTATGTTGAAGGTGAATCATTAATGATGGCACTGAAAGATCTTGCTGTATCTTCAGGTTCAGCCTGTACATCAGCAAGTTTAGAGCCTTCTTATGTACTACGTGCTTTAGGATTAACCGATGAATTAGCACATAGTTCTATTCGTTTCTCTTTAGGTCGTTTCACCACTGAAGAAGAAATCGATTATGCAATTGAACAAATTCACAGTGCAATTGGTCGCTTACGTGATCTTTCTCCACTTTGGGAAATGCATAAACAAGGCGTTGATATCAACAGTATCGAATGGTCTCACCATTAATCAGACGTTTTCAGGAGTTAAATCATGGCTTATAGCGATAAAGTAATTGATCATTATGAAAATCCTCGTAATGTGGGTTCATTTGATAACAACGACCCTACAGTGGGGAGCGGTATGGTAGGCGCACCAGCTTGTGGTGACGTCATGAAGCTACAAATCAAAGTTGATGATAACGGTGTAATTGAAGATGCACGTTTTAAAACTTATGGTTGTGGCTCAGCGATTGCATCAAGCTCTTTGGTTACCGAATGGATGAAAGGTAAAACCTTAGATGAAGCAGAAGCGATTAAAAATACCGCAATTGCTGAAGAGTTAGAATTACCACCAGTGAAAATTCACTGTTCAATTCTGGCTGAAGATGCAATAAAAGCCGCGATTGCAGACTATAAAAGCAAACGCCAAGGCAAATAATTGCCTGTTATAATAAAAAAATAAAATATTGGCGGATGCTGAAGGTTATGTTTCAGTGTCCGCTTTCGTTCTTTATGAGTGAGGTGTGCCATGTCAATTTCCCTTACAGAAGCCGCTGCTAACCGTGTTCGCTCTTTTCTTGCTAATCGTGGCAAAGGCGAAGGTTTGCGTTTAGGCGTAAGAACATCAGGCTGTTCTGGGATGGCTTATGTTCTTGAGTTTGCTGATGTCATCAATGACGAAGATACCGTTTTTGAAGATAAAGGTGTGAAAGTTATTATTGACGGTAAAAGCATGGTCTATTTAGATGGAACAGAGCTTGATTTCGTTAAAGAAGGATTAAACGAGGGCTTTAAGTTTAACAACCCAAACGTGGCTAACGAATGTGGTTGTGGAGAAAGCTTTACCGTGTAATCAATATTTATACACGGTATTAATATCAATTAATCCAAGAGCAGAAGTATGGACTATTTCACCCTATTAGGCATGCCTAATCGTTTTGATATTGATAAACAACAGCTTGCTTCTCGTTATCAAGAGATGCAACGTCAATATCACCCCGATCGTTTTGCGGGTAAATCTGACAAAGAGCAAGTACAAGCAATTTCGTTTGCTTCGACTATCAATCAGGCTTATCAAACCTTAAAAAATCCACTTTCAAGAGCTGAATATATGCTCTCTTTACAGGGCATCGATATTGCTAATGAGCAACAAACGATGCACGATACGGCTTTTCTTATGGAGCAGCTTACGCTTCGTGAAGAGCTGGATGATATAGAGCATAGTACTGATGCTGAAAATTTACTGGCTGATTTTTCTGCGCGCTTAGAGAAAATGTACACTGTACGCTATGATGAAATGGTGAAAACACTGGACAGTCAGACTTGGGACATTGCCGCAGACAATGTGAGAAAATTACGTTTTCTCGCGAAATTAAAAGAGCAAGTCGAGCATCTTGAAGAACGCTTGTTTGATGGTTTTTAAGGAAAATTGTTATGTCATTATTACAAATTAGCGAGCCAGGACAAACACCTGCGCCACATCAGCGTCGATTAGCTGCGGGTATTGACTTAGGAACAACACACTCACTTGTTGCCACTGTACGTAGTGGGCAAGCCGAAGCGCTTTCTGATAGTGAAGGTCGCTATTTATTGCCATCTGTTGTGCAGTATCAAGTTGATAATATTAATGTTGGCTGGCAGGCGAAACAAGAAGCCGAAAAAGATCCCGCCAATACCATCAGCTCAATAAAACGAATGCTGGGGCGCTCGCTAAATGATATAACCAGTCGTTATCCTAACCTCCCTTACCATTTTCATGACAATAATAGTGGACTGCCATTAATTAAAACACCTGCTGGCATTGTCGATCCTATTCAAGTTTCTGCGGATATTTTAAAAGCCTTAGCAGAGCGTGCAATACAATCATTAGGTGGTGAACTTGATGGTGTGGTTGTCACTGTACCTGCTTATTTTGATGATGCACAGCGTCAAGGCACTAAAGAAGCAGCACGTCGTGCAGGTTTACATGTATTACGTTTATTAAATGAACCTACTGCTGCCGCGATTGCTTATGGATTAGATTCCGGAAAAGAAGGCACTATTGTCGTTTACGACTTAGGGGGCGGAACTTTTGATATCTCTGTCTTACGTTTAACTAAAGGGGTGTTTGAAGTCTTAGCAACTGGTGGTGATACTGCGTTAGGCGGTGATGACTTTGATATGATGTTAGCCGACTGGATCAGAGAGCGTGCGGGATTTGGCTATCAAAATGATGTTATTTTACAACGTCAATTACTTGATATTGCCTCAGAAACTAAAATCGCTTTAAGTGATAATGATGTGGCTGATATCAATATCAATGGTTGGAAAGGGGAAATTACCCGCGCTGAATTTGAATTATTAATTCAACCTTTAGTTAAACGTACGTTGTTATCTGTTCGTCGAGCATTAAAAGATGCTGATGTTGACGTGGATGAAGTGCTCGAAGTGGTTATGGTGGGAGAACAAACTCAAGAGAAATTAGTGCAAGAAGGTATTAGGCTTTTTGCACTATATGGGATCAGTGGATTGAGAACGCGACAACTTGCGCAAGATGCTGGTGTTAATCAATCAGCAATACCTTACCACTTTGGCGGAAAATTAGGGGTTTATACAGCAGTGATCCGATATATTGCGACAGAATTAGCCTCTGAAATTCAGTTTGACCAATTTGATAATAAGCTTCAGTTTTTATTGAAAGAAAACCGACCTTATAAAAATGAAAAAGTGGCTGAATTAGTTCTATTACTAGTCACAGGTTTAACTCGTGCATTATTATCATCAAAACGCCATTATTACAGTCAGTTGATTCTACGTGAACAGTTAGAACCGACGGAAAATTACGATCTTATTTATAGTAATCTGATTGAGCCTTTTCATCTTCGTCTTTCTCGTTTAGTTGGATTAATGGATACAAAGAGTGATGAAGTAACAATCACTATTCGTGCTCATGCTCTTATTGGTCAGATATTAGGGTTTGTCATTGCAAGAAAAGCTTTTCTATTACGTGTTAATAAGCAAGAGATAACATCACAACTATTAGATAAGATTGTACAAGAAATTAGCCAACTTTCAGTAAATGCCCTTTTAATTGAAAACGCATAGGCAATAAAAAAGACCCCCAGTAATTGGCTGTCCAACTATTGGGGATCATTTTATAAGATAGTTTTTTATATTTTATTGTTATTCGTATCAATTAACGTTTTAAAGCATCAGTTAATTCGCTACGAATTTCTGCCAATAATGCTCGGACAACTCGAGGATTACCCGCAACAATATTACCAGTTTGTAGATAGCCGTGATTACCAGTAAAGTCAGATACAATTGCACCCGCTTCACGAGCAATAAGTTCACCTGCTAAGAAATCCCAAGGTTTTAAACCAATTTCAAAGAAGCCATCCACACGACCCGCGGCAACATAAGCTAAATCTAATGCTGCTGAACCTGTGCGACGAAAATCAGCGCATGGTACAAACAGTTTAGTCAGCATATTCATATAAGCTGCTGAATGTTGTTTTGCTTTGAATGGGAAACCAGTTGCTAAAACTGCACCATCTAAATCACGTGCATTAGAGCCACGGAGGCGGTAACCATTTAATTGTGCACCTTGACCACGAACAGCTGAGAAAAGTTCGTTACGCATAGGATCGTAAACCACAGCAACTTCTGTGCGACCTTTGATACGTACAGCGATAGAAACAGAAAAATGTGGTAGGCGTTTAATAAAGTTAGTGGTGCCATCAAGTGGATCTATAACCCATTGGATATCGTGATCTTCACCGAGTAACTCGCCACTTTCTTCCGTAATAATGGTGTGTTTTGGATAAGATTTACGAATGATTTCAATGATTGCCTGTTCCGCTTCGCGATCAACATTAGTGACAAAATCATTGCTACCTTTCTGGCTCGTTTCTACAGATTCAGGATTTTCGTAATTTTTGGCGATTAAATTACCAGCCTTACGTGCAGCACGTATGGCAATATTCAGCATCGGATGCATGGTTATCTTCCACAAGATGTTAAAGAACGGGGATAAAAAACGAGGCGAAGTATAACAGGCGTTCGCGTTTTTGGCTACATTTGTGATAAAATAGATGGATCATAAAACAATTAGTTAGAAATCAATGTTAGAAAATATTCGCATTATCCTTGTCGAAACTTCACATACAGGCAATATGGGCTCGACAGCTCGTGCTATGAAAACCATGGGATTAACGAATCTTTATTTTGTTAATCCTAAAGAAAAACCCGACTCTCACTCTATAGCCTTATCAGCAGGGGCAAGCGATGTTATTGGCAATGCTCATATTGTTGATACTATTGATGATGCCATTGAAGGCTGTGGGTTAGTGGTTGGAACAAGTGCGCGTAATCGTACGCTCTCTTGGCCAATGCTAGCACCTCGTGAATGTGGTGAACGTTGCGTAAAAGAGGCAGCAAATAAGCCCGTTGCGGTGATCTTTGGCCGTGAACGCACAGGCTTAACTAATGAAGAATTACAAAAATGTGATTACCACCTCTATATTCCTACCAACCCTGAATATGGCTCTTTAAACTTAGCGATGGCGGTGCAACTTGTTTGTTATGAAATTCGCATGGCTGCACTTGCTCAACAGGAAAAACAAGAGGAAAATGCTTCATCAGAGATTGATTATCCACCCGCTGAAGATATTGAACGCTTTTATGTTCACTTAGAGCAGGTACTTAATGAGTCTGGTTTTATTCGTCCTAAACATCCAGGACAAGTGATGAGTCGTTTACGCCGCTTGTTTACGCGCGCACGTCCAGAAACACAAGAGCTTCATATCTTACGTGGTATTTTAACATCCGTTGAAAAATGGGCTAAGAAATAAAGGATTAAGTTGATTAACATGCGTCATTGTTGCTGAGCTTAATACCTGACTAAAACACTCAGATAAATAGTTGACTAAATTACTCAGGAATGACACAATTTGACTATTGTTCACCACGGAGTATTTGTTATGAGACTGACATCAAAAGGGCGTTATGCAGTTACTGCTATGCTTGATGTTGCATTGCATTCGCAGCAAGGCCCTGTCCCCCTCGCTGATATTTCTGAGCGTCAAGGGATTTCCCTTTCTTACCTTGAGCAGCTTTTTTCACGTTTACGTAAAAATGAATTAGTCGCAAGTGTGCGTGGCCCGGGTGGTGGTTATTTACTCGGTCGTGAAGCGGGGCAAATTTTTGTTGCTCAAGTCATTTCAGCAGTTGATGAATCTGTTGATGCTACCCGTTGTCAGGGTAATAAAGAAGGATGTCAAGGTGGCGATCGTTGCCTGACTCATACTTTGTGGCGTGATTTAAGTGATCGTATTACCAGTTTCCTTAGCAGCATTAGCCTTGAAGAGTTAGTTAATAACGAAGAGGTTATGGATGTCGCTGATCGTCAAGACAATGAAAAACGTCATGCTATCAATGGTCGTTTACAAGAAACCATTGTTAATATGCGAGTTTAACGGCGATCTCTAGGCAAACAAAACAAAATTATTAAAGAAGATCTGTCGTCTTTGGAGTTAGTGAGCAATGAAATTACCCATTTATCTAGATTATTCAGCAACCACACCCGTTGATCCTCGAGTTGCTGAAAAAATGATGCAATGCCTGACTATTGACGGCATTTTTGGTAACCCAGCCTCTCGTTCGCACCGTTTTGGATGGCAAGCTGAAGAAGCGATCGATATCGCTCGTAATCAGATTGCTGATCTTATTGGTGCTGATCCTCGTGAAATTGTTTTCACCTCAGGGGCAACTGAAGCAGATAACTTGGCACTAAAAGGTGTTGCAAACTTTTATCAGAAAAAAGGTAAGCACATCATCACATCAAAAACTGAGCATAAAGCGATTTTAGATACTTGTCGTCAGCTTGAGCGTGAAGGTTTTGAAGTGACCTACTTAGCACCAAAAAGCGATGGCTTAATTGATTTGAAAGAACTCGAAGCCGCTATGCGTGACGACACTATTTTAGTTTCTATCATGCACGTGAATAATGAAATTGGTGTGGTGCAAGATATTGCTGCTATTGGTGAATTATGCCGTAGCAAAGGCATTATTTACCACGTTGACGCAACGCAAAGCGTCGGTAAATTACCAATCGATCTCTCCAAATTAAAAGTCGATTTACTTTCTCTTTCTGCACATAAAGTTTACGGACCTATGGGTATTGGTGCGCTTTATGTTCGCCGTAAACCACGCATTCGCTTAGAGGCACAAATGCATGGTGGTGGGCATGAGCGTGGTATGCGTTCAGGTACATTAGCCGTTCACCAAATTGTGGGTATGGGTGAAGCTTACCGTATATTGAAAGAAGAAATGGCTGATGAAACTAAACGTTTAAATGAATTACGTTTACGTTTATGGAATGGCATCAAAGATATTGAAGAAGTGTATATCAATGGTTCTTTAGAACATACAGCGCCAAATATTCTTAATGTCAGCTTCAACTATGTTGAAGGTGAATCATTAATGATGGCACTGAAAGATCTTGCTGTATCTTCAGGTTCAGCCTGTACATCAGCAAGTTTAGAGCCTTCTTATGTACTACGTGCTTTAGGATTAACCGATGAATTAGCACATAGTTCTATTCGTTTCTCTTTAGGTCGTTTCACCACTGAAGAAGAAATCGATTATGCAATTGAACAAATTCACAGTGCAATTGGTCGCTTACGTGATCTTTCTCCACTTTGGGAAATGCATAAACAAGGCGTTGATATCAACAGTATCGAATGGTCTCACCATTAATCAGACGTTTTCAGGAGTTAAATCATGGCTTATAGCGATAAAGTAATTGATCATTATGAAAATCCTCGTAATGTGGGTTCATTTGATAACAACGACCCTACAGTGGGGAGCGGTATGGTAGGCGCACCAGCTTGTGGTGACGTCATGAAGCTACAAATCAAAGTTGATGATAACGGTGTAATTGAAGATGCACGTTTTAAAACTTATGGTTGTGGCTCAGCGATTGCATCAAGCTCTTTGGTTACCGAATGGATGAAAGGTAAAACCTTAGATGAAGCAGAAGCGATTAAAAATACCGCAATTGCTGAAGAGTTAGAATTACCACCAGTGAAAATTCACTGTTCAATTCTGGCTGAAGATGCAATAAAAGCCGCGATTGCAGACTATAAAAGCAAACGCCAAGGCAAATAATTGCCTGTTATAATAAAAAAATAAAATATTGGCGGATGCTGAAGGTTATGTTTCAGTGTCCGCTTTCGTTCTTTATGAGTGAGGTGTGCCATGTCAATTTCCCTTACAGAAGCCGCTGCTAACCGTGTTCGCTCTTTTCTTGCTAATCGTGGCAAAGGCGAAGGTTTGCGTTTAGGCGTAAGAACATCAGGCTGTTCTGGGATGGCTTATGTTCTTGAGTTTGCTGATGTCATCAATGACGAAGATACCGTTTTTGAAGATAAAGGTGTGAAAGTTATTATTGACGGTAAAAGCATGGTCTATTTAGATGGAACAGAGCTTGATTTCGTTAAAGAAGGATTAAACGAGGGCTTTAAGTTTAACAACCCAAACGTGGCTAACGAATGTGGTTGTGGAGAAAGCTTTACCGTGTAATCAATATTTATACACGGTATTAATATCAATTAATCCAAGAGCAGAAGTATGGACTATTTCACCCTATTAGGCATGCCTAATCGTTTTGATATTGATAAACAACAGCTTGCTTCTCGTTATCAAGAGATGCAACGTCAATATCACCCCGATCGTTTTGCGGGTAAATCTGACAAAGAGCAAGTACAAGCAATTTCGTTTGCTTCGACTATCAATCAGGCTTATCAAACCTTAAAAAATCCACTTTCAAGAGCTGAATATATGCTCTCTTTACAGGGCATCGATATTGCTAATGAGCAACAAACGATGCACGATACGGCTTTTCTTATGGAGCAGCTTACGCTTCGTGAAGAGCTGGATGATATAGAGCATAGTACTGATGCTGAAAATTTACTGGCTGATTTTTCTGCGCGCTTAGAGAAAATGTACACTGTACGCTATGATGAAATGGTGAAAACACTGGACAGTCAGACTTGGGACATTGCCGCAGACAATGTGAGAAAATTACGTTTTCTCGCGAAATTAAAAGAGCAAGTCGAGCATCTTGAAGAACGCTTGTTTGATGGTTTTTAAGGAAAATTGTTATGTCATTATTACAAATTAGCGAGCCAGGACAAACACCTGCGCCACATCAGCGTCGATTAGCTGCGGGTATTGACTTAGGAACAACACACTCACTTGTTGCCACTGTACGTAGTGGGCAAGCCGAAGCGCTTTCTGATAGTGAAGGTCGCTATTTATTGCCATCTGTTGTGCAGTATCAAGTTGATAATATTAATGTTGGCTGGCAGGCGAAACAAGAAGCCGAAAAAGATCCCGCCAATACCATCAGCTCAATAAAACGAATGCTGGGGCGCTCGCTAAATGATATAACCAGTCGTTATCCTAACCTCCCTTACCATTTTCATGACAATAATAGTGGACTGCCATTAATTAAAACACCTGCTGGCATTGTCGATCCTATTCAAGTTTCTGCGGATATTTTAAAAGCCTTAGCAGAGCGTGCAATACAATCATTAGGTGGTGAACTTGATGGTGTGGTTGTCACTGTACCTGCTTATTTTGATGATGCACAGCGTCAAGGCACTAAAGAAGCAGCACGTCGTGCAGGTTTACATGTATTACGTTTATTAAATGAACCTACTGCTGCCGCGATTGCTTATGGATTAGATTCCGGAAAAGAAGGCACTATTGTCGTTTACGACTTAGGGGGCGGAACTTTTGATATCTCTGTCTTACGTTTAACTAAAGGGGTGTTTGAAGTCTTAGCAACTGGTGGTGATACTGCGTTAGGCGGTGATGACTTTGATATGATGTTAGCCGACTGGATCAGAGAGCGTGCGGGATTTGGCTATCAAAATGATGTTATTTTACAACGTCAATTACTTGATATTGCCTCAGAAACTAAAATCGCTTTAAGTGATAATGATGTGGCTGATATCAATATCAATGGTTGGAAAGGGGAAATTACCCGCGCTGAATTTGAATTATTAATTCAACCTTTAGTTAAACGTACGTTGTTATCTGTTCGTCGAGCATTAAAAGATGCTGATGTTGACGTGGATGAAGTGCTCGAAGTGGTTATGGTGGGCGGATCAACTCGCGTGCCGCTGGTGCGCCAAATGGTAGGCGATTATTTTAAACGTGAACCATTAACTTCGATTGACCCTGATAAAGTTGTTGCTATTGGTGCCTCTATTCAAGCAGATATTCTGGTAGGTAATAAACCTGATAGCGAAATGCTCTTGTTGGATGTTATTCCGCTTTCATTAGGTTTAGAAACCATGGGCGGGCTGGTTGAAAAAGTGATCCCACGAAATACCACTATCCCTGTTGCGAGAGCACAAGAATTTACCACTTTTAAAGATGGTCAAACTGCCATGAGTGTTCATGTGGTACAGGGTGAACGTGAAATGGTGAGTGATTGTCGCTCATTAGCCCGTTTTACTTTGCGGGGTATTCCACCAATGGCGGCGGGGGGAGCACATATACGTGTTACCTTCCAAGTGGATGCTGATGGTTTATTAAGCGTTAGTGCGATGGAAAAATCCACTGGTGTTGAAGCCTCAGTACAGGTAAAACCTTCTTATGGTCTTAGTGATACAGAAATCGCTAATATGATCCAATCTTCAATGGAAAATGCCAAAGAAGATTTACAAGCTCGTCGTCTTGCCGAGCAAAAAGTCGAAGCCGCTCGCGTGTTAGAAAGTTTAACCGCAGCATTACAAGAAGATGCTCATCTCTTAACTGAAGATGAGAAAACGGCTATCGATAATGTTGTAGATACTTTAATAGAAAGCGTTGAGGGAACAGATCCTGTTGCCATTGAAAACGCCATTAAACAACTGGATAAGCAAACTCAGGAATTTGCTGCGCGTCGTATGGATACTTCCATTCGTCAAGCGTTGGCAGGTCATTCTGTGGATGAGATATAACTATGCCTAAAATTGTATTTTTACCCCATAGCACTCTTTGCCCGGAAGGTGCTGTTGTTGATGCCACTGAAGGTGAGTCTATTCTTGATGTTGCATTACGTAATGGCATTGAGATTGAACATGCGTGTGAAATGTCGTGTGCGTGTACCACTTGTCACTGTATCGTTCGTGAAGGTTTTGATTCTCTTGATGAAAGTACAGAGCTGGAAGACGATATGTTAGATAAAGCGTGGGGATTAGAGCCAGAAAGTCGTTTAAGTTGCCAAGCGAAGGTAACTGATGAAGATTTAGTCGTTGAAATACCTAAATATTCTATCAACCATGCGAGAGAACACTGATTTTAGGAGTTTAAAATGAAATGGAGTGATACACGTGAAATAGGGGAAGCACTTTATGATCTCTACCCCGATACAGATCCAAAAACCGTTCGTTTTACCGATATGCATCAGTGGATTTGCCAATTAGACGATTTTGATGATGATCCACAAAAATCGAATGAAAAAATTCTTGAAGCAATTTTATTAGTTTGGCTTGATGAATTTGAATAATCGAGTAAATGATTAATGCGAAAGACTGGTTAATTGCCAGTCTTTTTGTTTTTATTGCTCAGTATGATTTAACTTTAAAAGAGGAATAAATACCCCAAAAGACTGAGTAACCAGCGTTTGTTTATGGGATATTGCTCGTAAAGTAACATGCAATTAGCTAAAAGGCTTTAATGAGAATAGTCGTGACTGATTTTTTGCAGTAAATTGATCACGCTAAAAGGTAAATATCTGGTAGTCTGAATAGGTTAACTGCCATCAGTAATAATAAGTGAGATAATAAATGAATAAACAAATTATGCCTATCATGCTGTCTAATGAACCTGCAGCAGCATGTTGGGGAGAAAAAGCACTAATTAGCACTAACGAAACTGGCATGACCGTTCACTTAACGGAAGAAAACCGCTTAGGGGCCATTCAGCGTGGTGGGCGCAAAATTGATGGTCAAGGTATTCGTAATGTTGCTCTAGTTGGTGACGGCTGGGATTTAGAACGTAGTTGGGCGTTTTGGTTAGGTTTTAGAGCACCTAAAGGCGCACGTTCAATCGAATGGCCACAATTAAGTGAAGCGGACAAAAAAGAATTAGAGTCGCGTATCCGCATTGTTGATTGGGTGCGTGACACAATAAATACCCCAGCAGAAGAGTTAGGGCCTGAACAACTGGCTCAGCGTACTGTTGATCTGTTCTGTGGTTTAGATAAAGAAGATATCAGCTATAAAATCACCAAAGGGGCTGATCTGAGAGATCAGAACTATGCGGGAATTTATACCGTAGGTCGAGGCTCTTCACGTGATCCCGTCTATTTAGCATTAGATTTTAATCCAACTAAAGATGCTGAAGCCCCTATCTTTGCCTGTCTTGTTGGTAAAGGGATCACCTTTGATTCAGGCGGATATAGCATCAAACCTTCTTCTTCCATGAATTCTATGAAAGCGGATATGGGCGGTGCTGCAACCTTAGCAGGTGCTTTGGCTTTAGCTATTACACGAGGTTTAAATAAACGCGTAAAACTATTGCTCTGTATTGCTGATAATATGGTTAGCGGTAATGCCTTTAAGTTAGGAGACATTATCCGTTATCGTAATGGTAAATCCGTTGAAATCATGAACACGGATGCAGAAGGTCGTTTAGTTTTAGCAGATGGTTTAATTGATGCTAGCAACTTTGCCCCTGAATTAATTATCGATGCGGCAACATTGACAGGTGCAGCTAAAGTGGCCGTAGGTAATGATTATCACTCTGTATTAAGTTTTGATGATAAATTAGCGAATGAATTATTAGCAAGTGCAGATCAAGAAAATGAACTGTTCTGGCGCTTACCATTAGCTGATTTCCATCGTAGCCAGTTACCATCAAGTTTTGCTGATCTCAATAATATTGCCGCACCTTCACATACCGCAGGCGCAAGTACAGCAGCCGCTTTCCTTTCTCACTTTGTGAAAGATTATAAAAAAGGCTGGGTACATATCGACTGTTCAGCAACTTACAGAAAATCATCTGTAGAGCAATGGGCTGCTGGGGCAACAGGATATGGTGTTCGTTCTATCGCTAATTTATTATTAACAAAAGCAAAATAATAAACATTATGTGATTTGGAGTTTGTAATGGATGTATCTGAACAATTTGAAGTACAAGAAATTGTTGCTGTTGAAGGTTCTTCTCTACAACTGAGTGTGCTTGAGCCACAGCCTGAAAAATTAACACAAGCATTGAGCGAATTTTTTGGTCAACATAAGCCTATTCGTCGTGCATTTATTGTTAATGCTTTGGAGCAAGGTGATGATGAGTCATTTTATTTGATTGGGCTAGAAATCACTGGAGAAGAAAATATTATTGCTCAGATACTCCCACAAGCTGCTGAAGCCGCTTTTGAGCATCTAGAAGAAGGACAATCTCTGGATTTCTGTTTTGTGAATAAAGATGAGCAAGGTGTAAGTCATTTTATGACTCACCATGTAACCCCTTTTTATCAACGCAAATTAGGGGGCTTTCTTCGTAAGGGTATTCCAATCGTTAATTTGAATACCTAACCTAATTTTTTGCAGTTTAGGCGATATCTCATCAGATATCGCTTTTTTTTACCCTATAATAAGAAAATGATTAAAATAGCAAATGGTTTGCATTTATATGTAACTCTTTGTTTTACTATTACTTTGCTTAAAAACGCACAAATAAATAATTAGTAAAGCCCAAATAAGGCTGTAGTATTAAATAATTAGGTTACTTAATGAGTTAGGTATTATTGTAGCCTGCATAAAACATCATATAATTCAGGGGTTGAATTAAAGGAAATGGATATGAATCGAGATCAATTTAGACAGTACACGGAAAAAAGAGGGTACCGTTGGTGTACACTTGCAGTGGTACTGGCTTCAGCATTAGCTTTAACAGGCTGTGATGATAACAAAACAGAAGATGAGCAATCTTCGACGAGTGATAACTCACAACCAACACAAGTTGCGGAACAAAAAAGCACATCGCAACAAACGACAACACAACTTGGTGATAAAACCGCAGTTACAACCAAAACGAATAATCAAACTGCATTAACTAGCCAAGAAGTGCGCAATGAACTTGCTCGTCGTTATGCAGGTAAAGAGGTGACTGTACTAGATGCCTCTGAATTACAACGCGATGGCGCAAGTACGATGGTAGTGACTTTTTCAGTACCACTCGATCCTGATCAGAAATTTGATGATGTTATCCGTCTTGTTGATACTAAAAAAGGTAAATTAGAAGGGGCTTGGGAGCTATCTGATAATCTGATGGAGTTACGATTCCGCCATTTGCCACCTTCAACAGAGTTAAACCTGACTATTGATGCTCAAATTAAAGGAATTAACGAACGTAAATTAGTAGAGCCATTTAGCCAAAAATTTACTACAGAAGAGATTTATCCATCGGTCGGCTTTACCAGTAAAGGCTCATTATTACCGTTAGAAGCAACGGAAGGTTTGCCAATTAGCGCATTAAATGTCGAACAAGTCGATGTTAACTTTTTCCGAGTTAAAGATGATCGGTTGACACAATTTTTAACTCAATGGGAAAGCCGCTCTAATATTAACTATTGGGAATCAGACGATTTTCTGTCACAAGCGGATTTGGTGTATAGCGGGCGCTTTGAACTTGATACAGAAAAAAACACCCGTGAAAATGTCTTATTGCCACTCAAATCTATTGAAGCCCTGAAAAAAGAGGGTGTCTATATCGCTGTAATGCAGCAGGCAGGTAAATACTCCTATACCATGCCGGCAACGGTATTTACTTTTAGTGATATCGGTTTATCAGTACATAGCTACCTTAATACGCTAGATATTTTTACTCAATCCCTGAAAAATGGCGCAGCATTAGACAATATTGAAATTCGTCTTTTGGATGAAAAAGGTAATTTAATATCTAAAACAAAAACTGATAATCAAGGGCATGCCACATTAGAAAAGAGTGATAAAGCACGTTTATTACTCGCTATTCGTAATGGGCAAACCAGTATGATTGATTTGCGTAAACCAGCCCTTGATTTATCCGAATTTGATATCGGCGGGCCACAAGGTTATAGCAAACAATTTTTTGTTTTTGGTCCACGCGATCTGTACCGCCCCGGCGAAACCTTAATCGTTAATGGTTTATTGCGAGATGGTGATGGAAACCCGATTAAAGAGCAACCTGTTAAAG
>RWZD01000098.1_pt1 | contig 19576 bp, 42 predicted proteins | sample 2187771 | NCBI WGS metagenome assembly RWZD01 (sample SAMN10531866, study PRJNA481165) | viral metagenome | isolation source: viral particles purified by filtration and ultracentrifugation from about... | place: USA: Tennessee
AATCGCTATCAATCGATAAGTGAGGGTTTCGCACAGCCAGCAAGCAATGCACTGATAATAGCCACTGAGGCTGCGAGTTTTAAGTTCATTTTCCTATACCTAGTTTTCGTTATTTTTATTTAAATTAAAGATGCGATAGTTTAATTGGAGCATCTAAAAATGATGAATTTGTAACTAAATGTCGCTAAATGTAACCATATTATAAATGGAGTAGGGTTTACAGTAAGAATGAGGGGGGAAAGTGGGGTTTTGGCGTGATTTGGGAACTTTCTGACGTAATGATATGTAGCGAATAATGGGGATTTTAGGCAAATAAAAAAGCGGGCATCTGCCCGCTTTTTAAAAACTCATATCACTGATTACAGTTTGGTAGAGTTTTTAGTCAGGTAATCAGCAACGCCTTTCGGAGATGCATTCATGCCTTCTTTACCTTTTTCCCACTGAGCTGGGCATACATCACCGTGCTCTTCGTGGAATTGTAAAGCGTCAACCATACGGATCATTTCATCGATGTTACGGCCTAATGGTAGGTCGTTAACTACTTGGTGGCGAACAATACCGTTTTTATCGACGAGGAAAGAACCACGCAGTGCAACACCTGCATCTGGGTGTTCGATGCCGTATGCTTTAATGATTTCACGTTTGATATCAGCAACCATCGGATATTTAACTTCACCGATACCACCGTTATCTACAGGGGTTTTACGCCATGCGTTATGAACAAACTCAGAGTCAAAAGAAACACCAACCACTTCAACACCACGTTTTTTGAATTCTTCGTAGCGGTGGTCAAATGCGATCAGCTCTGAAGGGCAAACGAAAGTAAAGTCCATTGGCCAGAAGAAGATGACAGCTGGACGACCGTTCAGGTGGTTTTTCAGGTTGAAGTTATCAACAATTTCACCGTTACCTAAAACAGCAGCAGCAGTAAAGTCAGGGGCTTGACGTGTTACCAGAACCATAATTTACTCCTATGAGTTTGAATTAAAGGTTTTTTGCCCTTATCCATTTTTAATCTAAACGGATATTTAGGACATAGACTTCCAAAAGAATAAGGAATTATCTTTTGATAATAAAGGCATTTAAACCAATTATTGTGATAGGTTTTGCCTATCAATCATAATGCTTTATGAAATTAATATCAATAAGATAGTTTTATTCCATTAAAGTGCAAGCTTTAATTTATTACTTTGTATTAATTGTGACATCTTGTACAAAAAAATGTTGCAGCGCGTTTGCCATCATTTGTGGGTAGAATTGGAAGAAAATATTTTCAAGCTGATTATATTGCAATAAAAAATCATCAAATGAACCACTTAGCGCCCCCAGTTTTGGCCGCCTTCTGGCCATACCATTGAGTGATTTGCCTATATAGTTTTTATCTGCATAACGAATTAGCCAGTGTTGTGGCCACAAGTATTCATTTAACTCTTGGAATTTTTCAGGAGTATGACACAGTTGAGGTTCAATTGTTTTTCGGCAATAGCGCACAAAATCTACTAGTGGCAGAGTCGGTTCAAGAGTTGACCAATGTAGCGATAAAAAATGATCCCAGACTAAATCTAATGTAATAGGGGCAACACGGCGGTACTCATCACGAAATAGGCCTTTCGCTTCTTTGACTAGCGGGTGAGTGTCGGTGACCCTATCGACGGTTCGGTGCATAAATATACCCGCGACAATCTCAGGTGAGTATCGCCCAGTAGGGTTACCGCGGACGTAGTCAGCCATGATGTTACCCAATAGGGAACTATGGGCGATATGAGCGAGGTGTAGGTGTGCTAAATAATTCACTTTAAAATGTCCGTCGTCTTTCAAACCACTGGGGTGTTAGCTTTGTAAAGCCACCCGAATCACATACTCATGTATGCTCATCGGGATATCTTTACTTGCTGCCTACCTGTGATTCGAAACCCATAGGACATGTAGCGCAGCTTAGCTAACTTTTTGATTGCTCAAACTATAGCAGTAATTACGTTTAATTCGAAACTTACAGGGCATGACTTGAAAATGGAGTAAAAAACCTTCCTTAATTTGCAGCTTATAGGTATCAGTATTGAGAAACAAAAGAAAAAAGATTGAAATAAATTTGTCATGAAATCTTAGCAAAACAGAAATAATTCATTCTTTGAATGGATAAATAGTACGCAGAATTTTTTGCTAACAAAATATTTGTTAAATAATGGCGAATATTTATACTATTTTGCGCTTATTTCTTGCGCCAAAGGCGGTGCGGCACTAGACTAGTCGCCTGTTTTTTTAGATTGATGTCAATACAATGCGTGTTTCTGATTTTACTTTTCAATTACCTGAAGAACTGATTGCCCACTATCCACAGGCGGAACGTAGCGCTTGCCGCTTATTAAGTCTGGATGGAAGCTCGGGGCAGCTAACGCATGGTGTTTTTACAGATGTTCTAGAAAAATTGGAGAAAGGGGATTTACTGGTATTCAATAATACCCGCGTGATCCCAGCAAGGTTGTTTGGTCGCAAAGTCAGCGGCGGTAAAATTGAAGTTCTCATTGAGCGTATGTTAGATCAACACCGTGTATTGGCCCATGTTCGCGCATCAAAAGCACCGAAAGAGGGGGCTGAACTGTTGTTGGGTGAAGATGAAAGTGTCAAAGCCACGATGATGGCGCGTCACGGTGCCTTATTTGAACTGCGTTTTGATGATGAACGGGATGTTTTGAGCATTTTAAACCAAATTGGTCATATGCCATTACCCCCTTACATCGACCGGCCTGATGAAGAAGCGGATAAAGAGCTTTATCAAACTGTGTATAGTGAAAAACCGGGGGCTGTAGCAGCGCCAACGGCGGGTTTGCACTTTGACGAGCCTTTACTTGAAGCTTTGCGCCAAAAAGGCGTTGAAATGGCATTTGTTACCTTACATGTCGGCGCAGGTACTTTCCAACCTGTTCGTGTTGATACTATCGAAGATCACATTATGCACTCCGAATATGCGGAAGTGCCACAAGATGTGGTTGATGCGGTATTAGCCTGTAAGGCGCGTGGCAATCGCGTTGTTGCTGTAGGAACAACGTCTGTGCGCTCACTGGAAAGTGCGGCTAAAGCTAGCCAAGATGCCTTGATTGCTCCATTTTTTGATGATACCCAGATTTTTATTTATCCCGGGTATGAATATCAAGTGATAGACGCACTTATCACTAATTTCCACTTACCAGAATCAACATTAATTATGTTGGTTTCTGCGTTTGCGGGATATAAAAATACTATCAATGCGTACAAAGAGGCGGTTGAACAAAAGTATCGTTTCTTTAGTTACGGTGATGCTATGTTCATCACACCCAATGCGAATGCACCATTCGAAAAAATTGGGGAATAATCAGTTCGAGCGGTGGCGTTGGCTGCTTGCTTAGCAAATTAATATTATCGACAGCATCAGACTGTTTTTCTGATTGCGTCACAAAAACATTTTGTCAGCGATAAATATTAACTTAATAGAATCAGCCATTTACTATGGAAAGTTTCGGTGAGTGGCTGTTTTCTATATTTGCTTGTGCCAAAAACGTGACAGCATTGCTGTATTTGGCTAAATGTTCACCGCTAAGGTGAGCGTATTTATTGACCATTTCTAGCGTCTCCCATCCTCCCATTTCTTTTAACATCATTAATGGAGTTCCGTTTTGAATATGCCAACTTGCCCACGTATGCCTTAAGTCGTGAAAGCGAAAATCATCAAGCCCAGTTAACTTTGTTGCATTTGCAAAATCAGTGCGGCTAATTTGATTTATTTTACTTCCATTAACAGAGAATACATGGTCAGAGTTTTTTTCTATTGAGTTTAAAATAGTAATAGCATCATCATTTAGAGGAACAGCTCTACCTCTTCCTGACTTAGCGTTGTCTGCCGTAACAGATGCAACTTTCCTTTTTAAATTCACGTTAGACCATGTCAGCGATATAATTTCACCCTTTCTCATTCCTGTAAGCAAGGCGAAAGACACAACACGCTTCATCCAATCCAGCCTGAGATTTTCTACCAATTCACTAGCAACGTCTTTTTCTATCCATCTAACTCTAACTTTCGGCTCCCTTAATCTGGCGACATATGGACACTTATCTATCCACCCCATTTTGTGAGCCAGAGAGAAGCATCGAATAATAAATGCCCTGTAGCGATTAATAGTTGCGTTTGATAGTCGTTTTCCTGTGGTGTTATTATGCGTTGGTAGCTTATCGAGTATTTCAGATCCAGTTATGGTGGCTATATTTCTGTTAGCGAAAACAACTCGAAAATATTTTGCGTATATTTTTTTGTTGCTATAACTGGACTGCCCTTCTGCATCCTTGATCCCCAACTTCAGCATGTCATCAGTTGAGCGGTCAGGTCTTTTCTCCAACCGCTCGATAGCCCATTGCTCATGCTTTACTTTATCGTGATACTCTTGCGCCTTGAGCTTGTCGCTTATCCCAGTAGAGCGTCTAATTCTCTTGCCGTCTGGTGTTGAGATATCAATCCAGTAGACATCTCCCCTTTTGTATATAGGCATTCTGTGGTCTCCTTCTTGCCGCCAGAAGCCAGCCTGAGAACATTATTCTGGCTTAGCATTGATTGTTCAAATAGTTTTAAACTATGGTCGTTAGCTCTCCATGAGCCGCCAACCTTAAACATGTTGTATTTTCTAGGGTTTCTTTGGATCGTATGAGGGGATATTTTTAATTTTTCAGCGTATTCAGGAATGGTATAGTAATTTTCACTCATTATTTGCCTCCTTGTCTATCTGCTTTGCTGTATAAGATAAAAATGAAACGGGGTAATATTTCTTTAACTGCTCATTTGTCATTAATGACTTAAATTTATCTAGGTGCTTATTTAAAACGCAAATTTCCATTTCAGAGGTTAACTTCTCTTTTTTCATTATATCTTTAAGTTCATTCCTGCAATCCCTTGCTATCTTTCGGCGTCCGTTCTCAAGCGTCACATCATCCATTCTTCCGCTTATATTGCTCATCATCATCTCCGCAATCTTTACTGCAATATGCGCTATTTGGTGCTACTGGCATTTCTTTGCACCAGATGCACATTCCGTTTATTGATTTAACTATTGGCTGGCGATTTGATAATGCTGCCTGAATGTGTAATTGTTCTAGTTCGTTTGCTGAGTCGATAATATCCATAATTCACCTATGCTATTTTCCATTCATTCAATATTTGATTGCCGATATTCATTAGTTCATCTCTATCGACAGTATTAATTATCTTTCGTGGTTTAATGTAAGGTCGCCATATTAAAAGCATTGAGCCTTTATTATTTCCATTCTTAGTTTTATCTGTTCCGGCCTTAATAAAACTAATTCTTCCTCCTGTAATTAATCTCACCTCATCAACTGTTTCTAATGCAGAATTAAACCAGCCTACTGATGTATCATTAGGAATTAACATAACAACAGGCTGTAATTGCTTCTTACATTGCTCAGCTGCTTTATTAATCCAAGGCTGAATATCTGAATAGGGCGGGTTAATCCAAATAGCGCCATAACTTTCCCAATCACAATTTAGTGAGTCGTCTTTTTCGGTAAGGTAATGAGTACAAAGATGGTTGTTTTTATCGGCAGCGGCATCTAAATAGAAACCGAATTCAGCGTCCAATGCTGTAAATAAAGGTAGTGGAGTTTGCCATCTATCACGCAGTTCCGTTGGTGTGTGGCTACCTCCGTAGTCAGTTTTCATGCCTAGTAACCTCACCACAAACTATCTCAACATACCGCACCATCATTATCTGCATAGCGCGGCTCTCGCATTCTTGCTGTGTGTATATTTTCTCAGATACAGGCAAAGCAGAACCCTGTATTAACATGAGTAATACATATCAGATTATTTGATGGTTATTTAATCTAATCTATATAGCGGAATATTTATTGAGCCTGATTGTTCAGCGTTAATATGAGTGAACCCATGCCGATTGATATAATTAATTCCATTTGATTCCATATAACCAACAGGCTCCGCATCTTTTAGCCCATTAATCCTGTCATTTATTTTAAGTACATTGCAACTATCGTCATTTGGAATGCTTTCTACTCCATGTAGTACAAAGTTGTTTAATATATTCTGCAATAAAGAATATTCTTCATCACTTAAAGTGAGTAGTTTCATTTTTTTATTTTCACCCCGTTGCTGATTAATATCTGCTTGCATTTATCAATACCTTCATTTATTCCATTGAAGTAATATTTTGTTTTTGTATCTCCAGCTATGGATGTATTACATTTTTTTGGTAATTCAACCTCTAAACTCTCGCGTGATGCTTGCCATGCCTCCCATGCTTCTCTTGTCACAAGATAATAGTAATATCCAAATTGGTCTTTCTTTAGCGGGTCTATATGATTCTGCGGTTTATTCAAAAAATACGTTTCAAATTGCTGCCTTGATTTATCCATCATTCATAATCCTCAAAGTTACTCAACGCATCCATTACGCTGGTTTCGCGCAGGACATCAAAGCAATGCAGGCCATATCGAATAACGCAATCTCTTGCGGGTGAATAGCTTTATCAAATCTATAACCAAATGGCACTTCATAACCTAGTCGCTTATAGTAATCGCGCGCCAGTTCGTTAGCCATATCGACAACTTGACGGTCTGTTAATGATTTGTTCATCACTCCACCTTTCTATATCCAGCTTTATATAAGCGTTCGGCATACATATGAGCAGTAGCAGACATACCAACATCAGTTAAGCCTTCTTCGTCAGTAGAAATAACATCCGCAATACGCTCAATTTCCTTTTCAGTCACTTCATTACGTTTTTTATCAGCAAGTTGTTTTGACGAATCAGCGCATTCAAAGCAGATATTCACATTGCCTGCTACAATTAGCTTTGATGCCCCAACATCTTTACCGCAAGCCGAGCATATATTTCTCGTTTTGGGTTGAAATTGTTTTTGTAGCTCAATCATATTCATTCCTCTTATTGCATCTATTTAATCGATATGATTAAAATAATTCATCATTGTTTTTAATTTATGACCTATAGTTAATTTGAACTTTCTAATTATTTTTGTAGTCCTCGCCGACCTCCCTGTGTCGGCATTTTTTTATCTACTTCCTTGCTAAATTCCATGCCTTAACTATTCTTAAATTGCTTACACAGATAAATTATAAGTTTCATTCCTGCACGTCCCCTTGCCGTCCTCTCTGTGGCGGCTTTTTTATTCATTGCATCCTTGCGAGTTAAATTAATCCAACTGAATGGCGCCTTCTTCTGGATATTCAGTGCAGTAAAATACATGCACACGACCGGTTTCTTTATCTCTACGTGGCTCGATGGTGTATTCAGTCTCATCATTAATATCTAATCCGTGAGGTTCTACTTTTAAGCCGACAAAATCAGCCATAGCCATTATTTGCTTCGTTGTTAATGTAATAGTCATATCTATCTCCTGTTTGCATCCTTGCAAATATATCCTTTTGTAAATTAAAGAATTCCTTTGCGATATTCTTTTTCCAAATAAGTTTCTTTCCCGCTAACTTCGATACTTCCCTTAAGTAATTCTCGGTTAGCTTTCCCGATAGGGTTGTCTGGCCTTATATCTAATCCCTTCAACGGTCTAGACATAGAGTCATGGCGATTAATAATTTCCTGCCTTTTTCTGTCAACTCGGTCGCATACTTCATCAAAATGCTCTTCGCAGGAATGAAAACCTCGGTATTCATACCCGTTATAATCATCAAGCTCTTTTTTGCATAAGCAGCATTTATCCATGGTTATATCCTTTGGTTAAATCACATAGTGAAGGGTGACTAGAACGGAATGTCATCGTCAAAGTCCAATGGTGGCTCAGGTGGTTGCGCCTGTGGTGATTGTTTTGGTTGCTGCGGCTGTCCCCATCCACTTTGTTGTTGTGTTGACTGTGACTGTGGTTTCTTGTCTAGAAACTTCACGATTCCATCCATGCCCACAGTGACCTCAGTCGAATATCTATCTTGTCCTGACTGGTCTTGCCATTTTCTAGTTCTGAATTTTCCTTTTACAAAAACTAGCGAACCTTTTTTAAGATACTCACCAACGTTTTCAGCTAATTTTCCGAACACAACAACACGTATCCATTCAGTTTTTTCTTTTTGCTCACCCGTTTTTTTATCTCTCCAACGCTCAGAGCATCCGATAGACATAGTTGCTATGGCGTCACCGCTAGGTTGATATCTAATTTCAGGATCATTACCAAGATGACCAATAATATTTACTTCGTTTAGCATGGCTTACCCCACTGATTGCCAAATTGAATGCCTAATTTATTTAAACCCTGATCCATTACTTCAATGAACTCGGGCACTAATTCGTCGAATTCTTTCATCATGTTTTCGTCGCGCTCAACAGGGAAATATGCGATTTCTTTCCCTGCTGGCATTCGTGGGTCAAAATTTGCAAAGTGCCAGATGTCCTTACCTGTAACCCACATGGAATATTGAACTTGAGCCACATATTCCTTTTTCATTGCATCGATTCCGTTCAATGCTAAGTCGATAAATACGTCCGTGTTATTCGGGCATTTAAGCTCTAATCCTGAGCCATCATTGCAAATGCCGTCTGGTGAGCAAGCTATCCGTAGTTGCTCGTCTTTGAATATTATTGGCACTTCCTTTGCCGTTAATCCGGTGTAAAACTCGAATGTCATCCTTGCTTCTAATTCGTAGTTTTTACCCCATTCCAGCGTCCTTGCTGATACTTCCTTGTAAACTCCCGTGCAAACTTCACCAATTAGGGTGTTTAAATATGTTTTCTTTGTGTCTGACCATTTAGTGCCTGACCGTGGTTTAGATATGACTTTCCATGCCTCAGAGGCGGTTACAACACCGAGCCTGATTGACAACCACTCTTCGCTTCCTTGCTCTACTTTGGTTAAATCGATGCCTGTTTTGCTTAGAATGATGTCATTGCTAATCATTTTCCTTCTGCCTTTTTCCTTAGCATGTCGATAATGTCATTAGCCTCAAAAGCGGTTATTTCAGTCGGATGGGATATTTGTCGCTTAAATCGCTTGCTGATGAACGCCATGAATGTATCGCTCCATTCGCCATCAACTTTCATCATTAATCCGGTGATATCGTCCATCTGCTGCTCACTGGCAGGTGTTACATCACGAGGCTTCGACTGCTCGCTTTTAAAGTCGATACCTTCGCCAGCTTCGGTGTTAACGTAGTCAATTGCTTGGTCTAGTCGTTCCCTGCGAGGCCAGTATTTAGCGGCTTGTTTAACAACAGTTTTCAGAATCATTTGCTCTTCATCTGTAACCCAAGGGCATTTTGCCTTTTTGGATATCCAAGCTTTCCAAGCGGATGACCTATCACGAATTGCATAGATGTCTGCAATAGCCATTGTGTGAGTTAAGTAGTCGCCATCTTCTGTTTTGACTACTGTGTAAGCGCCGACTATTTCGCCTCTTTGCTCTTGTGTGGCAAAGGCGTTGTATTCATGGCGAGGTGCGGTATCTATTGAGGTGAGTTGGAAATTATCATTCTGGCGTACAATGCTTGATTGGCACCACTTGATAGCGCCTGACTGCTGAGCTATATGCATTAATCCCATGTAGCTAATATCTAGGCATACTTTCTTATCACGAGGCACTAAGTAAGCTAGTTTTTGCGCTGGGTTTAAGCTAATACCAATAGCCGCAATGTTCATTACAGCACTTCGAACTGAAACAACGTTATTCACCGCGACATTAGCGAGAAAGTCATTATTAGCAAATATCTGCATAGCAAATTCAGACTCCCTTTTAAATGCTATGCTTGGTTCACTGCATACCTGCTCAAACTCCGTTTTAAGCGGGTTAATAATTTCATATACCTTTTGAACTGCTGTGCTCACAATAGCCTCCTTTCGCTTTTTGCAGCCTCAAAAAAAGCGTTCCATGCATCATCTGATTCTTGAGTGGTCATTTTCTGTATGACCGATGAGGGAAGGGCATCATAAAACCGCTGAGCCATTTCATTAGTTAGCTCATCATCCTGATTTGCTAGGTGCTCGCGGTCTGGAATGGTGACGAAGTTTTCATACTCTGAAATTCTCATGCTGAGTCCTTACGTGAATGCATACGCTCCACGAGTATCAACCTGACGTAAAATGCGATTTGTCTTTTCGCATTGCTGTTTAAATTTCCAATCAGCAAACAGTAATTCGACTTGTTGCTCAGTCATTTCAGACTCGCGAAGTAGGGTGAATATCTGTTGCTTTGCGTGTTTCTGCTTTGCGTTCATGTTGCACTCCGTATGCTGTTTTTAATGTTTCGTTTGCTTCGCTCCATCCGTTCTCATCCTTGAGATAAAGAGCGCGCCATGCTTGTTGTTGAGCTATGCAAAGTTTATGTTTATCAATATTCATGCTTACCTCTGGATGTGCGAAACCCTCACTTATCGATTGATAGCGATTGTTATTTAGGTTCTGGTGTTGGTGCGGTGGGTTACTGCTGACCGAGGGCTTTAGCGATTACAGCGTCAACGATGTCTAAATCATCGTCATCATCTGGTTTATAGCTTGCAATTTTATTGCGAAGTCTGATTAACTGTTCTAATAACTCTGGTGCTGTTGCGATTAGTGTAAAATTGACTTGAGTTTCTTCATCCATAACCCAGTGACATAATTTTTCGTCATATCTAGCGCCTTTTGAGCTATATACGATATTTCTATCATCATCACGATGGCAACCAGCCGTATCATTAGTTCTATTTTTCTGGTAAACAGCACAACATCCATTTCTAATATCAGCAACCCATGGCGCCAGCGTTCCTTTAAATTCCATATCACCCCCTAGCCTTTAACATTGCATCTGCAACAAGATACGCATCCCGCGATACCCATTCAGCTGATTTGTCATTGACATTATCAAGCTGAGCAGGATTGGCTAAAATCCCCTGCATAGCTGCCATTGCGAATTTGTCGCGTAACTCTTCCAGCTGCCACGGTAAATTCTTTTTATCTGTCATACTCCCTCCGTTATTAACTAAACACGATTCTAGTTAAGCCGCTTTTTCAGTTGGCAATCCGATAATTTCATTTAGCTTTTCAACTTTAAGTGCTGGTAATTGAACCGATGCTTTTTCAACATCTTTCGGTAATAGCTCTTTAGCTTCAGGCCAGATTGTTAATAGGCGTTTTACGGTGGTACATGATTTTAATGCGGCGCTAACATTCACGTTAACTTCGCAGTATTTTTTATTTAATTTTTCTTTTTTTCCTTCTAGCTCAGTAAATTTAATACTTAATGGATGATCAGCCGAAAATCGGCATTTATCTCTAGATAACGCTAATAAAAATATAGAGTCACCATTTTTATTGAAGCCATAATTCAGATATGTAGACATGCCACCAAAAGACGGGTTAATACCAGTATCTAGACCATTATTTAAATAAATATAGGTACCAGTTACCTTTTTTAGTGTATCAATGCCATTAATTAAATCATTGTAAAGCTGGTCTAGAACGCCAGCATTTTCTTTTCCGCCAAGTGCTTCAATGCGAACTTCTAAAGCTAGCTTGTTATATTCTAGGTCTAACTCTTTTTGTTGCTGGATAACGCCTGATTTCTCTAATGCGTTTTGCGTGATAACTTCTTTCAAGCTATTTGTTAAACGTGTCATATCTCTATCTCCTATCTATTAATCAACTCACCACAGCCCACCTTGATGGGCTGTAATTAGTTAACTGTGCCTGCTTTTAACCACGTCAGGCGAGGTGGTTTCCTTCCTTTCCACAGTCAAGGAAAATTGATATATTGGTTATTCCACAGTCAAAATAAGGAATGTTTAAAATGGCTATTAATACCAAATGTCCAAATCCAAGCTGCAACTCAATCACTTTTGAGTTATCAAATTATGTAACAATCAAAAATTGCAGACATCAACTTGCATTTATACGATGCTCTTTGCGTGGTTCCGCTATTAGCGCTATAGACATTCGCCAGAATCATATTCTTGAGGAAATGGCGAAAAAACTAGGAATCAAATGAGCTAGATGATATGAAGCGGTTTTGTTCACAAGCCGCTTTTAAAACATCAATAACATCATTTTCTTTTCCTGTAAGTCCTCGCTCAGATAAAACCTTTTCTATGTTTTCAGCAATTTCAACAGCTGCCAGTAATAGTTTTTGTATATCTTTACTTGCCATGTCTATCTCCTATTTAACGTGCCGTAACACTTCCATCACTCATAATCGGCTTGCGTAGCCGTGGTTGCTTGCGTTGTACATCGGGCATGTCTTTTATCCCGATAAGTAAGTTTGCCAGTACATCGGTTTCGTCTACTGGTTTGATAATCGAATCCCATATTTTTTCTACTGAGCGGCTTGGCGTTTTTATCTCTTCACGTTTACGAGCTAGAAATGCAGCCCTGCGCTCATATCTACGTTGAGAGTAATTACTTCTTTCAATGACTTTTATCGTTGCCATATTTGCCTCCTAAGTGATCTTTGGTGATTGGTGGTAGCGCACTCATCTACCATTCACGCTTAGCGGAGCGATAACCAATCCCAAAAACCACTCAGTGGTGATTCAAGAATGCCTGAATCATGTTTGTCTATTTTTTAAAGAGCATGGCTTGCTAATGGATCCAGCTTGCCTTTGATGTGATTAATAATACTAAAGGTATTAATGATGGTCAATACTAATGATATTAAAACAAATACCAAAGGTATTATTTGCTTGAATTTAAAGGGGATTTATTTTCAAAAATTATTTATCTTGCGAGGAAAGTCACACGATATAGCGAAACCTATGCTAAATTGTCGAGAAACTCAGGAGGATTTATGGATTTAGATGACGAGAAAATCGCAAATGTGGTTAAAGAGGTAGGCTGTGCTGTATTTAGACTCCTAGACAATACCAACACTATAACCAAAGAAATGATTATTGATGAACTTGAGCGATACCGTAAAGAGGTAACGAACACCTTACACAAAGGCGCTTTGCGTGATGCTGCTCAAGTGGTTAGAAGTATGGGGAAGATTAGATAGGGCACAAAAAAGCCCTCGCGGGGAGGGCTGGATAGTTGTTAAGATGGTAAGTAGCAATATGACTGCGGTGCTGATATTGTTTTACCTAATAATTCGCTGAATTTCTTTAATGACATAGGTTCGTCATATTTTACAACTTTGCCTATTTCTATGGCATAGGCGGTAGACCTTTTTTGAAAATATTCATCAAAAAAACTTTTGCTTATACCAGAATGAGAACTAGTTTTTCGCCAAATCGAATTTGGATCATCCTGCAATACTCCTTCAATATAGAACTCACCAACTATCTTACCAACAGGTAAAGTAGAGTAAATTACAACTGAAGTCACCGACTCGTTTTTAAAAATTCCTTTTCTAAACTCATATCGCTTAGTTCCTTCAAGTATTTTTGATACGAATTCTGGTTTAATTGATAATAATATCTTCATCGGTTTCGCTTTGATTTATAATTCGGCTAAATTGGTCGTTATTAATCTGTAGTATACCCCAGTAAGCATTCTCGTCAATGCCAACATTATTTATTAACGCGGCTCTGTTTAATCTTTTAGGTAGGGCTAAATTATAAGTGAAAGTTATAATATGAGGATATTTTTTGCTTCTATATAATTCAGATAGTTCTTCTTTAGTAAAAACTGAGTATTTAATGCAGTGGTCAATGAATAGCTCTTCGGAAGGAAAGTCAAATATTGATTGTACATTTTCAACAATGCAAATAGATGTGGCCACTGAGCGGTAGTAGGCCGATCCTTGATTGTCAGAGGTTCTATATATAACAATGATGTCATATGGTTTTATCTCTGCTACCTTGCTCATTCCGCATATATATACTTTTCTTATGCTATTTGTATGTGACACATCTTGAAGGATGTCAGGTGACTCTGTATTAAGGATTGAGTCAGGGAACAATATTGAATGAAATTTAGGGTATATAGAAAGTATGTACTTTTTTTGGCTATTAGTAAATGGAAATCTAGGGTAGTCAAACAGGATATCGCCAGTTGATGAATGCAATGTCATATTTTTTAATAAAACTATTTCTTCACCATTTTTAGTGTTCTTAATTGCACACTCACTGAATCCATACATTTTAAATAAATTTATTAAATATGAGTGCTTTTTGAAAACGGTAACATATATGTCATCAACTTTATATGATAGTGCATTATCAAATATTTTTTTTAGAAATCTTTGTCCGCGCAATGTTCCTTTTGGTGTGAATTTAAATGTTCCTATTTTTAAATGTAAACCATCTTTTATCGGAGGTTCGACATCATCAACACTATCATTTTCTATCTTTAAATATAAGAATCCATCTATGCTACCAGTTTCATCATACAGTACGTAAGCTTTTTCAGATGGGCCATTAGCTTTCTTATCGAACCAATCTATAAACCCATGTGAGTAATCAGACTTTAAAGAGTCGAAAAAAACATCATTCAAGTTAATATCTTTAAATGTCAAGTATTTTAAATTATCCATAATAAACACCTTGTTTAGTCACACCCTAAAACGTGTCGTCAGGCCACTAGACTAGTTTCATCATCATCTGCACAGCGACACCGATAATTTTACAGTTTCCATTGATTGGCGTTATAGGCCATGCAGGGTTTAATCCCTTTAAGAATTTCTGACCGCCATCAATGACTAGTTTTTTGAATGTGGCCTCATTGGATTCAGTAAGCTTAGCTATGACTAAGCTGTTATTTATTGGCTCTCTACCCGTATCAACCAATACCAAGGAACCCTCTGGCACACTTTGACCTGAAGTTGCTGTCATAGAGTCGCCTTCAACTCTCAACCAAAATGCAGCGCCTTGCACATGAGCCTCTGATTCATACCATTCATCAATCTGATCTAGTGTGTACGGCTCACACGCTTCGTTCCATGACCCAGCTTGCACCCAACTGATTACAGGGTATTTAGGAGCGGGTCTGTATGGCCTAGGATTAGACACGTTAGGCGAGAGCGCATTGGTGATCATCTCTGCTTCTTTAGCCAAAGTTGGACTGAAGTCACCGATAGGGACTTGAAGCACATTAGAAAAAACAGAAGCAATCTGAACATTAAGCGGGTTTCGACCATTCAGATAATGGCCCATACCACCTTGGCTAATATCTAGCATGTCAGCAATTTGCTGTTGCGTTATTCCCAATGATCTTTTCTTGGACTCATACAAAGCTTTCAGGCGATTTGCATCTTCAAGCTGTTCTGTCGTCAATTTGTTCTTATTGCTCATAGCGCTAATTCTAATACCAAAGCTATTAAAAGTGTTAATACCATATGTATTGACCTTTATTAATACTTTCAGTATTATTTGTGTGTGGAATAAAAAGGAGATTTACCATGGAAAGAATTCCTTTATCTGAATTTGTAAAAGAGAACAGTCAGGAAAAGGCAGCATCACTAATTGGGGTTCACCAAACAGCAATTAGTAAAGCCCTTCGTGAGGGTAGAAATATTTTATTAACTGAAACTGAGAATGGAATTAAGGCCATAGAAATTAAACCATTCCCAAGTAGTAAAAAATAAGAATCAACCGCTCTTTAAACAACTTAAACCGCTCTAGGCAATCTTGGAGCAACACACTCACAGGATCGTGAGCAACGGACTAACTACGTCAAAAGGAATTTAACAAATGGACTACGCAATTTCACGCAACGTGCGAGCTATTGAGGCTCGTATTCGCAAAGGGATCATCTTAACCACACCTAAGCAAGTTGCTAAGGCTGTCGGTGTTCACGAATCCCAAATCACTAGATGGCAAGCTGAGAACGGCTTTGTTGAGAAGGCAGCAAGACTGCTAGACGCAATAGGGTTCGATGCGCCAATTCAAGATGTGATTATTCAGGGAGATGAGGCAAGGGCATTAATCCAGATGCTAGAGCATGTCAGATACCCAAAAAGAAAAACCTCAAAGGCGGCAACCGATGAGGCTCAGATGGAACTTATTTAACTTTAGTAAGCAGGAGTAATTATACATGATTATTAATCACACAACAAATCGATATGGAGGTCGTTATGCATTTGGGTGATATGGATGTCCAAAGCAAAATTGTAGAGCACATGGCTATGCCAGAAACCTTTCGGACTGAAGGGTGGATTTATGTTCTAAGTAATGAATATATGCCGAATATCTACAAGGTAGGAATGACAACAGTCTCGCCAGAAAACAGAGCGAAAGAGCTTTCATCTGCTACTGGCGTGCCTGATAAATTTAAAATTGAGGCTGCATTTTATTCAGAGAATCCAGCGGCTGATGAATCTGATATTCACGAGTGCCTAAAGGAATACAGGATTAACGAATCACGAGAGTTTTTTAAGGGAGACCTTAAATATATAACTCATGTTTGCTCTGAATTCACACTAGCAAATGCCAAGCTTTCCGTGGAAGAAATGGCCGATAAATTCGACATTATATGCACGGAAAAACTCAACGAATTGAATATAGAAAAACTATTTTATTCTTTAGGTATATCAATCCTTGGTTGCAAATTATCCGCAGCAGAGAGGTTAATCAGATTTGCCATAAACAATCTTGTTAAAAATAACAGAAATAAATCCCACTCTCTATATTTTCATGATGGTAAAGCCTTTCTTATAAGAAGCTATCTAGACCAATTGCATGAAGAACATATGAAAAATGGAGACTGGAAGAATAGTGAGCCTGTCAATCAAGTATGTCTTTATAAACCGGAGGTGCCCTTCTAATGGCCAGAGCAAGAAATATTAAACCGGGCTTTTTTACTAATGATGATTTAGCAGAGTGGGAGCCATTGGCTCGTATTCTTTTTGTAGGCTTATGGACAGTTGCCGATCGCGAAGGTCGACTAGAAGATAAACCACGCAAAATTAAAGCTATGGTTTTGCCATATGATGATGCGGATTGTGACAAATTACTCGCTCAATTACATGGCAAAAACTTTATCACTAGATATGTAGTAGATGGGAATGAGTTTATCCAGATTAATAACTGGAAGAAACACCAGAACCCTCACATGAAAGAAGCGGCTAGTGAAATACCCGAACAAGTTACGCAACCTACTGATATTAAAGAAGCACCAGAAAAGCACCATACAAGTACAGTGCAAGAACCAGAAGAGAATCAAACTATCCCTGCTGATTCCCTTAACCTGATTCCTGATTCCCTTAACCCTATAAACACCCAAGCCGAAAACACGGCTTGTTCTAATGAGCCTGAAAATAAATCGGCAAGTGTTCACCAGATGTCTAGCAAGTACGCATTCGAAGGTGAGGTGATCCGATTAAACAAAAAAGATTTTACTGAGTGGCAAAGCCTGTATTCAAACATCGACCTCGAACACGAGTTGAGACGACTGGATATTGAGTTTAGAGCCGACAAACCTAAAAACTGGTTTATCACTGCTAGTCAGAAATTGAATTACCAGAACAAAAACACTAAGTCAGCTTGGACGCCATCTAAGCGGGTTATGCCGCCTAGTCGAACCCAAGAATTCATACCGGAGAACTTCTGATGAGTACAGGAATGCAAGCACTGGCTCGGTTTAGAAAACTGATGCCGGAACACATCAAGCCAAAGTTTGAAACGCCTGAAGAACTCATGGCATGGCAGCGAGAGCAGGGCGAAATTGATTCAAAGCGGATCACCGATGCAAATCGTGTTACTAGACTGAATAAAATAATGGGTCGCTCTGGAATTAATCCTCTTCACCTAGATTGCACATTCGATAACTACCAAGTCACCACACCTGAGCAGCAAACCGCATTACGCAAAGCAAAGAATTATGCTGAGAACTTCGGCAAAAACTTTGGCGGGTTCATCTTCAGCGGAAACGCAGGGACTGGGAAAAACCACTTAGCGGCAGCAATCGGAAATCACCTCATACAGCACGGCAAGAGCATTCTAATCGCTACACTGCCAGACCTAATGATGCGAGTACGAGAAACCTACCAGAAGGACGCTAAGACCTCAGAATCGAAATTAATCGATGACCTGTGCGAGGTTGATTTACTGGTGCTTGATGACGTTGGTGTACAGCGTGGAAACCTCAATGAGGATTTAATTATCTTCCAAGTTGTAGACCGTCGATTAGCAAACAAAAAGCCAGTTGGGGTGCTGACAAACCTAGCATTCGCAGAGCTTTCAAAGGTGCTGGGCGAGCGAGTCATTGACCGTTTAAGAATGGGTAGCCCGACAACGATTAATTTCGGATGGGAAAGTTACCGCAGCCAAGTTAAGTAACCAAAGGAATTGAAAATGATTAAATACAGAATTGGTAAGCCATACGTTAGACGATTAAAGCAAGGTGATATTCCAGCCACTACACAAGCAGAATCAGCAATAGATTACCTAAACAATCCTGATAATCACTTGAAAGAAGCCAAGGCGTATGCGGTTTGTCTACATGGTTTACCGGAGGTATTCCAAGTTTCGTTATCAAAAAGGCAGCTCATTAAACTCATGAACGCGGCGATTTTGTAAGCCTAACACACCAAATCATAAGGACTTCTAGATGAACTATAGAGCAATTATCGTTTGTATAATTTTTTATTTATTTCTACTTCTCATGTTTCTAACTATCACTGGATTTAACACAGAAAGACTCGCTTTTGACCTGCTTATTTTTAACGGATCCTTGGCAGGGTGTGGTTTTTATTTATGGGCATTAAAAAAACTTATTGATTGGGCGTGGGGTAATAAGTGATGCAGGAAACTAAACGTAGCGAAAAAACGCCAGAGGTCGGCAGTCATGTAATGGTGAGACTAGGAACCATGCTTTACGCTATGCGTATCAGTGACTTTAACGGAGTATGGGATAACAAAGAATTCCCATCAGTCGCTGAACTAGAAAACATCAATAATTGGACGAGGGTTGAGTGATGAAAGAACGCAAGCCACTTTTTGTTAATAGCGCTCCATTTCTTGATGAAAATTTCAACCAAGTCTCAGTTGATTTAGCAACAGCAAGACGCAAAGCGAATGAAATGGAAAGGAAAACACGAAAATTAAACTGGGGTAAAAATGCAATTGGTTTTGTTTTTGAGGCAGATACTCATTTCAATGTTTCAGTCGGGTTTGAATGTAGAACATTAAATTAAAGGATTGAGTGATGAAAGGAACAACGTTAACAGATGGAGGCATCTAATGCAGGGAACTAATCTAATCGAATTGGACATTGCATACCGATTACAAGCTCTAAGAATGGCAAACCGAAGACTAATGAACGGGAAATCTACTGTTGAACATTTTGTTTCAGAATACCGTAAAAACTATAAAAAACTTACTCCAAGAGGCAGGGCATTTAAAAAAATAACCAACGTTAACAATGCATTCTTCAAAAAGAGATTTGATGAAGAGTGCATGGATATCAAAGGAGGTCAGGATGCAGGGGGCTAATTGGGTTAAGACAGCAAACGAATTACCAGAAGATGGCCAGTGGTGCGTTGTTTATGTAGACAGCGTGATACTCGATGTCGCTTGCTATGACGATAACATGCGTTGCTGGCAAGGTGATAATTTCAGCTATAACCATGAGAGCATTAGCTACTGGTTAGCACTCCCACCAATGCCAGAGGGTGAATGATGGAATCACCACTTGCACGAATGATTAAGCAACAG
>RWZD01000099.1_pt1 | contig 19519 bp, 19 predicted proteins | sample 2187771 | NCBI WGS metagenome assembly RWZD01 (sample SAMN10531866, study PRJNA481165) | viral metagenome | isolation source: viral particles purified by filtration and ultracentrifugation from about... | place: USA: Tennessee
CAAGTTGGTCGTTTTTAAGCGTCATGCGTGACCCATTATTGTCGCTTCCATTTATTTCAATAGCCCCGTTATTCATATCAATCCGTGTCCCTGTTTTCCCTGCGACATAATTTTTAGAGCGCATATCCGTACCCACAATGATTTTTTCAATTGTAGCTTTGTTGATAAACGCTTCATTGATAAAGACCTGTCCATTCTCAACGAAAAAAACGGGTTCCAATTTACCGCTAGATGGATTGAAAATACCAAACGTATCCGCGCTAAAACCAATTTGTGTGACTACTTTGCCATTTTGAACCGTGGCACCGATCATCATTTGCGCTTCATAATACTGACCATTTAACATGACAGCGGACTTGATACTAAACACCGAAGAAGCATTACCCTTGTGATCAACGGAAGTTTCAGCACGTTTTTCAATCGCTGCCTTGGCATCCTTGATTTCAGACTGGATCACCTCATTTGTGCTCGCTTGCGCCTTTTCATTATCCGAAATGGTTTTTTCAATACGAGTGAAACGAGCATTACTTTGCTCATACTGTGCATTTAACTGAGTAAATTTTTCAGCATGGGCTTTTTCATTGTTTGCAATCAACTTATTGGTTTCAATGATACTGGCCTTAATAACCCTTGCATCATTGCCTTGCTTCATGTTCTGGACAGCAAGCTGTAAGAGCGTTTCGGCTTGAGAGGACTCTTTATCGGCTTCTGTTTTCTGTATATGCGCAATATCAGCTTCGTTGCCATCAAAACGACTACTCGTTTTCTCCTCATTTTCGGCAACTGTTTTATTCGTCTCCGCTATCGCATTGGTGTTTTTGGTCACTGCTGAACTGATGTCAGAAAGATCTTTACCCTGCTTATCAATAAGTTTTCCTTGCTCATCGATTTGCTGACCTTGTTCATCAATATTTTTTTGAAGTTCTGCACGAGTTTGCTCTACGTGCTTTGTCTGTGATTTATCTTGCTCAGCGAGTGATTCCGTAATGCGCACGAATGCTGCTTCATTTTCATCGTATTGCGCAGAAACCTTTTCCTCCAACGTTGCTTGAGCATGCTGTGTATCAGCAATCGTTTTCTCATTGCGTTCAATCTGCGCTTTGATCTTACGATTGTCTTTGCGTGTTTTACTGACTTCTGCAGTCGTTTGAGAAATTGCCTCTGCTTGTGATGATGATTCGTCAGCTTGCGTTTTACGAACCTGAGCAAAGTTAGCCTGCATTTCTTCATAGATACTTTGCTGATTTTCTTTCGTTTCTGTTGCCGTTTCTTCCAAATTAGCAATAGCCGTTTTTTGAGAATCAACAACGCTGCTCACGTCAGATAGTTCACGACCTTGGTTATCAATGTCCTCCTTCAGTTTATCATCACCCGCTTTAATATCTGCTGTGAGCTGCTCTCGGGTTTGCGCAAGCGCCTTATCTTGCTCAACTTGAACCTTTTTAATTTCAGTGATATTGGCGGCAGTATCATCAATATGCGCTTTAAGCTGAACACCCGTTTCAGCTATCGCTTTATCAGCAGTCGCAATCGCTTTTTCATTCCGTAAAATACTGGCTTCGGAGGTGCGTAAGCGGTCAGTCATTTTGCTAAAGCTAGCAATCGTCTGCATTGCGGTTTCGGCTTGGGCGATTTCCTTGTTGGTATTCGCAATTTCCATGCGCGTGATCGCACCGTAGATATCACCAAATTCAGCAATAGTTGATTGTTGAAATTCAGTCTGTGCTTTTTCAAGCGTCGCTGTGGTTTTCTCTACTGTCGTAATGCGGCCTTTTGCATTGTCAACTTCAGCTGTCACTTGATTGATTTTCTCTGCTGTGGCCTCTTCAAACGTTGCCTGAGCATGTTCAACGCGAAGAATCGCAGAAGTGTTGTAATCCACTTTAGCACTGATTTGCTCTTGAAAGCGCGCTGCTGCAGCATCTTGCTGTGCATTAACTTCTTCAAGTCGGAATATTTTCCCTTCTGTTCTGACTGTCTCTCGCTTAAACTCATATCGCAAGTTAGTTGCGTAGATCTGATTCTGCAATGTTGTTTCATTAACGATTGCTAAATCTGTATTAAGATTTAATACCTTGTTATCGAGTTCAATTGTTTTACTGTCGATATCGACAATCTCATGCTTAATTTCAAGCTGTTCACGCGCGATGACTTCGATTTCATTTTTGCTGAAGTCGATTTGCTCTTGCATGATTTGGCCGGCTTCTGTTGATAGGAAGTTGTCGCCAACCGCTTCCAAGATACCCTCAACATCCGTTGATGATTCACCTAGAATAATATCTGTCCACTCTGATTCATTACCCGTTTTATCAACTAAGCGTGCACGGAAATAGAAGCGTACCCCCGCTTTTAGCCCAGACATGCGATACGATTTTAGAGGGTATGGCACATCAGCAAGTAATTGCATATCTTCAACAATATTAGTTTGTGAATACTGCAACTCTGTTTTTAATGTATCACTGGTGTTCACATCAAAGCCCCAATCTAATGTAATTCCCCAAACTTCTGAGGTCGCACGTAGATTAAGCGGCTTCGGTGGATTACCTTCTTTCCCGTTGAGTTGGGTTTCTTCTGCACTGGCCCACACGCTGGAAATTTCAGACGCATTAATCGCCCGTACGCGAACTTGATAACGGCCTGCATAAATCCCATTGACTTCAAAACCCAGCGTCGATGTACGCGGGGCATTTATCCAGTTACCATTGTCTCTTCGCCACTCTGCCTCATATGCAATCGCACTTTCAGCGGCCTCCCAATCGACACGTAATGTCGTAAATGCAATACCCTGATCTACTTGTGAATAGGATGAAATACGCACGTTTTTTGGTGCGGGTTGCACATTAGGTGGAATAACTGTAATTGGCCGTTCATCAATGCGTGCCCCTGAGTCGATATGATCATAATTATCAGGATTATGAATGGTGCCGTTAATGGTGTAAGTATTGTCACCATTGTCGCTGATATTAATCACCCGATACAGTTGAACGGCTAAGTCGTCAGAGTCCACAACCCATACGGCTTCTTTTTGGGGTGCTTGTGAATATTCAACAGAAACAGTCACCACCTTTTTATTTACGGCTGTAACTGTTCGCCCCTCAGAGCCACCACTCGGTAAATTCACGATTAAGCGATCACCGGCTTTAATTGAGGTCATTCTATCGAGGGTAATTTTACGCCCCTCTACGGATGAAATACGGCCACCCGTATTACGACCAGCAAGTGATGAGTCAGCAACAGCAATAATATGACCAGGAGAAGGTATTGCCCCCTCCAACCCGGTAGCAAAAGAAATCATGCGATCATTAGCATTGGTTAATAACGCCCACCGCCCACGACGATTAGCTTCACTTCGACGAGTGCACCCGATTGCCGATAACTCTAATTTGCGAACACCATATCGACGCTGAAGCTTTAAGTCTGCAATAGGCTCTACATCATCATTACTATGATTATCGATATTCGTAAACGAAACTAAGGCTTGAGTATAGCGATTCTGAATACTGCCACCGGAATATGATGGCTTACCCCCCACGATATTGGCATTGGTGAACGTACGAAAAATAGTCGCTGGCATATCAGCGATAGCATTCACTTTATTATCCGACCAGTAGGTCATACCACGGAAAATCGCCGCAATATCCCGTAATACGGTATACGCTACCTCTTGTGATTGGATATACACATCACATAAAAAACGAGGCTCTTTACCGTCACCACCATGTCCATCTGGAACTAATTCATCACAATACTGTGCAATTTTATATAAGTCCCACTTTTCAACTTGTGAGGCTTTAATGCGGTCACCGCAGCCGTAACGGTTATTGAGTACCAGATCATAAAACACCCATGCTGGATTATTCGTTGCCGCTAATTTAAAGGTGCCATCCCATACCCCTGAATAGGTCCGATTAATGGGGTCATAATTCGTTGGCACCTTGACCAGTATTCCCCCTTTGGGGCGTACGCTGATTTTAGGGATACGGTTATTAAATTGACGAGCATTAAAGGTAATGAATAACAGGGCTGTATTTGGGTGCCGCAATTTTGCATCAATAACCTCAGCAACTGCCGCCACATTAATCCGATCCGCAATACGTGCGTTATTCTGGTTTTTCGTTAAACGCCGAACACGGACTTGCCAACCTGTATTTGCTTTGGGTAAATCAACACGATGAGTACGTTGATATTCGCTGGTTGTTTTGCCATCAAATGCAGACTTAACAACCTCTTTATACCCTGCGCCATCCGTAGAAAGCTCAATCACATAATCAACACGGTATCCGGTTGTATCACCATTATCATGCTGCTGCATAAATTGCGGAACAGCTAAACGAATACGTAGCGCTGATAATTGCAAGTTGTTGATAGTTCTAACGTACGGCTGGTCATCTTTAAGTTCCATTCCGACACTGAACTCATTATCAACGGAAGGGATACCTTGAATATACTCCTGGTGCTCCGTGCCGGCACGAAACTCCCACGTTACCCCTTCAAAGTTTTTAGAGCCATCGGCATTCGCTATCGGAGTGTCATCAAGAAAAATACGTGTATCGTCAAGCCCACCTGCGATTTCACCCTCTGATAATGCTAACAATATTTTTGCTGTGGATTCTGATAGTAAGCTGTCTTTTTGCTCTACGGGTGTCCGAGGTTTGGAACTCCCCCCTTTAGCGCCTTGAATTCTCATATTTCACCCATAAAAAAGCGGCAATTAAGCCGCTATAGAAAGTTGAAGTGATTTATTGCTGATCTTCGGTGTATATCCCCGCTGAAATAATAGCGCCACCGATTTCGCGTCGATCTAGCCCATAAAATAATGGTACCGGATTGCCTTGTGCAGTGGTATTGACCGCCCCACCGAATGCATACGAAGGTTTATTTTCAGCATCCTGCCGAATGGAAAGACCAGGAGGTTGAGGTGATAATAATTGGATGACACCACCTAACGCGACAGCCGCCCCACCAAGCGCCAGACCACCACCCCAAACACCGCCTGCACCAAATGCCGCCCATCCCGCAGGGCCTATCATCATTGCGGCACCAATCATGGCCACACCTAAAATAGTCTGAAAAAAACCACCCCGCTTACTGCCTTTAATTACGGGTGCGATGCGAATATCTTCGCAGGTATCAAGGTGTAGCTCATCCTCAGCAATATTGCGCTTACCTTTAAATACGGCAAATTCCAACCCTTTAAGATGTGCGTTCGCAAGAAATTGCTCAAATCCATCGTAAAGTACAGATAATGCCTTTATGGCTTCACGGGGCGAATCAATCGCTAATTTATGCTCTCGTCCAAACAGGGTACCGAGTTGGCCATAAAGACGTATCGTTTTAGGTTCAGTCATGCTAGCTCTTTCCTCCGAACAATTTTAACCGTCCGATCACGCCAATAATCGCTGTAGGGAACAAGTCGACTCAGTTGACCATATAGATGATGAAGTAACATACCGTCGACTATTACCCCTGCATGGTTGGGAACGTCGGCTTGCACTTGCATAATCACCATATCACCTTCTTTAGGCTCACCAGTAACGTCGACAAAACCCGCTTTCTGGTAATTATCCATATACAGGTTTTCACCTTCTTCCCACCAATGCCTATCGACGCTGTAGTTATGCAACTCAATACCATGTTTTTGCCGGTAGTAATCCATAATTAATGACCAGCAATCTGCGTGACCCAGCACAAATGGTCGCCCTTCCAACTCGCGTTCTACTCGAGGCTGAATGAGTCGAATATCACCTTCTGGCCATGATGCGATAATCCACGGTAACCCCATGGCATCACACTGTAGCTTATCGATTTCAGAGGGTTGAGTCGTCACACCATCCCCGCAATGACTGTGCACAATCGCAATAGGATCCCCCCAATCTTCAGCAATGGCATAGTCTTCGGGTGAAAGTTCAAAATGGTCATTGGGGTTATCAGAAAGGTTACTGCAGGGGAAGTATTTTTTGACTCGGCTTTTTTGGCAAATAACACCACAGGCCTCTTTGGGATATTCCAACTTAACATGCTGAAATATCGCTTCGGTTAATTTCTTTGTGATCATCGTATTAATCCTGCTGCAGGGAACCCTCCAAAATCTAAAGGCTCATTTTCACCAAAACGTTTTTTACAATCACTGATTAGCCCACCGCATTTATCTAGTGATGGATCATCGACAGGCTCACCCCGTTCATTGAAGTATTTATTACCCGAATAGGAACACCCATTACCACTACGGTAATCCCCCTTCATACACCAATAACACAGATTATGTATCTGGCGAACGGGTATCATAATTCCCTGTAAATCAAACGGGCTAGATAGCTCAAACTCAATCGCTTCGCCAGCCACTTCGCTTGTCTTTTGGTCGATGTAATAAACTTGAGAGAAAAATTCACTCGGGTTAGCGGTTGAATTGCCTTCAGTGAAATTTTTTGCATCAAGATAATGGCTGAATGTCTCATAAACAGTGACTTTCGCTTTTGCCATATCATCAAACTGTAAGCACAATGACGAAATAACACTATCCACATTTGAGACCTGCAATTTAGGCCGTGACTGAGCCCCGTCCCCACTTTTAGCCATACCTTCTATTTTGTATGGCCATGCGCCATATTCATTGCCCTGCCACCAAATCGACTTGGGTTTTAATTCATCCTCTGCCGATTCAATTTCAGTCGGGGTATGTCGTAGGTTATAGCCATGAAAGCGCAATACAGGCCCATCAAACTCGCTAGCATCAACTTCAATGAGTTGAATTTTATTACCCGCTTCGAGCTTTTGAACGTCAGATGTTATCTTCATGAGCTGAAAGCCTCAATAAATGTTGCTGATACAGAATAAACACCCGCACCTAATGCCGATGTTTTGTATGCCTCACAACGGAATAACCCCTTTTCGCGTAATGGCGGAGTGAAGATAAATGCCTTGTGTCCTTCGTGACGATCAAAAAAGGCAACAATCTGCTTGATCATTGCCTCTTCGCCTACGAACTCAAATGATGGCGTATCGGAACGTGGATTAATCCCATCGCCTGCCGTTTGTGTATACCCATCACCGAACTGTGCTTTTTTAGTTCTGAATGTCGTATCAATTTGGGCGTTAACACGAGGGCACCATGTGAACGTTTCAATCATACAGATCACCTTCTTCTGTTAATTAACAGCCAAAGTGGCGTGCCTTCTCTTGATGCCTGTTCATTGACAGTACTCACAATTTCATTTTTGAGTTGCTGCCTAGCGCCACTCACGTCACCCACAGGCTGTTGCTGCTCCTTGGTTCCATCGCTAATCAGGTTAATATCACCAACATCGATATTGATAGCATTATTGGAAGTGATAGATGTAGACCCATTTTGAACATTTTCTAAGCCAAGAACACGCACACCTAATGAACCATCAGAACCCCGAGTCAGTGGCATAATCGCTTCTGGTCCCGCTTCCCCCATCAAGCCTGCACCTTTAGCAAAGGCAAACAAAGTCGGAGAACTAACAATTTGTCCGCTATACGAGCTTAAGCCTGGTGAATCATAAACACCGCCTTTGGCATTTGGCACAATGGAGCTGATAAAGCTACCGAAACCACCACCGAAATAGCCACCAGCCGCTTTCATTGACTGAACAAGGGCCATGTTCGTGAGTACTTTCTGTACGCTTTTCAGTACATCTACTGACCAGCTTTTCCAATCAGCTTTGTTACCGATTAGCATATTAGAAATGTTATCGACCATGCCGCCCATAGCAGATTGAGTTGCACTTGCTGCCTGACCTGCATAATTGGACGCATCATCCACCCAATTTTCTAAACCTGCCGTTACTCCTGCACGCCAATCTGCCTCGGCTAATACAGCCTCTTTATACTTCTGGTTCAATGCATCGAGTGCATTCTGCCTTGCTTTTAACGCTTCGGTACCGCCATCCGTTTTACTGAATACGCGCTCAACCTGTTGTTTTTCTTCCTCAAGGCCTCGACGGCGATCTCCCATACCGACAGTGCTTCGAGCTAATGCTGCGTCATCCTGATACTTACGGGTTGCATCATTCAGCTCTTTTAATGCATCCGTCATTTCACGCTGTTTACGTACAGCTTCATCGGCTTTTTGTGTCCATTCCGCCAGCTGAACAGAAGCTGATTGAATTGATTTTCGCTGCTCATCCGTCCATTTAGCGCCTGTTTCATGACCGGCCGCATAGAGTGCCGCCGCTTTTTCCCCTTGCAGGGCTCTAATACGCTGAACTTCTGTAGCTACGCTGAGGTCGGCCATTTTATCTTTATAGCGTTCAGTGACTCGTTCCGCTTCTTTCATTAAAGACGTGCCAGATTTAAGCGAATTATTCATTTTTTCGCGATCATCATAAGCCTTTAATTTGTCGTTAACATACTGCTTCTTATGATCATCATTAGTAAATGTACTTTCTGCCTCCCAAAGGGCTCGCTGCTCAACTTGATCGCGCTGCTTCATGCCAGCAAGAATACGCTCTTGCTCAGCACTCCATAGCATCTGCCTTTGTTTATCATTTAGCTCTGGGCGATTACCCACCAACATTGGCGCTTGGGTTAATGATTGGCGACTAGACAGTAAACTGTTACCAATTGAAAGGATGCGGTTAAATTCGGATTCTTTGGCTATCTCCTCAGCCAAAAAACCTAATTTTTTATTAGTGAGGTTATTTGTATGTTCAGTTAACCCATTCCTCACGGTAATTGTGTTATTTCTGGTTTGTTGCATTTCAAGAAGACGTTGCTCTTCAACTTGAAGTTGTATCGTCAACTCAGAGACTATTGATAATTGCTTTTGTTGCTGATCATTTGTAAATGTAGGGTTAACTGAATACCCAGAGTGAATTGCAATTCGCTTTTTATAATTCTCAATCGTGTTTAATTGTTTTTCTATTTCTTTAGCTTGAGCATCAACGCTTTCGGTTATTTTTTTAGTCTCATCAGATGCCTGTACCAGAGACATACTTTTAGTACGAGCCGCTATGTCATCTAGGGTATTAGCATATTCTAACGCTGATTGGTGGGCAGCTTCTTGCTGTTGCTTAACAGCGTACCACGCTCCCGCACCTAGCATGATTGCGCCGGGCAAGCCGCCAACCAAAGATAACAACCCCTTCGCTCCTGTTAGCATGGTGTTACCTACCATGCGAAATCGGCTTAATGCTCTACGTGATGCCAACAGCCTTTCGTTAGTCGCAATCTCTTGATTGTTAACAGCAATAAGCGCTTTCGTGTTTTTGGCTAATTGACCATCAATCACGGCACGCTCTTTATCTGTTGCCGCTACCATTCTTTTTGTCACTAAGGATTGACGCGTATCAATAAGTAATTGCTTCTCATCTTTGATGCGCATTTTCGTGACTTCAAGGCTACGAACTTGTTCTTTTGTGTGGTTGATTTGGGAGATGTAGCCCGTTACGGTCTCTTTTGCTAAGTTTTTTGTACTGATCGTCAAATTGCCAAAATAACGAGAAAGACCGACTCCGATTAACAACCCACCAGCAATGGCAACTTTATCAAAGTTATCACTTACCAGCGCAAGGGTTTCCGCCATTGTTTTAGTGATCCCCATGCCGCTATTTAACTCACCAAACGTTTTCTTAGCCGAGTTAGCGATACGAGTAAACCCATCAGCGACAGTATTATCCATAGAGTTAGCCAAGGCATTATTTGCATCTTTAGACGCAATGGCTGCATCTGCTAGCATTTTAAAAGATATCTGCCCGCTTAATCCCATCTCCTTTACTTGGTTTGTAGTAACCTTTATCCCGCCATTTGTTTTTTCAATTTGAGTGGCTAAGCTATCCAATAACGAAGGCATTGCCTCCATAACAGCCTTAAAGTTATCACCCGCCACTTTACCGACAAGCATAGATTTACCCAGCGCATTAATAGCTGAATCCGTTTTTAACGAACTGGTTGAATTTGCGGTTAATGATGATGAAAGCGATTCAATATAATCAACAGTTTGAGTTGTGCTATAACCCAATTCTTGCATGGATTTAGCAGCGCCAATATACAAATCTTGGGTGATCTCAATAGCTTTACCATTGCGATTACTGATTTCTAAAAATCGATTTTGAAGGTTATCGTATTGCTTCGTATCACCCTCAACAGATTTTAGCGCTGACTTAATTCGCGCCGCATACTGCCCCCAATCATCAACTGTTGATATAATGGCGGAAGCTGAAAAAAATCCCGCCATCGCCCCAGCCATTCCTTTTGCAGTCATGGTAACGCTAGATAATTGACTATTGATTTCTGAGAGTGTCTTTTTCTGCTGAGCAAGCTCTTGCCGCAATTGGCGACTCCCACCCGCCGCATTTCTATAAAAATCATTGCTAATTCGAGAGGCTTTACTGATCTCCGACTGAAAGCCTGATGAGTTAGCGGTGATCTTTAAAATTAATTCACGTAACTTAGACATTGCGGTCTCCAAAAAAAAGACCGCAAGAGCGGTCATTGTTACCTATTGCAGTATTTATTCCATCGGTCAACACTGACATATATATCGAAATCAACATCAGTCACGCCGATAATATTTTTTCCATCATTAATTACTAATGCGTAGTATTTCCTATATTCATTATTGTCATCTTCTGCATACTCTAATTTAATAACGTAGCCACACACTGCGCCTGTGTATTTTTCATACCCAATATCTGTATAAAAAGAACTGTAAAATTTAATGTCTGATGTTCTGTATTCTTTTTTTAGTATATCCTCTGTTTGTTTTACGAATCTTTTTGACTCAGCATCCCCATAACCTAGCTTCTCAAACAGGAATGGTGACAATAGAGCTGCAAAAAAAATAATAGAAGCGATGACAATTTTAATTAATGCCTTTTTCATTCAAGTAATCCCATTAATAAATAATAGGCCTACTATATAACTATTCAGACATACTGCTCAACCATGCTTCAAGCGGCTCTTGATTATTACTATCACTAGTAGGCTCGTTAGCTGCATCCTGATCCCAAACCGGAATCATGTCCCGTAGAGAGACTTTTGCACCTGCCGCATTCATGACTGCAGAGGTGATCATTGCTGTTTGAATATCGCCACGACCATCCCCAATAGGACTGATTTTGTCGTATGCCATCCACATTCTTAACTCGCTGGCGTCCAGATCATGAATTAACGCTTTAAGCGTTTTTCCTAACCTGAGCGCCAGTGTCATTAAAAAGAATGTTTCCGGTTCTTTTACTTTTTTTCAGCTTCTAACACTGAAATAGTTAGCGCAAACGCTTCGGATAATAAACGTGCATGAACTGGACCATATGTTTCCAATAAGGCTGGGATATCTACTTCAGTGAAGACGGGCGTTCCGTCCTCTTCAAGAAGAATGTTAATAAATAAAGCAACATCACCTTCAATATTGCGTAAGGATTTTTGGGTAGATGTTAATTCTTCGCCCTCTTTTACTTCAACCAATTCACTGCACTTAATACGAGCCTGAAGGGATGGTTCGCGAATGGTTACTTCTAAGTTATCCCATTCAGGGACAACCACCTTTTTAGTCCGAAATGATTGTGAAGCACTAAGAGCTAAGGTACGTAAATTAGACTTTTTAACTTTAGCCATTATTTAGTGCCTCCAGTGGGTAGTGATTGTGTTGCTGGAGCTGACTTTCCTTTTACAACAGGGATAGTTTTACCTTTAAGACGCAAGGTGAATGAAGCGGTCACAACGCCGTTGGTCGAAACAGACCAGCTGTTTTGGCGCACTTCAGCCAAAAAGGCGTAACCATTATTGGAGGGAAAAACCACTTTAAACGCATGAACCGTGTCATCATCATAAGCCTGACGAAGTACTTCCTGCCCTTCATCAGGCGCCCAGTTTCCACTGATAGTAACTTCTGCCGGTGCCGCAAGGCCGTTTATGGTTTCCTGCTCGGTAGAACAAAGTGTTGTAACATCAATGTCGGCTTTTTGACCACCCGTATAACTAATCTCTTTTGTTGTGCAGTCAATGGATAGTGAGTCTGTTTCGACTGCTGCGATATCGGTTGCCGCCAATTTAGAAACGCTGATTTTGGTACCTTGCGTTTTTTCATGTTTACTCGTCATATCAGTTTCCTATAGACATAAAAAAAGCTGCCGAAGCAGCTTGTGAGGGTAATTTGAGGTTATTGCCAAACTTGGCACTCTAATGTTGCACGAAACAGCTTAGTGTCTGGTTCATAAGATTGTCGTTCCGTTATTGATGTAGGGCCCAATACCTTGATAGCTTGCCGCATCCCATCACGAATGATCCGCGCTTCATCAACCGTATTGGCATAAACATCAATTTGAATGTTGGTCATCGTTTCCGCTTGCCCACTGAAAACATCGTTTGGGATATCGTAAATAGACAAAATAGACCAAGGCGCTGTGACGGGTTTGTTTTGTGGTACAACATAAGAAAAGACTTTGTTCGGCAAAACTGGCTTTAACAGTGGGATGATATCACCTTCTGTCATCGTCGCAGTACCTCATCAATGGCCTGATTTAACTTGCTGATCGCAAACTCCGCCGCTTCATCAGCCTTGCTATCAAATGCAGGACGAATAAATGGATGTGGAGGCATTTTTGATGTGCCCTCCTCGAGGAAGCGCCAATAAAAGGAATTGCGCGGATCATCCGCTTTCATCTTATTATCGCTGTTTGTGCCTTCTTTATTGCTGCCACGAACATAGACGCCAGCCGAAACCTCACCACGTTGGCGGCTACGCTGATTACCCGCAACAATGTTTTTTGCTAACTTACCCGTGCGTTTTGGGGCTTTTGCTCTCGCTTCATCACGCAACACACCGGCAGCAGCATAAGCCGCTTGTCGCAACACCTTGTTGCTTTCCGCTTGGCTGAGTAATTCCAGATCTTTGGAAACATCAAGGAGGCCACCAAAATCTATACTCATGTCAACCATCAGAAACTCCTTGTTTACATAACAACTCAAGGCGTGTGAATTTAACGTCAGGGATCACGGATTGGATATCGTAATTTAACCCACGATAAATCATGCGGCATGCAGGGGTAATATCCGGTCGATAACGCAACCAGACACGCACCGTCACTTCGGACAGCTCCGCCTCTGCCGCCAGCAATTCACGTCCGCTAATTGGTTTCACCTCCGCACGAACCGTAGCAATATCTTCCCAGTCGTCAACATAAGTGCCTGAGGATAATTCAATCGGTTTATTCTGCTGAAAAGTGACTTTATGTCGTAATCTTCCCGCTTGCATAACCCCTCCTTACAGTCCATAAATGCGGTAAGGTTGAAGTAATGCTGAAACTGCAAATGGTTGAGTTGAAAAAGCTTGCCCGCTAATAACATTTTCACGGTTTTCATACCATTGACCAATCAGTAACAGCATGGCATTTTTAACATCATCACTCAGTAACAGTGGCTCGGGATCATCCTGATAACCTTCTGATGACTCGCTCTCATACAATTTCCGTCGTGTGTAGTTTTCGACATACTTCACGGCAGACCCTGTATAGATTGCCAGCAACTTATCATCATCAGTAAAATCAGTATCGATATTGCAATGCGCTTTAACTAATTCAAGAGAGAGCATTACTTCTCCTTTTTCGCCTTAGTTTGCTTTGTTTCCTGCTGTTCCTGCTGTTCCTGCTGTTCCTGCTGTTCCTGCTGTTCCTGCTGTTCCTGCTGTTCAGCAGCATGATTGATAACTATTTCAGATGCATAGCCCTTTTGAATTAATTCACGACCATGTAACTCCTGCGTTTCGATGGTTTCACCTTCAATGACAACTTTCCCGCCAAAATAAATGGCACGTAATATTTCTAGTTTCATAACTCACCTCAAAAGCAAAAGCGGCCTATTGACCGCTTTCATAGATTATTCGCCGGTTTTTGGCGGAGTGAAATCACCGTAAATAAAGGCTTCAGGTCGTTTTACGGCTAATGCGAGTCGCTCTTCACAACGAAGTGAGATCATGTTTTTCTCAAAGTCATCCGTGTTTTCAGTTGAGATAACAACATTTGTCTCTTCACGATCATACAGCTGCGCACCTGCGTTAAATGCCCCTGTTAAAAACTTACCTTTAAAGGCAGCGGCTTGTGTTTCTACAACTGGCAAGCCCCAAAGAGTAGGACCGATTAGCCCTGATGGGTTAGCTAAGATGTAACGGCCTAATTCATCTTTTGCTAACTCAATCTTCGCCCAATCAATAAAATGCAAAACATGCCCTGATGCAGGGAAAAGCGCTAACTGAGCCTGAAGCATGGCGAGGCGTAGATCGTCAATACCTGTTTGCTTTTTCACTTCAAACTCAGCCTTAAATTTAGACGCCTGTGGGATAATGCCATGTAGGTGCGCACCAGACCCATCGCCAAATAAAATTTCTTGCTCTTCAACGAATTTCAAACCGTAGCGCATCTCTGCATCCACCAGCGATTGCAATTGAGAGAAATCATCTAAGATCTGCTTAGATGCTTTAAACATATGTGCAATCGTGGTAACAGCGGTGATTTTTGGTTCGAATTTAATATCACTGTAAGGTTTGGTGGTGTTCTCAGGCACAACCGCAGCGTTATTCGTAAAACCAGTTTGCTGAACCCAGAAAATTGCGGGGGATTGCGTTTTGCCCGGCGCGATAAGTTCACGGATAAACAAACGCTGCTTAGGCGCGACATCGACGCCCGGCAATCGCTGAGGAGCTACAACCCCTTCCGGAACGTCAGTCGAAATTAATGTCGCATTCACAGGTACAGAGATACGCTTATTACCTTGAATGCTCGAGTTAATACCCTTTAGTGCTTCAGCAGAAATAAATTGCTGACCAACACTTTGAACAACTTTCAATGCGTTGTTAAGTGGCATTTGAGCAACGTGTTGCTCTAAATCTCCTAATGCAGCCTTCAATGTTGTTTCTGCTGCTTTTAGAGCGTTTAATTCGGATGCCATTTTATCAACGGTGTCTTTAGTTGTTGCGTTTAATTCACCTGCCGCTTTCGCCTCTTTTAAGGCTTCCTCTGCTTTAGCCGTGAATTTTTCATTGGCTTCTTTAATTGTTGCTGAAAGCGTTTTTAATAATTCATTTGTATCAGACATAATATCTCCAAGAATTAATGCGTTTTGGCGAAAGCTTTTACGGCTTCTTCCAAATCAGATAGGGTTTTAGGGTTAATTTCAGGGGTAGCGCTTGGCGTACCTTTGGGATCTGAAGTAGCGCTCGGCATACTTCCTGTTAAAGCACTAATGAGTTTTCGCCGCTCTGAGCGCGGCGTATTGGTTTTTGCTAACAATGCATCCAGTTTACGGATCGCGGCTTGTGGACTCTCATCACCATCATCGATTTCATCAGCTGCTAGTAAGCTATCAGCAAAGCCCTTCGCGATGGCATCACTTGACGTGATATAGGTTTCATCGTCCATCATTTTGCTGACAACATCATCTGCCTGCCCACTTCGAGCAGCATAGATATCTGCCATTGACTTATCGAAGGGCTCCAGAGCGGCGGCAAGTTTTGCAAAGTCATGGCGATTGCCTATCCCAACAGACCAACAGTTGTGGATCATCAGGAAAGCCCCTCGCCCCATCCTTATTTCATCACCCGCCATCGCAATGATTGACGCAGCGGAAGCGGCTATACCTAAAACATTGACGGTGACTTTTCCCGAGTGAGCACGGAGTAGGTTATAAATCGCTAACCCCTCAAACATATCGCCCCCTGGACTATTAATATTGACGACGACATCATTCTCGCCAATAGCACGAAGCGCAGCAGAAATGCGCTTTGCGGTGACGCCTTCGCCCCAATAATCTTCACCAATGACGTCCAGTACTGAAATGGAACTATCTGAACTGGCAGCGCGAATGCCGCTATTCCACTTATCCAGTGCTCTTGGTTTGAGTTCATAGCTAATCGATGCGCAGGGGCGATCCGCCAGCGCAACAGGCAAATGACTTTTTTTCATTCAATTCACTCCTCGGAATGAGGCTTTATGGTGTTAAGTGACAGGATTGTCTTCAGGGAATAACCAATTGGCGATCTGCGCTTTGAGCTTTTCAGATTCATTGCCCGAGGTGTCTTTTCCTAGCTGGTCAATTGGCGTCAAATTAAGCTGAACAGTATAAATATCGCCACCGTCAATAGGGGGTAAGTTTTCTAATCGGCGCACATCATTTCGACTCATCCACCCATTTTGTAATGCGGTGGTGTAGTAAGCTGAGCGACCTGCACTGTCAGCGCGTAATAACCCTTCAACCGAAAACTCCGCGTAGTAATCGTCATCACTGTCAAGCAGACAACGATTGATTTCTTGCTCAATATTGACCAAAAGCGGGCGCAGTGTGTTAGTCAAAAACTGCATATTCATACCTTCTACACTCGATGCCCAACTGCTTTGCTTATCCGCATGACCTACCATGAAAGGCGGCACACGAAACCAGCGACAGATTTCCTCAATACTGAACCCTCGACTTTGTAACAATTGAGCCGTTTCGGGATTCATTGTGACATTTTGAAATGATAGGTCAGCTTCTAGGATCATGACCTTTCCGGCATTCTTGGAACCGGAAAATGCCGTCAAATGCTTCCGCAATCGCTCACGCTGGTCAGACTTCAATGCAGTTTTGGAGGTTAATAAGCCACTTGTTTGCAATCCATTTTCAAAGACTTTGCCTGCGGCCTCATCCGTAGATAATGCGGTTCCGATCACATCTTTACCAATTTGAATAGGTATCATGCCGCAAACGCCATCCATACCAAACCCTCTGATATGCATCATATTTTTTGAATCAATAACTCGCTTTACGCCTTTCGATGCGGTGTAGGTATACTCTAATTTTCCATTCTCCAACCGCTTTACGGTCATGTTTTGGGGTAATAACGGGTTTAATGACACCAGTTTTGAACCAATGTAGAGCTTTTCTACAAAAGCGTTACCGCGCAAGCATAAACTGGCCACAACCATTAACATAAATCGTGACGGTGTCATTTCTGTATTTGGCTTGCGACAAAGCGCCCGATATGCTGGATGATCTTTAGCAAGCACACGAGAGCCGTCGTCTTTGGTTTGGTATATTTTTAGCGGCAATGTTGAAATTGACTCACTCAGCAACCGGACGCAAGACCAGACGGCAGAAAGCTGTAATGCATTATCCGCGGTGACAATTTTCCCACTGCTACTTTTTCCAGACCATTCAGCCCAAAAGGTGCCATCGGTGAGGCTGATTGGAACACCCATCCAATTCAGTATTGCCGATTTGATCCGCCCCGGCTTTTTCATTTTACTCATTTAGATCCCCACTATAATTGGATCATCAAAGAAACCTTCAATATCCCCATCATCTTCGTATTCCTCTTCTGATGCGCCGATTGCCATTGCTGAAGCAACAACACCATCAATACGCCCCGTACTCCGCCTTTTCGCAAAGATACGATTTTCCTTTTGGTCAGCCTCTGTCACTGCTGAGGCAGCATTCCATCGCAAACAGGGGTTTGCATGGATAATGATAGATTGATCATCAATGAGGCCTTCAAACAACTCAATGGAATGCGGCATCCACAAGCCAGAATCTTTCGCCTTGTAATAGCCTTGCCCATGAGGAACTAAAGGCACAATGACGCCTGCCTCATCTAGCTTAGGCTCCAGATACTTGATGCGGTATTGGTCAAATGCAATGGCCAGTACGTTCACGATGGTTGTTATTTCGGCAATGCGTTCAGCAATAAATTCATACTTCACGGCATTGCCGGGTGGTGTGTGGATAAACCCTTTCCTAGCCCAAGCATCATAAGGAACACGGTCAGTTTTGGCTCTATCTAATAAGGTGTCTTTCGGTGTCCAGAACTCAACATAGAGATGCTTAATGCGTGGAAAGTAAAGCGCTAACGAAGTTAAATCTCGCGTGCCTGACAAATCCAGCCCGCCATAACATTCTTCCCCTTCCAAATCCTCTAAGCTGAATTCTTGCTCACAGCTCATCCATGTATCACCGTTAATCCACGGATTTTCAGCATCAACCCATTGGCAAAAGTTAAGCCGACGAACAATGCTTTCTTTTGCTGGCATACCTTGGGCTTGTGTCACTTGCTCCCGTAGGTAACGATCAGTGAATGTATAGCCTAGAGATGGGTTGGCTTTTCCCCAGCACGATTCATCTTTAAAGGGGTCGTCCCCTTCATCAAGTGAACAGATATAAGAAAAGAAACTGTCATCTTCAATCGAGCCTTCGGCCACTTTTCGACCATACTCATGATAGTCATAACACACGCTGGTTTTATCATGACCACTGTTAGTGATCATAAATATCAATGCTTGCCGTCGGCCTTTAGTACCGGCGCGCATCATTTCTACTGCGGTGTTATTTTTGTGTTCATGAATTTCATCAATTAAAGCACAGTGAGGACGTGGGCCAGATTGACCATCATCCGAACTGATAGGCCGAAAAAATGACCCTGCTTTCAAAAATGCAAGGTTCCATTCCTTACCTGCCCCGCCTGATTTTGTGATCCGCTGACTCAATGCCGGTGATTGGTCAACCATCGCCACCGCATCACGAAACAAAATCATCGCCTGGTCTTTCTTTGTCGCAGCGGCATAAACTTCGGCGCGAGGCTCACTGTCAGCCATTAAACAATAAAGACCGACCCCTGCAGCTAAAGGTGATTTTCCTGATCCCTTACCAGATTCAACATACACCATCCGAAAGCGACGAGTGCCATCTTCCATTTTCCAGCCAAAAATAGAACCAACCACAAAACATTGCCACGGAAGCAAAATGAAAGGGTTACCTTCATGCTCACCACCGTTTAGTTTTAGCACCTTTGCAAAGAAATCTATGACTCGTTGAACGGCTTCAACATCCCACACTAAACCGCGTTGTTTTGCTTCTTTCAGGTCTTTAAGGTGTCTTGCGCAGGCACTGCGAATATCAGGGCCAGCCAATATTTTTCCGTCATTAACGTCTTGCGCATATTGCGTTGCGGGGTCAACCGAAGAACGCGTTGAGCGGGTCTTCCTCTTCTTCTCCACCATCGATTTTCACCTTTGAGCGAGCAGCCGGGGTTAGACCGAACTCGACTAAATAACTTTTAAAGCGACGATCCGCATCAGCCAACATCGCTACCGCTGGATGCGCTTTGATCAGAAAATCTCCCAATTGGGTTTTCGTTGTATAAGTGCGACCTTCGATTGCTATCGTGTCGCGCAGCTGAAGAATATCAGCGTAAATGTCACAAAGCCTTTCCAAAGCCAAGGAATCAGCGATGGTCAAAACCCCCATACCATCGAGCAATAGGGTTAATTTTGCCCACGCCATTTTCCCCCAATCCGTTAAATGCTCTGGTGGGCTTGGGATTTCACGCTTTGGTTTGGGTTCTTTACTATTGAGTTTTCGTTTTCCCGGATTGCCGGTTACCACTTTCAAGTGGGTCGGTTTCGGGCGTCTTCCTGCCATCGGAACCTCCCAGAAAAAAACTTTTCATTTCGCGGTTGTGCACACGAATGAGTACGGTCGAAAAGTGGCCGAAGGCTCGATTGAAGATGACAGTTTCTTTTCTTATATCTGTTCACTT
>RWZD01000100.1_pt1 | contig 19174 bp, 39 predicted proteins | sample 2187771 | NCBI WGS metagenome assembly RWZD01 (sample SAMN10531866, study PRJNA481165) | viral metagenome | isolation source: viral particles purified by filtration and ultracentrifugation from about... | place: USA: Tennessee
TTGAAGTTGTCTTTTAGCAATTCGTGTGCAGTGAAGATAATTTTTGCTTTTGCATTTTCATCTAATTCAATAAACGATTCGTTTCCGTGCATTTGGTCAATGTATTCTTTTATTGATTCGTTTGTAATCATTTCGATCACTTCATTTCTTTGAACTTTTATCCCTTTTTAAACAATAAAAGAGCGCCTATATTAGACGCTCTTTTACTGAACTGTGAAAGTTTCTCCGATAACCGCATCTCCGATGGATGCGGAGGTATTAGGGAGTTCCTTGGAATGCATCGATATGGAACACGCCACTCGGCTTTTCCATGGTCGGGAACCCCGCACCATAACCACTCATAATAGAGCGGATCGGCTCGTCTTTGTCTTTATTAATGATGGTTAACCCTGGTTGGAAGTCATTTTCTAATGTTGGACCTAATAGATACTCTCCAACTTTTCCGGCAATTAGAACAATACGATTTGACGGAAGGACTTCACGTTTTACGATTTCTCCTGTTGCATGATGTTTATAAGTGATGAATCGGTCTGTAATAATTGTAACCTCTGGTAGTCCATGGTCTTGTAATACTTCATTAAGTTCTTTGGTAGATAAACGTCCTTGCGTTTTTCCTGCTTCCGCAACAAAACTAGGATGTTTTTTCATTTTACCTACAAGTTCACGAGATGCTAAAAAGGTAGTGAACTCTCCAGTCTCATCTACATTATAATCGACCAAGTCAATTAAAGAACCTAGAACATCTGCATCTGGTGCATCAAGGTCTTGTTTTCCTGCTTCTAACGTCACTTTGTTATCTTCTGGGATGTCATAAACAAACTCTACACGAGCCTTATCGCCCGTATATTCATGTTTACCTTTCGTGATAGCTTCCATTCGAGCAGCAAGCATGATTCGTTGCATACCGTTATAAATGTCTACATTTCTGATAATTAACTTTTCAATTACATCAGCTTTCTCTTGGTCGTTTCTAGCTTCATGAATAGCTTGTAGTTCCTCATAAGTTACAATGTCTTTCAAACCAAACATTGCAATTTCTCCCATTTTTGAAGCTACTTCGTTACGGTCTACAATTGGAGGTTCTGAACCATACCCAATATAAGATGCCATGAATTGGTTTTGCTTAACAATGTTATATCCAAATTTACGATCATATGTTGGAACAACTGGCATGACTAAGTCTAACCAACTCGGTTCCAAGTTTTCATCTAATTTTTCTACTAATGCCTTTGTAGCTTCCGGCTTAAATTCTGGTAAATGTGTAATACCTGCCATTTAAAATACCTCCCATAGTTTAACTAAAATATTTATACTGTTTTGATGTGTGCTTTGTTTTACTGAACAATGTTATTTACATATCGAATCATTGGCGTTTCTGATTTAAATGCATCTGTTACGTTATCTGCTAGCTTAGCACTATATACAGACGCTCGAACAAGTACCTCCCCAACAACTACGTTTAAACCTTGAACATTAACATCAACATTAAGAATTCCCGGCTCATCATAGCCTGGTTCGAATGTGTCTTCAGTTGTTTCAGAGTATTCCTCGAACAATCCCGTTTCTGTATTACGTGCAATTGCTGTTCCTACCGGTAAATATTTGTTTCCGATTTTAGCACCGTCTAACGTAACACCAACCTCCATGTACTGGAAGTGTTCAGATGCTAAGATGTTTTTTCCACTTTTAAATTCAGTTTGAATTGTTTCTCCTGTGTATGGCATGTAAATATCCTCCTTTTAAATTTTTCCTTTTTCTTTTAAAGATTCAAATGCCGTTACGCCCGCTTGACTGTAATCGATAGGTGGTTTTTTATTCGTCTTTTTATCTCCACCTGGAGTATAATTGGTTTGTGAATAATTTGACCCTTCTGCATCACTAGCGAATAAATAATCATCTGATTCTTTTAATCCTTCAAGTTGTTCATTTAAACCTATCAATTGACCTTCTTCATCAAGTTTAATGGTATCCGTGTCTAATAACGCTTTTACTGCACGGGGGTTACGTGCCTTTTCATTTAGTAAAGCACGATCCAATTCGTATCCAAACTTGATTTCGTTTAGCTGTTGTTCATGTGCTTCTTTTGCTTGACTGTTAGCTTCTTTAAGAGCGTCAATAGTTGTTTGCATTTCTTCGTTACCTTGCGCCTTGCCCCTCAAATCTTCCAATTGCGTATCACGATCAGACAATTGCTCCTTCAAACTTTTTACTTCGTTGTTTTTTTCATCAAACTTATCTTTAGGAAGCCAATTTCCATCGTTTACAATAGCTAATTTGTTATCACCAGCCTTTTCCTTTACTTGATTGTATAAATCCTCTCCAAGTAACTCTTTTAAATCCATTTATGATCTACTCCTTATTAATGTTTTTTGGCTTGTCACACCTCAAGCGTTAAGGTTACGTTTCTTTATGGCGTCTAACTTTTAAAAAGACGCAAAATAAAAACACCCTATTGGATGTTTTGTGTTATATCTTGCTTAATACATTCAATTAATGATTGTTCATCTTTGAAGCCTTTGTATTCTTTAGGTTTCATTTTAATTCGCCCATCTAATTCATGTTTACCTACTAATAATACGTAATCGACATCTACATAATAATAATCTATTCGATCTAAATATATATCCAAGATACACACCTCTATTCACTTAGCTGCTTTCCTTCTATTCGTCTTTCTACTGACAACCCTCAGATTGCTTTTTCTATTACTACCGCCTTTGGACAAAGGCCTCTTATGATCTACCTCTCGCTTATCGCCAACTTTCAAGCCCATTTTACGTCTGGCTTGATTACGTTTAGAGCGATTCTTACGTTGGGCAGGCTTTGAATGATATTCTCGATATTCCTTTTTATAATCTCGTTTCTTCTTTCTAGCCATCCCACCCACCTCCTTTATTTAATGGACTTCATCATTCTTAAACTCCTAAACTCACTCTGTAACTCTTGAAATCTAACTGAATTGGAACGTTTTGCACGTCTGAATGCACCTAATGTTTTATAGTTTTCTGCACCTAAAGTAGCGTTCCATTCCATGAACTGTTTCTTTTCTGCATTTGCTTGACGATTAAATGCTTGCTGTCTTTCATACGCTTCTTGCTGTGACTTGGAACGTGTATCTTTATCAGGATTAAACGCCTTTGATTCTCTTTGAGCCTTTTTGATTTCTGTATCTGTCTTGTATTCCTCAACCCATACAGACATGGAGCAGTTGCAGTTAGGGTGGCGAATTATATCTTTTGGATTCATGTAAGTGTAATCTGTTCTATCAGGATTCAAGGTAAATATAATACCTCTTAAAGGTGCACATTGATGGCATGTAGGAGTATTTCCGGTTACCTTGAACAAATCTTCATTGTTTTCACGGTATCTTTCGCCAGCCCCTTGTGTATGAGCCATCTTTAAATTAGTTCTTGTAACTGTTTCTGAGTAGAAGTCCAAGGGCAACCACTTATTATCAATTGTTTGGAAAGCCCGCATCCCTTCCTTAGTAAATGATTCAGCTACTCTTTGTGTAATAACCTTCCTCGGATTACCTTTTATAATCCCGCTTTGTAAATCACTTTTAACGGATTCTAATGCAGTTTCAATACTAACATTTGTATTATGGCGCGCTGTTCGAATAGCTGCCTTCAAATCAAGAATGGTGTTATCCGTTATTTCTGCAATAGCTTCCAAATGAATCTGACTATTAAAAGCACTGCGAACAATACCTTTACTAGACACACTTGCAATAAGTCCATATTTAGGATCAATACCTGCTTTATCTAATGCTTTTGTAGCTTCATCTACTCCACCAAAGTAAGCAACGAGTGTTTCTTTTGGAATAACGTCATCTATTTCTAAATTTAACCTGCTAAACATTTCATTTATTGCACTCAATGTTTGCTGTGCTACATCATCATCTGCCATATTTTGATTGATGAGTAAGTCGAGTATTTCGTGTTTCATGGCTTTAATTACTTCTATAAGCTGTTTTTGATTCATGGAATCACTCTACTTTTTCATATAGGGCTTCGAATATATCTGGTTTACATGGATAAAGTTGATCTCGATTATTCTTTACAATGTAGTCGCCAGGTTCAACTTCCTTTACCCCTTCAAACGTTTTAATGCCTAACGTTTTTTTACGTCCTGTAACACTTCCCTCGAAACCTACAAAGCGACCGATCTCATCAAAGTTGTTGCCATCAAACAACACCGCTTCAACTTCTTCTGGTTTTCTACGATACTTCATCATCTTCATCCTCCTCATCTTCAATAGGATTTCCATCAGAATCTCTATTTCCCATCATCTGTTGTAATGTTTGCCTACCGTTTAACAAAGAAAAGCTATCATCGTTCGACTTCTCTGCTTCAACTCTATAAATTTCTTCTTGAATCCATTCCTCACTAGCATTAGGATTGTTCCTTCTAATTGTTGTTTCGAGTGATTGTGTTCCATCGTTATATGCAGTGTCGTTTTCTTCGATTAATTCCTTACGACTAATTGGTATCATTGTTTTCGTGAGAACTTCTGGCTCTTCTATAACAACAGCATCATCATTGTAATTTGCAAGCCACAAGGCACTTTCTATTAACTGCTGCAGGAAATAAATATATTCTCCTTGAATCTGTTCAGCTTTAATAAGCGACGTGAACAAGTCATAGAATTTAGCTACACCAGATTGAGCACCACTTCCAGAACGATTATCCATATAGAAATCGACAACCTTTTCAGATGTCTTAGTTTCCATGAGCATGAGTTTCATTAAATCCTTTACCCACTGGATATCACCAATCTTAGTAATATCTATTTGAATAATTTCCATCGCTCTTCCATCATCATCTAACGTAGTTATTTCTAGGTCACGATGATCAATTTTCGATTCATCGCCATATCTTTCTTGTGCCTTGTCCATCAACGCTTGCATAACTTCTTTGGAGACAGCAATTCTAGGTTTACCATTACGCTCAAACGTAATTGCATTACGAGTAAGTGTCCAGTTAATTTCATCTTGTTTACCATCTTGCCCTTTCAAACACGAACTACCTAATGGATTCATGAAAGTTTTTTCATTTGGCCAATAAATAATAAAAGGCCTACCCCTCCCGGGATAAACCTTTTTTAATTCCTCCATGCCGAGAAGTTCTTTTGCTTTATCTTCCTCGACTTCTTCTGTTTTCTTTTGTTCATTTAATCGATACAAGATGTGACTTGTATGCAAATCATCTTCATATACTTGCTCACGATATACATGCAAATATTCTTCATCATCTATTTCGATTTCATATGCTAAATCTGCGCCCATGCCATCATCATGAGGATAATAAACATCACGTGCTTTAAATTCAACGCGTAATCCTTTTTCATCAAGCCACGGAACACCAACGAGACCGCCATCTAATTGTTGCTGCAGAATATTTCCCCAATGTTCGAATGCTAGGTTACTATTCTTTTGAATCTGATTAATTATTTCCTGCTGCACATGAATAATTTCACTTACTTCATCTCTTGGTTCGTCTACAATCTCGTCTGTATCCTCGTTAATTTCTTCTGCTTGGAAATCATCTACCGATAAAGATGATTGTATATTGCCTATGGAACGACTAACAAGCATAGCAGGTATCTCAGGTATCAACTTACATAAATTTGCTACTATATACGGAGTTTGCACGTTTTGGGCATGGTGTGTGCCGTACATAATATTGTCAGTAATCTCACCTTTTTCAATTAGATGTTTAGCACGTGGAAATATTTCCGAATGCTTTCCCTCGTATAAATCCCTGTAATAAAAAATATCGCCATGTGTTTTCTTAATCACATCGGCATCAAACTTTGTCCAATTCGGCATGAATTCACATCCTTTCTGGCGGAACACACATGCAACTAACATTTATTTGCCCGGTTTTTAATGATTCTACTAAGTTTTCCTTTGTATAAAAGAAGTCGATTAAATCGTATTGATTTTGTCTCACGTTATTTATATATAAAGTTTCTATTGCGATATAACATTCAATTTCGTCATTATACATCTTCTTTACAGCTTCATTTTGATTAAAAGTAGAACCAATTTTATTCCCCTGGCTATCAAGCAAATCATAAACATGCTTTCGAATTATAGACATGTAATTATCCTCCATTCATTACCATACGTTGATACTGCTTATTGATGCGCCGCCTTTTAGGTCTGCTACATCATAATCATCTAGCCCATACCACACTGCGGAAAATGTGTGTGGATCTATTTCAAATTCATCGGGAATTATTTCCCCTAATTTATTCTTTTTATAAGTTAAATCTTTCAACTCGTAAATGGTATTCTCGCAATTACTAGAACAAATTATTTTCTTAAACCGCTTTACCTTCTTGATGTTTTGCAACCTCGAACCTGGTCCTTTTTTAGCGCCTTTAATATTGAATCGGTTTTGTTTAAAGAATTGAATTGTTTTAGGTTCTGCGGAATCTGCAATGATAAGTTCCTTTGTCTTACTAAACTCTTTTAATTCTTCAGCAGTTTTATCATCCGTCATTTTATTCTTGTAATATTCCCAGTAAATGTACAAATACTTTTTATCATGGTCTATAGCCATACGAATAACAGCGTTGTATGATTCCTCGAAACCAAAGTCCATTCCAACACGTTTCATAGATGGACGTATCCTTTTTACTTTATCCATCACATCATCGTGTTCCCATACCTCGAACTGCGGAAGCACTCTAACACCATTTACACCAAATCTACCCCTACGAGCGATTCGATGTAAGTCTGGATCATATTCTTTTAACTCTTCCAGTTGCTCTATATAACTATCCGGAAGGAACACATTATCGTCCGCAGTGGAATGATGATAGTAGGTATCGCCAACAACGATTGTTCTTTCCTTGTATAGCTGTTCATCATCTAGCACTAATCGTTTATTACGTTCATCTTTAAAAAAATGCTTAAAAGTCCAATTGCTTTCACTGACTGGATTCGTGGATAATATCATGTGTAACTTTAATGTTGGATGCCTTAAACGTCCAATCAATTCCTTGAAACCGTCATATTTAATTTCAGAACACTCTTCTAACCATATTAAAGATACGTTATTAATTGACTTTAGCTTCTCGACTTTATCCATACCTCTGAAAAGTATCTTCGAGCCATTAGGAAACCTTATTTGCATAGGAGATGAAAGGCACCTTATCTTGTTGGACAAGTCCAAGTCCTCAATAATTTCACTGAATAGTGAATAAGTAGAGTCTCTATGGGTATCGTAAACCTCACGGACAATTAATGCTGTACGTTTTTCTTCTAATAATTTTAAAATGATTTTTAATGCAACATGATAAGACTTACTAGAACCGTAACCACCAACCAACAATTGATACTTCTGTTCCCAATTAAACAAGAAATCCTCGAAATGTGGGTTTGCTTGCTTTTCAATTACTGCCATCAAGCATCACCCGCTCTTGTGATTTTAATTTCAATTGGTGAGTCATCTTCTTTGTGAGTTATCTTTTCTGTTTCGGCTTTAGTTTTAGCAATATCTGTTTTAATCTTCTCTTCTTGCAAGCGCTTCTTATCATTATCAGATAATAAGTCAGTGTACTTAGCCAACATATCCAATGCTTTCATTTTGTCTGATAATTTTAATTTGATTCCATTCTCTGTATTGCTCAATTCACTAATAATAGAAGTATCCATCTGATCCAGCGGCTTTACTTTAACCATGAAGCCACCTTCATCAATTTCAACGTAATCATCTATATCAGCAAATGCTATGTCAATATATTTTTGAAGCACATCACGAACATCCAACATCAAAACGCTTGTTTGTTCGTCTTTCATATGCTGTATTTCTGAAATAATGTTAGCATTTGTTAGCAATCTACTTCCGTTAGTTCTTGCTGTAACATAGTCACATTCATACGCCTTTTGATATGCCTTAGTCGCATTGAAGTATTTAATGTAGTAAATGCAAAAAAGCCGTTGTTTTTCTGTCAGATTATCCGACTCAACAACTGGCTTTTTTCGTTTTGTTTTCGTTGCAACGTTTTTATTTCGTTGCGTTGCATTATTCTGTTTGTTGCGTTGCCACTTTTCCCTATTCTTTCTACTTCGAATAGTTGAATCTTTCACACCATGCTTTTCAGCTAATGCTTTAAATGTTGTCTTTGTTGTTTCCCATTCTTCTCTTATTTCTTTCCAATTCGGCTTTGACATTTACATTCGACCTACCTCCTATTGCTAAATTTGAGCATTAAAAAAGCACCTACAGCATGTAAGTGCTTTTTTTATTAATTAAGTTTTTTTCTCATATAATCAATGTCATGAGTTGAGTCTTTAAAATACAAATTAATTAGATGTCTTTTTTGCGTTTCGGTATGTTTACTGCTATTTGCAATTAATCCAATATTCGACAATAGCGTCTGCAAACTCAAGTGCCTGTGATACATTTCGACATATTCATCATTAGGGAATCCGACAAAATCGTCTGATAGTTCAATAAAATATTTTTCAAAATCATTATACATTATTGCTAATTCTTTTATGTCTTGTAATTTAAGTTTTGTCTTCTCATAAACTTTCAACAACTCATTAAATTGTCTGGATACATTTTGCAAAAAAACTTCGTCCGACACCATATTTTCACTTAAAGTATTATTGAATTCATCAAATAACTCGCTATAACTTATCGTTGTATTATCGTTAATGTATTTTTTACCGAGATGTCTTGTTTTAAATTTACTTTCCGTATTTATATACGAGACAGTCGCTAATGGAAGACCGTGATTTGCTTCATTTTTGTTCTTGTAAACATTAACATAAACAACTTCAAATGGTTTATTTCCATGCCTTTCAAGTGTAGTAGCCTTCTCTACTTGTTGCTCCCTTAAATCTTCGATGATCTCCATCACAAAACTTTCAATATCCTCTTTGTTTTTCACGTCAAGATCAACGATAATCTTTGCGCTAATTCTTTTTATAACATTCGATATATCCTCTAATTCAACAATTTCATACTTCATAAAACCCCTCCCCTAGTTCGATTGTACTACAAATTGGAATTAATAGCCACCCGTCTAATTTTCACCAGGTGGCATAGGGAAGGAGATAGGTATGAGAAAGAACTCTTTGGGAACACCCACCTAAAATCCTCCCTCATCCGTACGACATGTGTGCGACAAAAACAGTGTTTTGTGCGACATGACTTTTAACCGACAATTTCTTTCACTTTGTCTCTAGCCCTGTAAATGTATGTTCTTACTGTCCATTTGCTTATTTCTAACCTATCTGCAATCTTTTGCATACTTAAGTTTTCCGCTTCATACATCACATAGCATTGCCTCTCTCTATCTGAAAAGTTTTTAAACAATTGTATAAGCGCTCGTCTTTCCTCTCTATCCATATACAACGGCTCACGTTCTTTCCTCAATTCCTCGTTAATATCAGGAAGTATATCCATCTCATCATATTGCTTCACTCTGTATGCATCCCGTTTATCTACTCCACGATATAATCCTGGTTGTCTACCTGTTTCCATCCACTCTAGTGAAAAACCCATACTGTCTATCATGCTATTAATTTGCGATTCATCTATACGATCATATTCACTGTCCGTTAAATTATCATGCATAACCGCTAGCTCACGTAATCCTTCTTCATACTGCGGTATTAATTCCTCTGCCCAATTATTCATTCCAACCCGCTCCCTCTCGGAATAGTGATTCAGCATATTTACTGCGTTTTATCGGCTTCGGTCTCGGCTTCACATTCTTTCTATACGGACTAATCCTAAACTTTATAATCGGTCTGCGATGCTCCCACGTCTTTCTCATAACAACACCACCATCGCTAACATTGAAATGATTGAAAAAATACAGATATACGTCATGTTGTTGCGTAACTTCATATCCTCTGTTTCTCCTACAGCTCCTATAAATGAAATAAGTATGATGATTAATAAAATTACCTTGAACGTTATAATCATTGATAAACCCCTCCTAAATTGAAATAAAAAAGGACACCAAACAACAGCTATTGCTGCCATTCAGTGTCCTCGGTTTTTCCGATAGACTTACTTATATTTTTTTAGTGCCATATCCGATAATTCTCTTGCTGTGACTTTAAAGGTTTCCTCTCTGTCCGGTGTATCAAGTTCCCCCATGGACCATCTCCAACAATCAGGTCCACCAAATCCATAAGTGCTTATCGATTTTTTAAACAACTTTATCAGTTCTTTTCTGTCATTATCTTGAATTGCCTGTTTGATTTCACCTCTAATTGAGTCCGATTGAATTATTCTATTTGTTACAAACTCAATACCTTGTTGTTTAATGTCTACATCTTCGAATAAGCTTAGTTGCATGTCATCACCTCTTTATCGTACCAATTCATATCAACCACCCCAATTAGGATGCAAACACTCCCATTGGTAGTCGTCAAATTCAATTTCCTTATTCCTTATGATTTCGCCTTTGTGAATTTCTATATCTTGATTAAATTCCATTCCCTGTTCAAATACGTAAATTTTAATATCTAAATTGTATTTCTCTGATATTTTTGCGAATGATACTACATCTACTCCCCACGCTTGATTAAAGCCGTCTATGTGTAGCGTTTGAATCTCTGAATCGTAATCGCCGTGATTCCATTCAATATCGCTTTCAATGAATGATCTACGTGTTCCTTTGATGTAAATCCCCTCTTTTGAGCTGATTTGTAGATCCCATTCATCTTCTTTATATTTTAAATCTACTTCATCAGGGAATTTCACTTCCTTCCCGACACTTCTCATAATTTCCGCTATTTGTCTTCCGGCGGGTTGGATTGCTTCTAATCCTCGTGTTAAGAATCTTTTTATATCCTCTTTCGTACCTCTTAATTTTAGTGTTCCAGTTGCCCAATTTGCCATGTCGTTTCCTCCTATCGTTTCGTATAACTAACCTCATAATGTGTCGGCTTTCCGTCCTGCCAATTAATAACCTGCTTTCCAAATCCATCGCCTGGCACATCAACCTTCTTCAATTCTCCATCTTTTATCATATAAACTGCATTCTCTTTTAAATCTATTTGCTCTTTCACTATGACCGCCCCCATGTTATAATGTCATTGTCGATAACATTGGGCTGGGGGCAATCCTCAGCTTTTTTATCAGCTGAACGAGACTCAAAATATCGTGCGTCTGATGAATTAATTCGCAATTTCATCCATCGACATTTGATTATCCATAAACCCAATCCGCGCTTGTTCTTCTAAATATTTCTGATAACAAACTCTTCCAAATCCTAACTTGATAGATTTCTCTGTTTTCAGCTTTCTTCCGCAACGTCTACATGTTTCGATTTTATCTTTCATAGCAATCCCTCCACTTTTATTTGTCGGTATTTACTCTGTTCTGTCTCCTGAATCCTTTTTGTCTCCAAAATAATCATCAAATGCAATTTCAAGCCTATTCGCTCTGTTTTCCAGTTCTTTGTTAGTCATTGATTCAAAATCCGGCCTAGGAAATGTTAAGTATTTTTCATTCTTTTTGATCAATTCCTCTCTGGATATCAATTCTCCATCTCCAATTTTTCTGCCATCCGCCAAATCCAATGCCGCATACACAATCCCTGACGTCAGCAATCCAATAGGTAGACACACAACAATCGCTAACCAGACGCTCATATTTGTACCTCCTCCAAGTAATCAAATATAGTCGTTTGTCCTTCAACCCCATGCTCCAGCAATCCCACAAACAGGATAGACTCATCCTCATATGTGACCTTGTAAATTGTTGTATCCTTACTACCATGGTATGTTAATTCAATCGCTGCTATTTCATCCTTGCCGACTTCATAATCGCTTGTATCGCTGTATATGCGGTCAATAGCCATTCTCTTGCCTTGCATGATTGATCTCATTCTTTTCGTAATAGGCAGCCTCTATTTGTTCCCAGGTGAAGCCTAGCATTTTACCAAGACATAAAAACTCGTTCACTACTTCAAAATAAAAATCGTTATTCATTAGTAAACTTTCTTTTTTCCAGTTCCCTATCAGTTGGAAAACTGTATTGAATTGAGCAGTTATATCACCTGTTAAATCTATTAACTCAACGCATTCGTATTTATATAGATTAAGATCATTCCCAATCGACAATATAAAGTGAAAATTATCAACGTATTCTTCTAGTAATCTATTGCCAACGTAAACCTCTGCATAGCCTTCACATTTAGGGCAAGGGGCAGACAATATCTCGCTCTCGTATATTATTTCGTGCCTACCTGGTTGGTCTGTACATACATCACAATCTATATATCCAATCCTGTTCGGCTCCTGGTCCTCACTCCAAAACTTAAATCCTCGCCATTCGTTAGCTAATTCTCCTAATTCGACTTGTAATGCTAATATCTTCTTATCCAGTAAATCCTGCCCCTCCAACCCTTTTTCCTTAACTATGTGTTTATCTAATTCTTGTTGCTTTTTAAACAGACTATTTAAATTCATTCATATTCTCCTTTTCTCGGCGTTTTTCGCTCCACCCACACAAAAACTACTAATCTACTAAACAAATCAAATGTACCCCAGTAAAACTAATTAATTTCCACATACGACAGCCTTGTCTTTTGGACTTATATTTATTTTTGAACTTTTACATAACGGATAAGATAAATCATTTAACATGTCTACCAATGTGTTAATTTCTTGGGGCAAATTAAGCGGTAAATAAAACTCATGTTTATTCTCGCAACTAAATTTATGCACTTTCACTTGATCAACTCCCTTTTATGCGTCCATATCTTATTTTCACGCTTAACGATTTCTTTCGATTCGCCTGGAGCATAGACTTCTATAACCTGTAGCAAGTCATTTTCACGATTCATCGCTTTTCGTTCAATCATCCAGCGAGCCATCACTGTCACGCCCTATAAACCTGTTTAAAATGACATCAATTGTTTCCGGATAAAAATCTATCGCTATCCAACCAATACAAATTCTCTTTACGTATCCGTAGTTCACATAAAAACCACCATATTTACCTACCGTTATAGCAAAAGTCATATCTCCACAAACCTCCCTCTCTCCCACTTGACTAATGTCAATTTGTGCGGAAACTTCTTGTGGAATAGCTTTTCCTTAATTTTGAATACTTGCGTTAATGGCGCTCCTTTTACATCCACAACCTCGATTGATCCGTCTTTATGGTGTATCTCAAAATCCGCAATATAGTGAATCGCTCGGTGTTTCGTTCCGTCCTTTTCAAATCCTGCAACTAACTGATATTTCGGTTGTAATTTAAAGAACAATATATCTTTCGCTTTCTGACGTATTTGTAATTCCTTGTAATATCTCGCTTCAGCCATGGAATCGAACATTATGTCATCGACTTCTACTCGTTTATTTCTATACTTTGACCTTTTCCCACGTTGTCTGTATTGTTTCGCTGTCATGCGCAATCTACATGCACCCTTTTTCCGTCTACTACCTCGTATGATTGGTAATGGCTAATTGTTTCCTCGCATACTGGACAAATCATGATGCATTGACTTCCAACAACTCTTTGTCTTCATAAATATTTCCGACAACAATCAAATCCATGTGACATTCCGATAATAAAATCAAAACATTATCAAACGTGAAATACGTATTTCCTTCGTCTTTTACTATGTGACCAACAACGCCCTCATACTCATCTTCTGCAATATCTCCTACGCATATTTCGGTTCCATTTTTGTCTTTTAATCCCGAATATTGCATCACTTTCATAAAAGAAGAATCATCTAAAAGCGTGAATAAATCAACTCCCGCTATTTGCATATCCATCATCGAGTACATTTTTTCATTTATCATGTTCCACATTCTGATTTTAATATTTCCCACATTCTCACCTCTCACGAATTTGTATTGGGTGTTCTTTCCGTACCTTTCTTTCAATGTTTCTTTAGGTGTAACTCCACCCAAACCATCATGTTTTAAGAACTCCCAAAAAGCATGTACTATTTCAAACGTAAAGTTTTCATCTCTATGCTTTTTCTTTTTGATGCTTGTCGCTTTAAACTTTATTTTTTCATTCGGATTGTTCGTTGTTATTTCTTGAGCCTTTTTAAATAGATCATCTATATTCACGCAATCACCTCAAAAATACTTATGTTCCTGTACATCCACACGAATATCGTGATAATTATCCTGTTTAGTCCTAATTTTCATCTGTCTGTCAAAACACGTTTGGCATAATGGACTATATTTTCTGCGACTATTAGCCTGGCAGTCTATACATAGTGTTTTATGCATGGCGCTCATCCTCGTTTATTGATTCCAAAACTTCTTCGTACATCGCATCAGTCGCACTTGTTATCTGTTCATAAATCCAGTCCAACTCTTCTTCGTTTTTCGCTTGGTATAACATCGTATCCAATAAGATTTCTAACTTTGGTGAACTTACTCTTAACTTGTTATTTTCATTTCTTGTAAAAGGCATTATGATTCCTCCAGCTCTTTGACTTTTATAACTTGATTTATCTTAATTCCTGTAAAAACTCCGAATGTTAGAAGTACCATCTGAATCGTGATTACTGTTATTAAGGTTTCGATCATTCTAATTCACTCTCCAACTCTTTATTTACCTTTCGTAGCATGTGTTGTAACAAATCATCAGGTGTTATAACTTTTATATTTGGTTTTTCTGCCTGTATTTCTTTTGCTACGTCTTGTGTATAGCGTATAGATTCTAGTAAGTCACGATAACGTTCATTTGCTGACAGTATTTCTTCGACAAAAATTCTATTGTCCTCTAGAGAAATAAACTCATTATCATATTCTTGCACACGTTCAGCTTGTTCGATAAGCCAATTAATATCTGATTTATCAATTCCCCAAACTACGTTATTCCAGTTTTCTTTTATCTCTTCCAACCGTTCTTTACTCATTCAGTTTCCTCCAATGCTTTTTGAGCTTTGTTACCACAATCTTCTTCAATTTTCATTTTTCCTAAAGTCATTGTATCTCCGTCTATAATTAACTTTTTCCAGTTTTCTTTATTAGCATAAAACTCCAGTGCTTCCCGATAACGTTTTATATCCATTAGCAGTTCCCATGTATAATCATCATTTTTTGTTTGCTGTTCTTCTAATTCTTCCGACCGTTCAGCTTGTTCAATAAGCCAATCAGTATGTTCTGCACTAAATAGTTCAAATAAACAGTCATGTACAACATCTCCTGCGGCTAGAGAGCCTGTTTCCATTTCTATTTTATTAGATTCTATAATTTGTTCGTGTACTCTCTTTATTTCTCCTAATCGTTCTTTATCAATCATGTTTACACGTCCTTTCTGTCATCTTTAAAGCATATTAATTCGTATTTTGACTTCTTTGTTAAGTAATGATTATTTGTCGCCATAAAAAAATCATGACTTCTGTTATCGTAAAGAATATCCCCCACTTTTATTTCTCTTACTTCCCTTCCATGTTTCTCCCACCACCTACGCTCTTTTTCTTGTGCGATTTCTTCTGGTGTTGCGTGTCGCTCTATTTCTTCATAGTCATACCAATAATCGCCGCCAAGATCGTATGCAAAAACTTTTCCTTTTGGATAACCTACAACATTGGACGAATACACTCCGTTTTTGACATAATAAATCTGGACTATATTTCCGTCTTTCAAAACAACCCAATCATCTTCTTTATACTCTTCCTCTACCTCATAACCGATGTATAAAGCCTTTGCTAATTCGGACGGAAAAAATCTATTTAGCGGAGTTAACTCATCTCTTACCCATCTCCCTACAACACCGTCCATAACTCTATCAACGTCATGTTTTGAAATCGCTAATTCAATCGCATCTGCCTGTTCTTGTGTTAAAATCACTTTTTCACTCACATTTACACATCCTTCTCAATCTTCTATTTTCTTTCGACAACTTTTTAATCTCGCCTTTTAAATACTCAATCTCTTTATCTCCCGTATTGCCGTCTAAGTTAATATTCAGTGAACGTAGGAGCATATCTAATTTTTTAATACTAATAGTCTGCTGATGATTTAAAGCGTGTCTAAGGCTTGTTTTAGCTTCGTGGTATTTCATTCAGACCCCTCAAATCTGTAAACCCTCTTATAACCAAAAAACAATAAGAATATAGCTTTTAACCTACTAGTAGTTTTGATTTCTCTGTCTCGCCTCACCATGATGAAATACATTTACATCACTCCTCGAAATACTCATAACCTAATTGTGCTTTTATTTTCTCTAACGTCTTTTCTCCAATCCCTTCTACTTCTTTTAATCCGTCAAATTTATGTTTAAAAAACAGTACACCTTTTTGTATGCCATGCTCTAAACCCTTCGCATAACCCTCATTAAATTTCTTTTCCAAGACTGGATTGCGTTTTCTGCTCATTCACTTCTCCTCCATGTCTTATTATTAAAATGGTAAATCTGAATCGCTAATATCAATCGGTTGCCCTGGTGTTTGCATTTGGTTATTAGGTTGCTGATATTGATGATTCACTTGCTGCGAACTATTTGGATTTTCCGAACTGTTGCCACGTGATTCTAAAAACTGAATGGATTCTGCGACAACTTCTGTAACAAATACCATGTTTCCATCTTTACCTTCGTATGAACGACTTTGTAAACGCCCATCAACACCAATCATTGAACCCTTTCTCATGTAATTTGCTAAATTCTCCGCAGTTTTTCGCCAAACAACGCAATTAATAAAATCCGCTTCATTCTCGCCTTCTTGATTCTTAAAAGGACGGTTACAAGCGATTGTGAAGTTAGCTACTGCTGTTCCTTGCCCGGTATAGCGCAAGTCAGGATCACGCGTTAATCTTCCAACAAGTACGACTCTATTGAGCATGTGCAACACCTTCCTTTCTCTTTTTAATAACTCCAAACTCCTCACATACCGCTTCAAATTCTCGTTCCGATTTCTCTCTATCAAACTCGCAATTTGTATCTGGACATGGAATAAACTCAATTGCTGACTGGTGCATTTGTTTAATTCCGCCCGTTCCTTTGCATAGGCACATGTTAACCCTCCTTTCTTAATCAGCATCAAAGTGCATCATGAATTCCCTTCCGCACCCTTCTTCCAAAATATCTCTTAAATCTCCACCGCAAATTAAATCATAAGTTGTACCGCAATCTGTCTTATCCTCTTGCCATTCATATCCACAATAAGGACATTCCACGTTAACAACTATTTCGGAAACCTCTGTGTCTCTGTAGCCCCTATAAATCATTCTTGATCCATCATCGTGTTCTTCATAATCCATTTCATCTTGTTCCAATTTCTTCACATCCCCTTTACTCTTTTCATGACTTCCTGTTCTCTGTAATTCGTCGCTCTATTTAAAATCGGTGTTGTATTGTCTAAGATTCGCCACCAAGTTCGCTCTTTTGGATCGAGTACCGTTTTTATACCGTTAGATTGAAATTCTTCTGGTGTTAGGTTTGATGTAAACCAAATTGGCTTATTCGCTCTTTCACGTCCATTAATTATTTGAAATATCCAATCTTTTTCATCGCCACTTAGTCTTGTACTGCTTAAAAAATCATCCCAAACAAGCAAATCTGCATTTACTGCTGCATTCATTACCTCTCCGAATGTTTCATGATTATTAAAATTGTTCGTTGCTTTTAAACGATTTAATAAATCCTTTTCGGTTAGGAATATGACGGAATAACCTTGCTTTAATAACTCATTTCCTCCTGCAGCAGTCGCATGAGATTTTCCGTTTCCAGATATACCAAATATAAATAATCCCATTCCTTTTGATTCGCTAAAATGATTAACCGCATTTTTAACCTCTTGAATAACGTGTTCATTTCCAGCTCTTTTTTCGTAATTATCAAAAGTTAAGTTCTTGATATTATCTAGTTCACTACTCATTTTTAGGATGCGATTAATCTTTCGTTTCTTCTCCTGCATCTTTTGTCTATTCTCAAATGCTTCTTGTTCTTTTATTTCGCAAGGACAAGCTGTAACAACTTCTGTCATCTCATCTTTAAACGGATGTTTAACTTCAACCTTTGGCTTATCCTCTCCACAAATTGGGCAAGTCGGATTATTTGTAGAGTTGGATGCCATAGTCTCCCACACTGTCTTCATAGTTTGTTGATTCATTGAAACTCACCTCGTTGCTGTTCCTAGTTTTAATTTCCTCAACCGTTAAAACAGATTCATTTGTCCAATTACGCAAAATACCTTGCACATAACCTAAATGCCGTTTATTTTGTGCACATGCTATTTCCATTGCCTTTAAAATCATTTCTTTAGGGTTTTTAAAATCTGAATCATCTAACCACGACAACAACTTCTTTTTTGAATTTATATTGTTATAACCAAATCCGTTGTTATCCCAAAATTGGATTATTTCAGCGACTTCCTTATCGTTATCTTTATCCTTCTCTTTATCTTTCTCTTTATCGTTATCGTTATCTTTTGTATGCATACTGTATGGATAGGGTATTGATGACGTATCGAACCCCGTCACATCAACGTTTTCGTTTTTAGGCTTAGATGCTTCATTTATAGGGTATTGATACTGTATCGATACCTTATCGGACTTATATTCATCTACTATGCTTAGGTACTTTTCAACGAATGGAATGTGTTTTACATCCTCTAATTCTTTCTCAACTCTCGATACAATTTTCGGTGAATTGTTCCAATTATGCTTTGCCCAATTTAATAAAATGATTTCTTTTGTTGGTTCGTGATAGTCTATTTTTCCGTATTCAATGAATCTACTTAGCAACTTTTCAACCGTTTCTCTGTTGTAACCTGTTTCCATCTCCATAACTCTAAAAGGAAGTTCATATATTCCAATTTGCGTCGCCTTACTATTTGTCATTAAATAAATATAAAAATACTTTTCCTCTGGTGTTAGATCGAGTACGAATGCATCTTGCCAAAAGCTAACTTGAACCTGTCTATATTTATTACTCATTTTCTCACCCTCTTGTTTAGTTCATGCTATATAAACTAACTTTCCCGTAACTTCTTGAATCCTGTTTTTAAACTCTATTTCGTTCGAATTTGTGTCCGATAAATGCAATAAATGAATCTCTTCAACTTTGCTCATATCGTTAACTTTCAAGAACTCTATTACGTTCTCTAAGCTAAAATGAGACTTGATTAATCTGTTTTTCATTGCTGGATGAACACGACCGTTATTAATGTTGTCTTCTAATATTGCTAAACTGTAATTGCATTCGATCATGATGT
>RWZD01000101.1_pt1 | contig 19137 bp, 25 predicted proteins | sample 2187771 | NCBI WGS metagenome assembly RWZD01 (sample SAMN10531866, study PRJNA481165) | viral metagenome | isolation source: viral particles purified by filtration and ultracentrifugation from about... | place: USA: Tennessee
GCGAAGAGGAAAAAGTTAGAAAAGAAATAGAAGTGATGAAGAAAAAAGTGGAAAAGGAAGAAAAGCATTTCCTTGCTGAACTAGAACGCTTGGAATTATCAAAAGAAAACGCAACGGAATCAGAATTAGTTGAACTGGAACGTAAAATTAATGAATTGAAAATTAAATTAATGGATGTTGAAAAGCAAAAAGAAGATGTATTAAACAGAGAACGAAATACAAGAGCGGGCTATGTTTACGTCATATCTAATATTGGTTCCTTTGGTGAAAATATATATAAAATTGGTATGACAAGGAGATTAACACCGCTAGACCGGATAAGAGAGTTAAGTAGTGCTTCTGTACCTTTTCAATTTGATGTTCATGCAATGATTTTTAGTGACGATGCTCCAACACTTGAGAATACACTACATAAAACATTTACTAATAGTAGGGTAAATCTTGTAAATGAGCGTAAAGAGTTTTTTAATATCTCAATCGATGAAATAAGAGAAGTTGTTGAGAAAAGCCATGATAAAACAGTAGAATTCAAGATGACTGCATTGGCGGAGGATTATAGAGAATCTAAAGCTATCAGAGATAAGAAAAATAAAGAAATTGCATAAATAAAGATGCTTAAGTAATTATATATCTTGCGCACATCAGTGTTAGGGTGATGACGTATGCTGAACTTTATGGAAACATAAAGAAAAGACCGCTTAAATACGGTCTTCACAACAAAATGATTTTAGATGTAAGCAGTAATCTGTCGTCTGTTGTTGATCCATTAGCTAACATTACATTAGGAGTGAGTGATGCTATCGCAGACATGTCAGTAACAAATCATTTAGAACCAGTTGTTAAAGCAGCTACTTTAAGTTTAGACGACCGCTTACAAGGTATTTAATTAATGCCCTCTCTATAAGTAATTATAGATGAAGAATCGGGTGAATTCAAAGGAAATCTACGTCTATTAAATAGATATGGCAACTTTGAGCCAAGCTGATGAAGCCTATTAGTAATCAGAAGGTGCAACGCATAGATAGTGAGTATGGCAAACAATAACCTATCCACGAGCGCCCGACACCCTACTTTTCAAATTCACAACAAAGGGGTACACATTAATTTGTGTACCCCTCTTGCATTCCTTGAATAGAACATATATTCTATTTATAGGAGGTTACATATGAACAATACCGAACTATTTATCAAACAATTATATGAATCATTGAAAATTACAGAACCATATCAACTAACAATAGAGAATATAGCCAATAAAATTGATTTATCCATCCATTATTGGGAGTTCACTACAAGATTGACCAAATACTCCAATGAACATCATATATTCATTAATGAGCAAATAAGCAATCAAGAGCAATGGCAAGAATTCGGCCATGAAATGTGTCACTATGCCTGGCATGATGGATCACAACAATTCATTCGCGAATCCTTTGCTACATACCAGGAACAAAAGGCAAATTATTTTGCTTACCATTTTTGTGTGCCCTCTTTTATGTTAGAACGACTCAAAGTAAATAATGTTCGTGATATGATGGATATGTTTAATATCAATTTTGAATTCGCAATAAGGAGGCTTGATATGCATGAAAATAAAATGATGACAAAAGGAATGTATTTTATCATGTGAAATGGGGGATTATCATGGCTAGCTATACGAAAAGAGGTAAAACATGGACTTATATCATTAGTCATTATGTGAATGGTGTATATGATCCAATACGTAAAGGGGGATTTAAAACTAAGAAAGAAGCAGAAGTTGCAGCAAGAGAAGTTGAGTCCCAGCTCGATAAAGGTATTAAACCAAAATTAGGCAAGGTTGTATTTAGTGATTATTTCGAGGACTGGTATAAGACTTATAAAGTTAAGTTGGCTCCAGCAACTAAATACTCGTATAAATACACATTAGAATCGATAGAAAAACATTTAGATGGTGTTACCCTTCAAAGCATGACTAAGCGTAAGTACCAACTATTTATTAATGAATTTGGAGAAGGTAAATCAAAGGAAACTGTTAGCAAGGTTAACCGTCACATTAGAGAGTGCGTGTTAGATGCAATTGATGAGGGGATCATATCCATTAATTTTACACGTAAAGTTACTGTTTATTATACTGTAGAAGCTAAAAAGAGTTCAGAGAAGCATTTAAATTACACGGATAGTCAATTGCTACTCGATGAAGTTATCAATCGATTAGATAGAGGTTTAACGTATTATTTAATACTATTAGCTTTATCATCTGGCTTGAGATTTGGTGAGCTGGTCGGATTAACTAGAAAGGATTTTGATTTTAAGAATAATGTGATTAATGTGGATAAGACTTGGGGGTATACCAAAAGGATGCATGAAGGATTTGGACCAACGAAAAATAAAGCATCAGTTAGAAAAGTCGATGTTAGTCCGAATGTATTAAAATACTTTAAGGATTTGTTTGATAATACGCCCACAAATATTTATCAACTCGTATTTTACAGTCCGACATCTAAATACAAAGTGATTAGTAATGCTGGTGCGAATAAGACATTGAAAGGTGTATTGACTGATCTAGGAATTGATGTAATCACTGCCCACGGATTAAGGCACACGTTTGCAAGTATCCTATTATATAAAAGGTTATCACTTGGATATGTGTCCATGGCACTGGGACATGAAAATACAATTACAACACAAGAAGATTATGCACATGTGCTTGATGAATTAAAAGATGAGGATACTAAAGCAGCAGTAGAAATATTTAATGAAATGGTTGTGTAAAATGTGTAGTATTTGTGTAGTAAAATTTTTAATTCAATCGTTTTTAACCGTATTCTCAAATATCTACAGAAACAAAAAAACACCCACAAACGCTATAATATCAACGCTTATGAGTGCCATCATATAATATCAATCTTATCTAGGTTAAAGCTAAAAATACCTAAGGTGGGAATATATAAGGTGGTACAAGTAGCGTAACACCAACGCTTAGGGTACTGCTTGTGTAGCATTTGTGTAGTATTTATTGTAACAGACTTTAAATGAATTGGGTAGTGAAATGATTACTGTTGAATTATCAAAAAATAAGACCGCCCTGGTGGGTGGTCTTTATTGTTAACTAGATGCTCTTAATTTAAAGCGGTCAAATAGGTTAATATATTCATAATCTTGGTATTCATCAGGCAATCTCCTAAAAGGCGGAATAATTGATGCTAATGCTTTTATTACACTAACATTAACATTATCCTTATTCTTATAAGATGATATCTCACTCTCAACTGCTTCCATGAAAGATATTTTTTTATTGAATGATGATCCTTCTACATTTACTTGATTTATATGTTGGTTCAAACTAGCTTTACATTCAATAAGTTGTAAAACATCTTTTCTTTTCGTTAAACTAACAACATCTATTAAACAATTAGATCCAGGAAAATCTCTGAATAGCCTTTTTCTTCTATGATAAAAGCGTGGCTCATGATATATTTTATTATCTTTATTTTTTTCTAAAAAAACTAGTAATAACTCTAATACATTTCCCCTGAAATGATAAAATTCTTTAGTTGAATAAACTTGATACAAATTATTTAGTATGTCGTTTATCATGAATTCTGGCAACTCGACATCCTGACTAATTTCAGCCAATATAAACGATTCTGTTGTTAAATCTTCAAATACTTCCCGAGTGTATTTATCTGCCTTGTCTAAATCCTTCACAACGTTAACTAAAAACTCTATTAGCACATTTCGATATTTACCACCATTTATATATATATAAGGAAAGAAATACTTTTGGCTTAAATCTACAAAGCTTGTAGGATTTGCATTATACAACCTAACATTATGAATGTTTCTACTCTTCATGCACATCGTTCCAAAGTCCGTAAGGCAATATATCTGTTGGTAAGCCTATTTCAAAAAACATGTCATTTATTTCTTTTCTCACATATGGCTCTAAATAATAGATCAGTGCTTTTTCTTCAATTTCTTTTGCTATCTCATGATAAGTAACCTTATATTTGACGCTTAATTTCGCCCCTATAATTTCCTTGCCATCTTTATTTCCGTCTACATCACTATCTTTTGATGTTATTTTAAAATCATATTCCAGATAAGCTACGTTATATTCCATATCTCCTTTTTCTATATCTACATTGACCTTTAAATGGGCATTTCCTTTACTTTTTATTTCATCAATATTATCTATTTCATACCCCAACTTTATCTTTTGAAGATTTATAATCCCATTTCTTTTCATTTAACGATCCCCTCCAAATACAACCTCAATGCCACCTGCAGGACTTTCCTTTGGTAATTTGAATACAACTGAATGTGTTCCTAGTTTAACAATATTGTGGTTATCGGAATTTGTTTTGTTTCTTTCAAAGTCAATATACACATCATGATACAAATCACGTAATACATTTAACGCTGTGCCTATTGTGTTTAAATCTAATATAGAAATACGCTTTTTTATCATTTTATTTCTAACTTCGAGGATTTTCTCTATTTTCTCTGTATCATATTTATGCATTTCCTTTATATTGTTAGAAATAACTTTCTTTTTGTCTACCACATAACTAATATAGTCTTTATCATTGGAAATCGCTATGTTATCAACTTCTGAAGTAAGCTTATATCTATAATCATCAGAATTCAAACCGGATTTATGCAGTTCTTTGACATTCAGTTTTAATTCATCATAATTTCCAACTAATTCATTATATTGTTGATTTAATCTGTGATTGTATTCTTGAGAAATATTCAATGTATTTAACATTTTATTAACTCTCTCCTTTCGCATACAAAAAAGACCACCTTTTCAATATATAATCTTTCCTATTAGGCATGATTATATGCAAAAAAAGGTGCTTTTATGCAACATTTAACTACTTATATGCAACTCGTTTCTATCCTTAGTATATTACAAAGAGTAAAATTTGCAACATTAAAACACATTAAAACACGTTAAAACACGTTAAAGAACAATTAAAGTCGTTTAAAAGCATTAATAAACATTGTATAGAGCGATTGAGAGTAGTTTCACAAAGCAAAAGGGCGGATCCAATCGGTATCAGCATTAAAAATCCCCTTGATAAATTCAGCTATTCGTTTATAATGAAAAATAAAAACCATTAATGCTCATGTGTGTTTATAACAATAAGTTTGGAGGTATCACAATGGAGAATGAGTATTGTGAGTGTGAAGGTATTACAGGAGTTTACACAGACAATGAGGACTTTGGACTTTGGATTTTGGTATTGCTGCATAGAATGTAGAAAGAAGATTGATGGAGAGTTTTATTATTACGACGAACCAATATTGTACTAGATAAAAAAGGGCTACTTACTTAATTGTAGGTAGCCCTTATCCATTATTGTATATCTGTTTTTTTAACCCACGAATACACTTCTTTTAAAAGTACATCGTCCTTCGCTACTTGCTGCACCGTCATTGTTTTATTTTTATAACGCGTTGGAATCGTTACGTTGGTTCGTGAATATTTACCAGCTGACGATTTTATCTTTACTGTTTGACCTACCTTAAATGTTTTAGGTTTGTTTGTAACTGGCGGTTTACTTACTGGTGCACCTTTACGCAATAAACTTAAAAGCTTAGTGTTTTGAGCGGCAGTACCAACATAAAATTTAATGCCATATTGTTTGGCTAGTTTACGCCTTGCTGCAATAGATGATGGTTGTTTAATCGACTTTAAATAGTTAACAATTGATGTTGTTTTCATGTCGCCTTTATTAACTGGTTTAGTTGGTGTGGTAGGTTTTTTATCGTTAGTTGATGTGTTTGTATTGCCTGTTGGCTTACTATCTAACTTAGCAATAAACTGCGACCAGGTAACACCTTTAGCACCACTTCGTAAGTTACGTGGACAATTTTTTCCACTTGCCTTGTTATGCTGAATAACATTTTCTTTTGGAATGTTATACGAAATCATCAAACTTTTAACAAGTTCGACTGTATTATCTAACATCTTTTTATAATCGCCATCACTGTTAACGCACATTTCAATTTGAATACCATTTTCGTTGTAGTATTTGTTACCAGCAGCCCAACACTGTGCATCATCTATAAATGATTGTACAATTTCCTTATCGTCCACCTGATAATGCCATGATGCATCTCTATCATTACCACGATATTGCAAACGACTATGTGCATCAGCATTAGCACCTTTCCCTGTGTTATCTGTTTCGTGGATAACGATATACTTCTTTGTATTCTTACCATCATAAATATAATTCTTTGCAATATGATCTGGGACTAGATGTTTTCTGATTTTGACCATAATTAATCGCTCCCCTTTTTCAATTCTTCATCAACCTTACTACCCGTTAATTCTTCTCTGACCTCATCTGTTAATGACTGACTATCACTGTCGATGTGCTTCAACTTTTCTGCTATGTTCTTGGGTACCAACACACCCAATTGCGCCATATTTTCAACAATTGACAAGCCCTCATTTGCGATATAAAAAAGAACGGTAGCGAATGTTAACGCTCCGTCCAAATGAAGTACCTGATCTATTACGTTAGCGACAATAATCATGACTAACACTAATAACTTACGAGCGAAACCAAACAATGATTTACGACTCCACAAGTTACCTTTCTTTACTGCTTTTGTTAATCCAGTAACAATATCTAATGCCATAAGTAGTAAGAGTAAATGTAAAAACTTCACTCCACCGAATAAGTATAAATGTACAATTTCTAGATTTTCCAAATGTATTCCTCCTGTCATTTTATCCAACTCCTTTATAGTTGTTTTTGTGCATAAAAAATACGCCCGGTTAGGAGCGTATAATAAAAACATCTCGTGTGAGATGCTTAAGAAATTTTTTCTACTTCATATACCGTTGAAATGCCGTTAGGTAAATCATAATCATTATTCCCAGAGCCACTTCTATAAATATATTTTTCCTTTTTACTTATTACCTTATACTTTATTGCCTTATTATAACTAATAGATCTGTCATCTGATAACACAGTTACATTTTCATTTTCATATAAAAACTGTTCGATTTGCTTGGCTGTATAATCTTCCTCAACTAGCAATTCTTTTAATATTTCATCTTTATAAAAAGCCACTTTAATTCCTCCCTTCATATTACCTACATAATACGACAAATAGTGAAATAATACTATATCTATTCAGCATCATCTATTAATCTTTCCACTTTTTGCTCTGGGGACCCATCTACATTATTTAATTCACTTCTTAATCTTTCGTTTTCTTCTACTAATATAGCTATTTTCTTTTTATCTTCCATTTGTATTTTTACAAATTCTTGCGATATCACATTGATAATTTTATTGATGTCTTGTTTCATCTTTTCAATTCCTCCAATTCTTTTTTTAAATCTCGAACAATTGGTATTAACAGAGTAAGTAATCTATCATACTGTATACCTTCAATTTCTCCATCATCACCATAATCTACATACTCTTCAAGTCCCGCATTGTATACATCTTCAGCAATTAAACCTGACACTCTATTTAAGCAGCCATCTTCTAATTCTTCGTGTGTGATTTCGTTGATATTAAGCGATAACTCTTCTGCGTGACGCTCAACAGCTACTTTGTCATACCAACTTTTCGGCTCAATTTCTAGGATTTTATATGGATCTTGCTTTATAGGCTCGATTAGTAACTTGTATTTACTAGCAGATGTAGAACGATAAAAGTAACCAGCATCTGCTACCCTCAAGTTTGTTGCTAATGTAGTTGTATTCTCATATGCTCGTGGGTTATATAATGCACCGTTTTGATTTATATAAAAATCATTTCGAGCACCACTGCCATTGTCACGACTACGAACTAGGAAGTGTGTACCTGCTGCTCTGTTGGTATACATAACAAGCGCACCGGACCATGTAGACCCTTCTCCTGCTCCGTTCGTGATAACATGACCGCCCGACATATGGATACCGTTATTAGTCCCTGTACCTTCAACATCAATCGAACCACTTTCCCATACTTTTCCGAAACCGACACCAATTTTCCCCCAAGACATTGTCACAATTGCCGTTGGAATATTATTCGATGATATAACTTTATTAAATTCATCCGATATTTCTAATTCAAATTCATAAGATGATGTAATATCATAGCCTGTAAATGCACTATTAGTAGTGTGACTTCCACCCGTTTGCCCTGTTATCGTCTGCTTAGTAGTCCAAGTAGACGTCCCTGCCTTTCTACTTTTAATAACTAGTTTTAATTTGTTATTATTAGAAAAACTACTCCAAGTAGCTGACCGAGTAACTTTCACTCTGTCACCCATAGGGTCGAGATCACCCGAAGCATTAACTCTATCTACTCTGAAACCAGTTATTTTTGGCACATTATAATTACTGATATTAACGGTAACTGACTTAGTTGCCGTCCTACCTCTACTATCTGTTACACGTCCAGTTATCGTTAAATTACCACTTGCGGTAATTAATGATGTTGTAGCTGTACGACTGTTGTATGTTTTACCGTTGAATGTAATACGATAAGACTTTATGGTACTACCGTTTGCACCACTAGCCCCTGTTATCGCTAAATTAAGCCTACTTAGTGACTTAGCATAAACACCTAGCGTGCTATTTACTTTTGATACATTTTCAGAGTGAGTAATAGTTGTAAAGGACGGTACCACAGATGTCGGCACATTTGTTTTTAACTTAACTGAATTTGTACCAATCTTTTTACCGCCGCTAAATGTATCAACGTAGATTGTCCCTGTAGCTGATGTTGCGTTAGGAATGTAATTCATAAAGCTAGTAGGTATTGTCCAAGATGTAGAAGCACCTACCCCAGTAGCTATATTGCCTGTACGTCCATTCCAATTATAGCGGACTGTATGAGTAAATGATGTACTCGCTCTATTTGTTGATATTGTTACTGATTGTCCATAATTACGACTACTAAAGTTTAATGATGGCTTACTGGCACGTGCGATTGAGTCTAATGTAAAATTTCGACTTGCAATACTGATTGTACTATAGCTAGTATTATCTATACTTATTGGGCTTATATTTATGTTAGCGGCTAGGCTAAATGTTTTATTACCGTTGGATAAATGGGATATCGTTTTACTTTTAGTCATTAATAATTTCTTTTGTCCGCTACTCAAATTAACGTTTACATTCTGATTATATGAGGTACCATCAATTCTTATAGTAGCAGGCTTGTTGGAACTACTAACCAATCCGTATCCACTACCATTTGACTGCATATACAATTTAGCAGTAACGGTACTTGTATTATTATTAATATTTTGTGTAGCTGACCACTCAACAATTAAATTAAATCTATTATTATGAAAACTTGTACTTGACGAACCACTTAATGCCATTAATCTTCACCCACCCATCGAACTAGCGTTATATCATTGTTATACTTTTCAATTTGGTGTACTCCGACAACCATACTACTAATAACATCTAATTGGTCAATATACATCTTTGTCCCGTTGATATAAGCAACTTGATTTTCTCCATCCATAAAATCCATTTGCTCGTTACTGATGTTTATATGAAGTGGACTATCTGTTTTACCGATGTTTAGTCCAGACTCACTAAAGTGAAAGTATGACGTTAATTCATTCAACGTGTCATCGTGTTCCCCTAACGATTCTTCAATTTGACTAAAACTAATTGTAAAATCATCTTTAGTAGCAGCTATTTCTGATTCAACAAAACTACGAATCTGTTCGTCTTGATTTTCTACCATTTCCTGTACCCAAATTGATATTTCATCAGACTCAAAATCAATAGCTGCAGTGTATTCGGCGATGACATTATTAATTGACTCATTAAATTCGTCTTTCGCATCTTCTATTTCGGCTTGCATATCTTCAGGCGCTTGTGACCAAGGTGTTTTTTTATTACCTTCTTCTAGTATTACGTCCTTAAATAAGATGTAGGCTGCTAAAGGGTCTTCCCTTGTGTATGTTGCACCTAAATACATCGTGAATTTCTTTTCATTAGCAAGCTCATAATCAAATGTAAATGTATAAAAATACTCATACTCTGTACGTAAATACCCTTGATACATAACCTTTCTTACTTCTCTTCTTTCAGCCCGATTGGTAAATGATTGGCGAATGATACCATTGTTGTCATAAATACCACCGTATGGCTCACTAGACACATAGTTACTGTGAATAGCTTTCCACGATGCTGTGTAAGTTTTACCATGAATTAGATTTGTTACATACCTACCTCTCATTCGTGGATTGTAGCCTGTCTCAACATCAGATGTAATACCTAACCGAAAATACTCGAAACCATCAACTTCATCTATTCGTAAGTTAGTATAGTCACCGACTGCAACCCATCCACTTAAATTTTTAGTGTTAGGTAAAGTTTTAGGGATTAAATTCCTTCCGCCAATCTCGATTTTTGTAGGATCATATCCATCTGCGAATTGCGTTTCACCTGTTACCATAATTCGTTTCGGTGATATTGTACCTGCATTAATATTGTCAGCGTTAATATTCTTTATATTAATCTTTTTAGCATCAATTTCTCCCGATATTATACTGTTTGCTGATAGATTAACAACACTAACTTTCCCTGCGTCTAATGTACCTGCCGTTATCTTACTCGCATCTAAATTAGCTGTGAGTACACTGTCCGACTGTATCTTAGCTATTACAGCTTGATTAGCGAATATATCATTGATATTAAGACTACCTGTAGAGACAGCCGCCTCCCATTGTCCATTTTTGTATCGCTTAAAAGCAGGTGGATTGACTGATGTATCCCACCAGAGATTAGATGAAGGAGTTGGGCTTGGAGGATCAACCTGTTGTGGTATCTTAGTATTCTCTATTGCCTGATTTACTCCTGGTATGACTTCGTTGTCAATACGCTCTAACTCTTTATCTACTTCGATCATTGTTCTATCTACTTTAGCTAGAGCTTTATCTAATTCATTTGTTTTACTACCTAATATAGCTAATTCTTTATCATTATTCTTTTTTTCAGTATTTGCTTGTACCTGTCTATCTACCAGTGATTCCTTTTTAGAGGAAATTGTGTAGATTGGTCTGAGATTATCAGATAAGGGGTAATCAGTTATAGATACAATACGTGTGTTAAAGTTTTCGTTAAGTTTTTCATGAATAAGGTAGATACTATCTCCTAACTCTACATCAGCAGCATCATCTAATGCTTTAACAAATTCATCATAAGTAATATCATAGCTAATATCTATTGTGTCATGTAGTTTAGATTTCATATAATCTAATAGTGCTGATTCATCTGTAAAACGCTCATCATTTACTGGTTGTGCTTCTAGGATGCCATACACATCTGCTAGAGGGCTTGTATACGTTGCTGATACAACATACTCACCTTCTATTGGATTGCCTTCAGCGTCTTGCACAGGCTTTCCAACACCTTCAATGTGCGTTGCCAAATTAGTAGAGTTTAATCCACCGTTTATTGTAACGATGTTATGCTTGTATCTCATCTGCTTGCTAGTCTTATTACCAATTTGTTTGTAGATTTTTATATAAGTATCATCTTTAATATACTCGAAGTTGTAATCAACTCGTATACGCTCAAATAGTGCTAATGATGATTCATTACCAAAATCTTCATATGACTTATTATCAAAATCATCGTGGATAATGAAGGTATAATCATCTGGCAAAAGGTGAGTTAATGCTTGATGTAATGATAATACTTTTCTACCTTTGATAATATCATGAATCCAATTCCCAGCTAGATCATGTGAAAATTTATGTACTGCTTCTATCTCAAATTGGACTGATTCACCAACCACAGATGGCTTAATATCTTTAATGATATACTTGTCACCTTTTAATGTTAATGTAGCTTCGTTTTCAATCAGTTTGAAGGCTCTACTATTAATATCTGTTTCTCGTACCACCAGATGAAGCGTATGAGTACCATCGATGTCTCTAAATCGCTCAGGTTGTCCTGTTTCAATGAGTGGTAGAGTAGTTTGTTTATCTAAACTTGTTATTGTTAGCATTTATTTCCTCCTTTCTGTTAAATGTACATGGGTAAAAACTCAAATGAAACTGTGTATTCGCCTATTGCTCCAAACACCTGTATCTCGTTTGAGCCACGTTCTAAAATTAAATATCCGCCGCTTGTATCCTCATAAATGTCTTTGCTATTTTTATATGGGTAGACTCTTTCTAGCTTCAATTCATCTATTTCAGTTGTTTCTTTTAAATATTGCCATTGACTACTATTAAGATTATTTCTAATTCTAAATTTATCTGATGCACCTTGAAATGTAATAATCAAATGATGTTGGGTTCCATCTATCTCAAAGTCACCATCATTAAATATGATAAATTTATTGTTAGTCGGTGTAAAAGTTTCTTGATATAATTCACCTGTTGCGTAAATTGTTTTAGATATTAGTTCTAGTTCAAAAACACCCTTATTAGGTGATAACTCATTACCAATCGTAAATGGTGCAGATACTTGTACATTCCAGTGTTTATGTGGTTGCCTGTTATCGATTATAGTTAACTCATCACGTTGCCTAAATAGCTTGTATACTTCATCACGGTACGTTAAATAATCGTCATTATTATCAGCTTTGAGATAAAACTTAGCTAAAATTGCTCGACCATTGTAAACTGTATCAATATTAGCTATACCATCTGCACCTTGTACTGTGCTGTAGGTATGCTCAGGGCTTAAAGATTCTACGATAAAATCAAGACATCTTAAACCTATTGCTTGTAAATCAACCTCATAACCATTTTTGATAATCGTTATAATAGTAATCAACTCCTTCATAAAAAAAATAGAAGAAGCCACTGATTAAGTGACTTCTTATCTTATCTATTACCTGCTAAATAATTGTTCATGTTATACTGTGTACCTTGTCTGTCATTTACTGACTGAGTAACTTTTCTGCCGTCTAACATGATGTTAGTGTCTTTGTTTACAAGTTGTCTGAGTAGTTTGTTTTGTTCTTTCATTAGAGCTGCGTCCGATGAAGTTGTATTCTGCGGATTGTTAAATTTTGCTTTTTTCGTAATATCAAAATCTAATATATTATCCATGGCTTTCGCCACTTCATCTTCTCCATCCTCAATACCAGCACCAATCGTTTCTCCCCACTTCACATCCATAATATCTCTTAATGGACCTGTTTTTGGTGGTGAAAATGGTAAAAAGTCTCTTGCTTTTTGTGCGACATTACCGATTGCATCAGTTACTTTTCCGATAGCGGCTTTAATTCCATCTGCTATAGATGTGACTATGTTTTTGCCTGCATTAAAAAAGTCTGTTGCCTTTTCTTTTATTTTTCCAGGTAATTCAGCGATTTTACCAATAGTGTCTGTTACTGCCTCTGACACCTTATCTTTCATTACTTGTTTAATTTCGTCAAATTTTTCTCTTATACCACTTACAAAGTCTGTTATTTTAGATACAGCGTTATTCTTCAACTCTTCAAACTTGCCAATCACATTAGATGCAGTTTCTTTTATCTTATTAATAGTACCGTCTTTCAGCTCGACAAACTTATTAATGACACCTGAAGCTATTTTTTTAGCTGCATCAACTACTTTATCCTTTAGACCAGTAAAAAAAATGATTACATTTTCGACTAAATCCACAACGAAGCTAATCACTTTACCGACTAACTCAAGGAACCAATCTGCTATAGCATTTACCATGTCAGGTACAATACTGTTCCCGACCAGCGTCATATACAATCCGTAGAAAAAGTCAATTACTCCATCTACAAAACCAACAAGTAAGTCAATTATTCCATTCACTAGATTCACGAAAAAATCTAATGTGGATTGACCAGCATCTTGTAGAAACTGCCACGCTCCAGCAAAATCACCTGTAAATAATGCAACAATAGCATTAACCATATTAACGACAATATCAACAAAATTAATTATTGCGTTAATCAATGGCCCTAGCGCATTTATTACACCGTTAATCACTCCAACTACTAGTCCAAAGGCTACAACTACTACTCCACCTAATAGCGCCCCCACAACTTCTAGTAATGGCTTTAGACTTTCCCATAAGTTAAGTAGATTTTCCATGATAGGCTCAAAATGTGACTTTAAATTAGTAAGTGATTCCTGTAATGTTTCAATTAATGGGGTAAAGTTTGAAAATACATCAATCGCTTTTTCTTTGATTGTCTCCCAGTTTTGATAGAGTAATACACCAATAGCTACCAATCCCGCTATAACTCCTATCGCTATTGCAATAGGTGGTGTTATTGCTCCAATTGCTCCTACTACTGCGGTTATTACACCTATTACCTTTCCTAAAACTATCAAAACAGGCCCTATAGCAACCGCAACTGCTGCTATCTTGCCAATCAGACTTTTTGTACCATCATCTAAGTTTTTCCACCAAGCAATGGCATCTTTAACAGCTTCTATGATTGTATTAAATGTTTCTCTGATTTTTTCTCCAGTTTCAGTTGCCCATTCTTTTAATCCGTCAGAGTTACGTAGAAAATCTAAAAAGTCTGCCATACCTTCTTTACCGTCTTTAAATAATCCTTGTAGCATTGCTTCTCCGATGATTCCAATGTTTGATAGTATATTGTCTTTTAGCCCAGTCCACGTACCCGCATATGCCTCTGACATACCGCCTGCAAAGCCTTCCATTGTTTCTAGAAAGTCTTGGGTTGATACTTTACCATCAGTTACCATTTCCCTCATATCTTCTGATGCAACGCCTAAATGCTTAGCTAATGCTTGGCTAAATCCTGGCATACCGTGTTCAATTTGATTGAGTTCCATCGTCATGAGCTTACCTGATCCCTGAACTCTATTGAATATTTGAGCCATGTCTCCCATTGGTCTGTTAGAGCCTGTTGCTGCATCTCCTACAAGTTTGATAAAGCGTTCCAATTCTTTACCCTCTGCTACTCCTGCTGCTAATGCTCCTGCTGCAACATCAGCTCCATCAGCCATCGTGTGAGTTGTACCTGTTACAGCATCTTTAGCATTTTCCATAACTATCTCTAGTTGCTTACCTTCAATACCTAAGCCCTTTAACTTAGCTTGTGCGTTATCCATACCAATCAAACGCTTAAAGCCTAATGCGCCCACTAATCCAGTGACTGCTGTGGTAGCTGTTACCGCTGGTACAGTTATCGCTTTAGTAAATGTCTTACCCATGCTCCCCATTGATTTGGAGATTGATGTAGCAATTCTACTACCTGCACCTTTACCAGCCTTAGTTGCTTCTGGATTGATTACATTTTGTATAGAGCCACTAATACCTTTAGCTGAAGGCATTATTTGCACGTATGCTTGACCTAAAGTTGTCATTTATTCACCTCCAGTTTGTATTAATTGGTTTCTTAAATCTATAAAATCCTCACCAGAATGGAATACAACTACATCTTTATCTGCGGTTGAATCATTATTTTTAGTTAATAAATCAGTTAGCATAGTTGGTCTATTTCTACCTTTTTGACCATCTTCCGTTTGAAACCATACAAGTGTACTTAATTTGTCTGATATACCAGCTAATAATAATGTTTTCATTTCTACAGATTGACCACTCAATTTCATTTTTATCCTTGAGTCATCACGTAAACCACAAGCAAAAACAGCCACCAATGATAATGGTAGCTGTCTGTAGTCATATATCTGATATGTCTCAGCGAAGTCACAAATTAATGCCTCTTCGTCTGTTTTAATCATCCTAGTAAGGATTAAGAGTTTTTTGTTTCATTTTGTGCGTTAAAAATTTCCATTAATTCCTCAGATAATTTCTCAGTTGAGATAAGTCCTTCATCATCTCGTAAATGCTCCTTTAAACCATCCGCTTGCTCTTTACCTAGTAACAAGTTAACCGTCTTAGGTAAAGCTAATGGATTAACCTCTACTTCACTTAATGATTCGATTAACTCATAGTTTTCTAGTCTAGCTTGTGAAATTTTATACTCAAATCCCGATGTCGTCTTCCCTTTAATAGTTTTACTCATTAATCCTCATTCCCTCCAGTTGGTTTCTGAATGTACTCATAGTGTGTGTTACCATCTTTACCTGCGATTGCTTGTACAGTTGTTTCATATCCAATTGCGTCAGCATCCGCATAGTTAATTGTACCGATTTCCGCTACTTTACCAGCAGGGATAACAATACGTTTTAAGATTCCACCTTTTAAAATCATATCGATTACTAGGCTGTGTTCCTCCAACTCTTTGTTGTTAGCTTTGATTGTGATACCTGTTTCTAGTGTTCCTGATACGTTACTATTGCCGTACACTTCTTTTAGTACGTCTACGTTAGTTGCTTCGATAAGAGTGTATGTAAAGCTATCCTCTCTATCCGTCTGTACAGATGCTACTGTATGACCACCCCATGCTTTGATGTTTTCAGACTCTGGTGAGTTTTCGTTTGTTAATCCATCTTCTGAGATGTAGCCTAAACTTTTAAATTTTCCATCTAATTCTGTTGCAGCATCAAACGGCAACACTGTCCCCAATGGTGCGGAATATACAGCACCACCGATTTTTGGTTTTGCTGTTGATACGTTTTGTGCGTTACTCATAATTATTGCCTCCTGTTAATTTTTTAATTTTAATAATATCTAATATCAAATACCGCTTGATATCTGTATTCTTTTGTCGTTGTGTCCGTAAAATTGTAATCACTATTAAGAGTTAATCCTCTAATTTCATCTAATTCAATCATGCTTTCTACTACTTCTTTAACTTTTTCATTCAGAACAACTGCATCATATAATGTGTTTGCGTAAGATTGGAATGCTATAGTAGCCTCTGGTAAATGGTTACCTTTACTACTTGACGTCTTTTCAAATACAACGTATGATCCAGTTTGTTTACTTGGCTTTTCTAGTGATACAGTTACATCTAATTTACTTTTCAAGTGGTTTAAAATAATTAATTCAATCATCTATTTCACCGACTTTAACAATGTATTATTGTTTAAATTATCCTTTTTTGCTTGTGGTGAATGTGGCCATACTGTAGCATTCACACGATTTTTACCAACATGCAAATCTTGTTCATACCCTGTACCTGCTTTATTTTTAATTTTAGTAGCATGTTGCTTTATTACTTTTTGCATGTTGCTAGATTTCATTAATTCAGCTACACCACTGCGATTAAGTTCAAATTCCATTTTACTCATAACGTTCCACCATCACTTTTTTGTTCCAATCTAGTGGAATTAAATGGTTAATACCCTCTGTTGGAATACCAAATGTTCGCCAACGTTTACCAAAAAAATACACCTCAGCATCTTCCCAATCGTTGTTATCGTCTTTAGGAATAGCTAAGGTGTATACTGCTTTTTTACCATCAATATTCAGTTGGTTAATAATATCATCAGTTGATGTAGGACTGACTAGCACATTGTCTACTTCAACTTCTACATCTTCTACGATTGGTTGGTCAAATGGATCACGACCTATCTCTTTCTTATTAATTAAAGTAACTGTTATCCCTTTAATCTTGGCCATAAAAATCCACCACCCCATAACGTTGCCGCCTCAGTCCCAACCTTGCTAATTCTGTTTTTTTGATAAACATTCCACCACCAGGAACTAAAAAAGAACCTGTAAAGGAATATCCCAATGCAGATTCAGACATTTGTGTCATCGGTTCTTGATCAGTGGCCGTCATTAATGTTCTTGCAACAATGTCAATTGTTACAGATTTAACTACATTTGCATAGGATGGACTTTCCGTCACCATATTATCTAGGTTTTTGCTAACCCTTTTAGCTTCTTCTCTGAGAGAATCGCTGACAACTTCCAATAACTTTTTAGCCCGATTAACTTCATCTGGTTTAAGTGGTCGCCACAATTTTTCTAAATCTTCCAAGGTTGCAAATGAATTCATATCTCATCTACTCCCCAATCATTAGTTTATACAAAATTTCCTTCTTATCGTTTTTATCATACTTGATTCCTTGCGCATCGAGTTCCTGCATAATTTGTTTTTTCGTAACTCCATTGATAGATTCATTATGATCCGTTGCAACAACTTTTTCTGTAACTACTGGCTCCACTTCAACACTTTCAACCTTTTCCACTTCTTGTACTTCCTTTTCATATGGAACCCAGTCACCACCAGCGATTTTACAGCAGCTATCAATGATAGCCCCTGTTTTAATGTTTTTATATTTCATAACTTAGTCCTCCCCATCAATAATTCTAGCGAAATGCGACCCATCCATAATTCCCCATCCAAGATAGGTTTCCGAACGTAAGTAAACCTGGTTATATCCTTTCAAGTCATTCCCAGAGTTATCTGGATCACCGTATTTAATCACTTCAAATGGAATTTGTTTCGCATATCCCCATTTGAACATGTTTTGGAAATCCCCAAGGATAACTTGGTTTTTATTGTTCGTTCCCTCTGAAACAGTACCGTTAATGTCAATTGGTAACCCGTTTAAACTACCAGGATTTCCACCCCATGCAAGTTCAGGGAACTGTTTTACCCCATTTACTTTTAAACCAGCTAAAGCAGATGAAAATGTTGGCGCCATTGCCATTCCACTTACCGTTCCATTTGAACCACGTACCAATGCAACCGCCGATTCAATATTAGCATCTGGATCAGCCGCATTAAATGCTACTGTTTGCGAAACCTTATTCGTAAAATGGTTATCACCGATAACAGCAGATGCAGTTCCTGTTCTTGGATTAACTCCATGCATTGCCATTAAATCTAAACCACGAGCTAATTTTTTCGCATACCCATCATTAAAGGCTTTGATAATATTGATTTTCTCTTCTTCTGCAGCATACAAAAACTCATCCGAAACACGAGCACCATATTCTACTTTAATTGGAACAATCGTAATTGGTTCCACTGTAATTCCACCGTGTGTTTTCTTTCCACTTTCTGCAACAACATCAATTTCTGAATCCATTGTAAATGTGAATTCCTTCTGTCCATTGAATGGGATTGCTTGCGATTTAGATAAAGCAACTAACGAACTTTCCCCCACCACTTTACTAATTAAATCTGTAACTAATTGTTTATCAAATAAACTTCCTCTTTCTAACGTCATAATATTATTCCCCTTCCAAATTTAAGTTTTCTAATAATGATTTATACGCACCATCTCCACTGTCACCTAATGGCGGTTCAGTGTCTTTTAACGGCGGTACTGTGTCTCTGTTTCCAACTAATT
>RWZD01000105.1_pt1 | contig 18880 bp, 17 predicted proteins | sample 2187771 | NCBI WGS metagenome assembly RWZD01 (sample SAMN10531866, study PRJNA481165) | viral metagenome | isolation source: viral particles purified by filtration and ultracentrifugation from about... | place: USA: Tennessee
ATAAAATATAAAAAATAATTAATATCAATAATGAATATATTAAATGGTAACGCACTTTGGTTTATAAAACTGATTTTTACAACACAGACAAAAAACATTAGAAAAATTTATGATTTTATAGACATTGAATGAGCTGGATACCAATGAAAAAAGCTAAGTTAGGCTTTAATGTATCGAACAAGTTACCAGTATAAGTAATAAAAAACTCTATTTTTACTATCAAAAATCATCTTGATAACAATAACAATAAATTAATTACATTGATAAAAGTCAAAAAACAAGACAAATACTAACTAGTTAGTAACAAAAATAGATTTTTTTTATATTTGTCACACAATTGATTTTATTCTATTACATCTTTCTAAATTTTTCCTACAATAGCCCACAACCTAACCTGACAATAGTTTAAGTAACGAATGCTTATATTGTTTCTTTAGGTAACTATCTTTTTTTCTTTATGATTTATCGTTTCAGCAAAATAGAAAACCATCAAACTAAGTGCCCTACACAAAACATAAATGACGAATGAATAGGTTTGCCGGTGCAGTGATAAACGATAAAAAATTGCAAACTTAAGGATAAAAATAATTATGTCAGACTATCTATCATTTTTACTGGGAATTGTTCCTTTAGCCGTTCTGATTTTTATGATTTTAAAAATGAAATCGGCCGTTCATCACGCTGTCCTCGTTTCGCTAATTATCACTGTGGCTCTCGCTATTTTTCATTGGAATAACACCCTTCAATTTGCCTCTGTATCTGTACTTTATGGTGCGGTAAAGGGGTTATGGCCGATTATCATCGTTATTCTGGCGGCTATTTACAGCTATAACCTAATGCTAAAAACAGGGGGAATGGAGGTATTAAAAGACGTATTAGCGGGGATCAGCGATGATAAACGCGTACAAGTTTTACTTATCTCTTGGTGTTTTGGCGGTTTTTTAGAAGCAGTTGCAGGTTATGGTACAGCAGTTGCTATTCCTATCGGTATTTTAATCGCACTAGGTTTTGATCCCTTTAAAGCAGCCGTCGCTTCACTAGTCGCAAATACGGTACCTACCGCATTTGGTGCCGTTGGTATTCCAGTGTCTATTTTGGCACAAAATACCGGCCTTGATGTATTGGTGTTAAGTAAAACCATTATTATCCAACTTGGTTTATTCAATATTCTATTACCTTTTGTCATTGTTGCTATTGCTGGTGGTGGTATTAAAGCCATTAAAGGTGTCGGCTTTATTACTTTAATGTGTGGGATCAGCACCTTAATCCCTCAATATATTGTCGCAGCTAATTTAGGTGCGGAATTACCTGCCTTTGCAGGAAGCCTAGTCAGTCTGATTGTGGTTATTTTCTTGGCTAAACGCATGAAAACAGGCCATGATAAAAGTAAACAGCCAACAAAACACTCAGCTAAAGAGCTATTAGTCGCTAGCTCTATCTATCTGTTTACTTTTATTTTTATCTTAGCCTGCTCTCCGCTATTCCCTACAATCCAAACCGCAGTAGGAACTATTGCAACTAAAATTCCTTTTGTATTAAGTGATACTCAAACTGAATATCAAACTATTGCTTGGTTAAGTACGCCTGGGGTATTGATTATTTTAGCGAGTTTTGTTGGTGGCACTATTCAAGGTGCAAGCCTTTCAACGCTCTTTTCTGTATTAGTAAAAACCACAATTCAATTAAAGAACTCCATTATTGCCATTATGGCTATTGTTGCGATGGCAACGGTAATGGATTTCAGTGGCATGATTGGTAGCATTGCGGAAACATTAGTTAACTTTACTGGCGCTGGATTTATCTTTATTGCCCCAGTCATTGGTGCACTAGGAACGTTTGTAACCGGAAGCGATACAAACTCTAACGTACTATTTGGCAAGCTTCAAACCAGTGCAGCGGCAAAACTCCATGTTGATCCCTTTATTCTCGCAGCGGCTAATACCTCTGGGGCGACTGGCGGTAAGATGATTTCACCACAAAGCATCGCGATCGCCGTTTCGGCGACCAAAATGGATGGGCAAAGCAGTGCCATTATGCGAGAAACATTAAAATATTGTATTGCCTATATCATCATCCTAGGTGCCAAAATCGGCATTATTTATCACCTAATGAATTAACTATACAAGATAAGTGGTGGCTTATCTTGGCTATCACCTATCGCTTTGACATAACGAAAATAAAGAAAAATAACCAATAAGAATTTTATCTTAAATAAAAATGACAACATCTGAGCGATGTTTTGGAGTTCGGTGAATGAAAGTTAATTTTTATGCAACCTGTCTTGGTGATGTGCTAAAAGCAGATTCGGCACGAGATACCGTATTATTGCTCGAAAAATTAGGTTGCGAAGTATTATTTCAAGAGCGCCAGGGTTGCTGTGGTCAGCCAGCACTTAATAGCGGTTATGTTAATGATGCAAAACCCGCAATGAAATCATTAATTGAGACATTAGAAGTTAATGATTATCCGATTATTTCCCCTGCAGGCTCATGCACTTATGCGATTAAAGGCTATCCCAGCTATCTTGCCGATGAGCCTCAATGGGCGCAGCGAGCCCAAGGTGTGGCCGATCGTTTAATTGATCTTACCAGCTTTATCGTCAACACCTTAGGTGTGGTTGATGTTGGCGCCCGCCTTGCGGGTAAAGCGGTTTATCATCCCTCTTGTAGTTTAACGCGAAAGTTAGGGGTTGTTAGTGAACCTTTAACCTTATTAAAACATGTTGAAGGACTCGAAATGTTACCTTTCGCCAATTCAGAAACTTGTTGTGGTTTTGGCGGCACCTTCTCAGTAAAAATGTCAGAAATTTCCGGTGAAATGGTCACTGAAAAAGTAAAACATATCATGGAAGTCAGCCCTGATTACGTCATTGGTGCAGATACCAGTTGTTTAATTAATATTCAAGGCCGTTTAAGTCGTGAAAAGCGTCCTGTCAAAGTGCTGCATATTGCACAAGTTTTAATGAGTCAATAAGGGGGCTGCAATGTCTATTAAAACCAGTAATATCGATTTTAGACCACGCTTAGCGCATGAAATGAATGATACCATTATGCGTAACGCCGTTGTTATGGCACAAGAGCGCATTGGAGCCAATCGCCAAATAATGGTAAAAGAGTTAGGTGATTGGGAAGCGTGGCGTGATCGTGCAGAACAAATCCGTAACCATGTTCTTGAAAACTTAGACGCTTATCTTTATCAATTATCAGAAAAAGTGACTGAAAATGGCGGTCATGTCTATTTTGCCAAAACAGCAGAAGATGCGACACGCTATATTTGTAACGTTGCCAAACAGAAAAATGCCAAGAAAATCGTCAAATCAAAATCGATGGTAACCGAAGAAATCGGTATGAACAAAGCCTTACAAAATGAAGGTATTGAGATTATCGAAACCGACCTTGGTGAATATATTCTGCAACTGGATAACGATCCCCCTTCTCATATTGTTGTGCCGGCGATCCATAAAGATCGCTACCAAATACGTAAAGTACTAAATGAAAAACTAGGTTATCAAGGTAGTGAAACCCCTGAAGATATGACCCTTTTTATCAGGCAACGTATTCGACAAGATTTTCTTTCTGCTGATATTGGAGTCACAGGTTGTAACTTTGCGGTTGCAGAAACAGGCTCAGTCTGTTTAGTAACTAACGAAGGTAATGCACGAATGACGACCACATTACCTAAAACCCATATTGCCGTTATGGGAATGGAACGTGTTGCGCCTACTTTTGAAGAAGTCGATCCACTGATCACGATGTTATGTCGTAGTGCGGTTGGCTCACGCCTAACCAGTTATAACACTTGGGTAACTGGACCTCGTGAAGCGGGTAATGTTGATGGTCCTGAAGAGTTTCATTTAGTGATTGTCGATAATGGTCGTTCTGAAATTTTAGGCTCACAATTTAAAGATATTCTACGCTGTATCCGTTGTGGAGCCTGTCTAAACACCTGTCCTGCTTATCGTAATATCGGTGGTCATGCTTATGGCTCTATTTATCCCGGCCCTATCGGTGCGGTTATTTCGCCACTCTTAGGAGGCTATAAAGATTTTCATGACTTACCTTATGCCTGCTCATTATGCAATGCATGTAATGTGGTCTGTCCGGTCAAAATCCCTTTAGCACAATTGATCCTTAAACATCGTCGAGTCATGGCAGAAAGTGGTTTAACACCAAAAGCTGAGCGTCGTGTAACCGGTATGTTTAATTACATTAATGCGCACCCCACGCTTTGGAAAGTTGGCATGAATGTAGGGGCTAAGATGGCGGGCTTGATGATCAAAAATGGCTCAACTCCAATCAAGATCAGTGTACTCAATGATTGGATGGCATCACGTGATCTCCCAAAACCCGATGGTTATAGTTTCCGTAGTTGGTTTAAGCGCCACAAAGCAGAAGGAAAAAAATAATATGTTAAACGAACAAAATCGTGCTGAGTTTCTGCAAACTATTGCTCAAAAATTAGGACGTGAGGTGACGCATACGCCAAAACCACAAGATCCCCCTATTAATAATTTAGCTAAAACACGCTTAACAAATTTAACCCAAGATGAATTATGCAAAGAATTTACTGATTTTGCACAAACCCAGCAAGTAAGATGCGTTATCACTAAACCAGAACAAGTGATAAATAGCTTAATAGCGCTTTGTGAAAGCTATGATTGTCAAGGCTCAGTGATAATAAGTGGTGATGAGCGCTTAAATGCACTTGGTATAACACAAGCTATTAGTGAAAAATTTGAAACTTATATTTGGGATCCTAAACTCGGTCATGAAAATATTATTCATGCTGAGCGCTCTCAAATAGGGATTGTCTTTGCGGAAGCGGGATTAACAGAATCTGGCGGGATTGTGCTGTTTTCTTCTCCGGAAAAAGGGCGTTCTGTCAGCCTGTTACCTGAAACCTCGATTGTTATTTTACGCAAAAGTGACATTTTACCGCGAGTGGCTCAACTTGCAGAGCGTTTACACAAAATGGCACAAGATGGGATCAGAATGCCTTCATGTATCAATTTAATTGGTGGTGCAAGCTCAACGGCTGATATTGAATTAATCAAAGTATGGGGAGTTCATGGCCCTGTTCATGCCGCTTATCTTATTATTGAAGATTGTTAGTTTAAACGAAACAATATAAAAACGATAACCAAATAACTTAACGTCATGGTCAACGGATTGACCCAAATACAAAACACCTTTTATACAGGTGTTTTGTATTTATGGCTTAATTAGTGAGTAATAATTTAGCTCGCCATTGATTTAATTTTATTTCACAAGCCAGCAGTACTTCATCAGCACCATTGCCCCCCATCATTAAAGCAGATTGACGTTGGCATTCACTACTTCTAAAAAGAATAAACTGCTCTTGTGAACTGACTAATGCATCAATAGCACTTTTAGCCGCGATAGAGTCACTATCTTCAAGGTCGCCTTTGCTTTTATTAAAGATAACATTCAACTGCTCTTCAGATAATCTTAGTTCATCTAATAGACAAGCTTTAATGGTTGTTTGGCTTGCATCTGTTGACAACTCATAACATTTGGTCAGGGGATCGTGATTTACTTGAGCAAAGGAGGAAAAAGAGAGCAAACTCATTGTGAGTAAACTGTAAGAAATTAAAAGCATACCTATCTTCACGTTGGCTCCCAATAATAAATTTTTTACTAAATTTGACTGTCAAATATAAGGTATTAAAGAATTAACACCACATCTATTAGTGCGAAAACACAAATTTAGGATATGTCGCATTAAGTGTAGAAAATAAATCTTAATAAGAAGTAAAACTATAATTAATAAGTCTTTAAATCTATCTATTTTATTAGTATTTTTTATAAAAAAGGTGTTTTAATAATAATCTTAGTAAGCGTTATATTTATCTATTGAGAGGATAATATACAAAAAATCAGGTTTAGTGTTTTTTCTCGATTTAAGTCAATTTTTTTTGATCCTCCGAAGTTCTATTTTTAGCAATAGAAGCAAAAAAATAGACTTTTTTTACTTGATGTCAATAGCAAAACAAAGCGTTTTGCAGTAATCTCATCGCTGATTTTTTGCTACTTTCTCCCTTTAAAACCTCTGGTGGTATGACAAATATGTTGTATAAATTTACCCCCATTATTCTGCTGATAATTTCCAATATCTTTATGACTTTTGCTTGGTATGGCCATTTAAAATACGGTAACAAGCCGTTAATTATAGTGATCTTACTCAGTTGGTTAATCGCTTTTGTTGAATACTGTTTTGCAGTTCCTGCAAACCGTATCGGCCACAACTATTACAGCGCAGCCGAATTAAAAACCATTCAAGAAGTCATCACACTAACCATTTTTGCTGTTTTTTCGGTGACTTATTTAGGTGAAAGTTTCACACTTAACCACTTTATCGGTTTTATTTTAATTGGTGCGGGTGCGTTATTTATTTTTAAGGGGCCATTTTAAAGAATAAAAAATAGTTGCTGATAAAATAAATGAAAATTTTCAAAACCTCATTTCGAAATGAGGTTTTTTGTTTTGTAGAGCCCCGCATCAGTCGAACAAAAAACAATCAAAATAATTGATTGCTATTATTAAGTACTAACCAGTAATTCACGGCAAGATTAAGTTATATCATTCAATAAATTACCACATCCCATATTATGCACTGCATTAGTAGAAATTTGACTACAAAAAGCAAATATTGCTCTTGAAAAAATATTTTCATTCAGCGCATAATAGCTAGCTAAGAGAGGCATTGTTTCTCTTTCTTTCTTTGTTGCTTCTCTTAAGTGAAAACGATTTTCAAAAACTTCTTATATTACTTTAAGGTCAGATAAAACGGTATCTGGTATGAGCAAACATTCTAACGATTTTATTTATATGCAGGATAATCCCTGTATGCATTGTGGTGCATGTTGCGCCTATTTTAGAGTCTCTTTCTATTGGGCTGAAATGAAAAGTGGTGGTGGTGTTGTTCCTGACGAATTTACCGAACCCTTAACCCCTTTTCTATCATGTATGAAAGGAACTAATGAGAAACAACCACGCTGTGAAAAATTGATTGGTGAAGTTGGTGAATGCGTGAGTTGTGCAATTTATGAACAGAGACCTTCCCCTTGCCGTGAGTTTGAACAATCTTGGGCTAATGGCGTAAAAAATGAAGCTTGCGATCGGGCAAGAGCCGCTTTTGGGCTTCCTCCTCTTCCTAATATTTCTCTACCGCATTCTGCGTAGAACATCAGAGGGGCTAGCCCCTCCTGAGTCTCTTTGATCACAATTTTGCACTTCTTTGCACAAAATAAAGAATTTTCACTAAAAATAGCATTATAAAATAATAGGTTAGTTTGACTTTATTTATAAATCATCTAGTATAGAGAGTAATCAATTAATAACGTGTATTTAGTGAGGTTTTTTATTTAAAAATAGCAATAAATTAGGAGGTCACTATGATCAGTAGCTCATTTTTCATTCTTTTCCTTTCCCTTATTTGTTCCGTTGCCGTTGTCAGTATGTTACTCGGTGGCTTAGAGGACTAATTATGAATATTTCTGATGAAAATATTCTCCCCCAGAAATAGACGCCCATACCAAAATAATTATTTTTAGTATGGGCGTCTATTAATATTATATTAATTAACTTTCTTTTTATTTTGCTATTACTCGTTATTAGTAAATATTTTTATATTCTATTTAAATCTAATTTTAATAACTGTAATGACCGGTTATTTTCCACGAAAATAAAACATCTTCAGCGACTTGTCCAAAACCAATATTATGCATCACTAAATAGCGCTGATTATCACTGCTTTTCTTGTCTATGACGAGACCAATATGAGGACGTCCATTATCTAAGCGCCAGCTAACAATATCACCAGGCAAGTAGTCTGACGCCTCTTTGCTAATAGGTTTCACCTTTCCCTTGCGCGAGAAAAAAACTTCCAAATTGGGTACTCTGCGGTGATCAATATTAGTATCAGGTCGACTAAGTCCCCAGATACGTTTACTTGGGTAAAGTGCAAAATTGGCTTTGATATCTTCATGTAACAATTTTTGTAAATCAATGCCAATTCCTCGGTAACTACGAATAATCACATCACTACACACCCCATAATGAGCAGGCACATCACCATTAGGATAATTAATTTTACGGTAGGCTGGATCATAAATAACGGCTCTAGGTAGATCCGTTGCATAAGCCACCAGCTGTTTATTTTGTGTCGGTGTTATCGCTTGGGAAACAGAAATGGGTAAGATAATCAGAGAGATAAAGCTAAATATGAATATTTTCAAAGAATTATTTCCATGTTGTATCAATCGATGATAATTAAAATCATCTTTATTTAATGACTTTATCATTTGCTAAATAGTGGGGTAAAAATATGAGAAGGATCTTAATTAACCATGACGCATCAATAAAAAAAACCGAGTTACTCTTAAAAGCAACTCGGTTGATATCAAAGAATGAAAGTGTTTAACGCAATTAGTTAAGCACAATATGGCTTTTGCGTCGTAAACTGGCAAATAACATATATACAGCTGTCACTAATAACACGACAAAGAAAAAGTTCATAATGCCGTTACTTGCTTGTGACATAAACATACCAGCGCCTAATGGCCCCATTGCTGAACCCACGCTGTAACTTAATAGCATCACCTGAGTAATTGCCACAATATAGCTCGCATTAACATGATCACAAGCTAATGTGATAGCAATAGGATAAAGTGCAAAAGATGACATTCCTAATAAAGCTAATGCAATAATTAACACCACATAGTCATTAGACAGATAAGTCATGCCCATCGCAAATACCCCAACTAAGCACATCATGGCTAATAATAGGGTTTTACTCATCATCACCGACAATTTGCTAATAATAGGCTGAACAACCATACCACCTAAAATAATTGCTGCCATCAACACCCCAATTTGGTCGGTGTTAAATTGCCCTTGATTTAAAGCCAATGGCATCATGCCATAAATACTCCCCATCACAACGCCAGAAACCATACAGCCTACTAAAGAAGCTTTATTCAGCCGGCTAATCTGTTTAAGTGACAAACTTTTATGCTCGTGGCATTGGGGTTGTCCTTGTTTAAAAAACAAAGGAGGTAACACTGCAATTAATAGCAATGCCAATACCGCAATAAAAGGAATTGCCCCTTGCGTACCAATGGCACCAATAGCAAGCTGACCTAATGTTGTGCCACCATAAAGTGATGTCATATAAAAGCCCAAGCGTTTAGCTCGCTCTTTAGGATTATCACCAATTAATAACCATGATTCGACTACAACAAAGATACCCGCAACCGCCATACCACCGAAAAAGCGAGATACTAGCCATACCGATAAATAAGGTAACAGTGGCAAAATACTCACGGTGAATGCTAACAACAATAAAAACAGCACAAAAGAGAGCCTATGCCCTATTTTTGCAATAATAGGTTCGATCATCACTGAACCTATGAGTAATCCAATAAAGTAAATGCTTGCTAACCAGCTAGCATAAAAAGTATCAATACCAAAACTATCCATAGATAGTGGAATTAAACTCATTAAATAGCCTGATGCGATAGCAAATACCGTTAAACCCGCGACAGGTACTAATGTACTGTCACCTTTGCGTACCAAAGTAGTGTTCTGTTTCACTACCCTCGTCTCCACAATCAAAACGGTTAATCATGCGCTGTTTTCTCGAAGCCAGACATTGGCACTCCTTTCATCTAGAAAAGATGAAAGCAATAGTGATGAAAACAGTGGGTGGCGTCCCTAAGTTAGGGGTGCGTGAATATAGCTCGTTACTAAAAATAAATAAAATTATAAAATCTAATGCTAGCGAGTAATTTTATTTATCCTATCCGTTATTATCGTCCTTTCACGGTAAAAAAGTAGTCCTTGACGCAAATTATTTTTTAAAATTGAGAATAATCTATAGTCTTTGTGATAACAGCGCACAGAGCAGAATAGCGGCTATTTTATTAAATAAAACAGCCGTTAATAACAACGCTTATTCTGTACTTTGTTCTAAAGCGGTTTTGATTGCATCAGGGATTGAACTGCCATGTCCTTTCCCCGTAAAGAGGTAAAATTGGCATGTTTTGCCGGCATCAGTAAGATAATCACAGAGTTGTCGAGGAGTAAGCCAGCTACTACGCGTTTGATAGCGCAAGCGTTGCTCTTCGCTCATTTGAGAAAAATCAGGGGTTTCTTCTAATTCACCTAATGTAATTGTCACCGCAACATTATTGGGGATCTGTTGCCATTTATCTTGAGTGATCCACTCACCTTTTCCCCACCAAAGAGATGGGCTAGCGGCAATATAGCGTTGAAAAGCGTCTGGATGATTAAATAATACATATAGCGTAAACACGCCACCAAAGGAGTGTCCAAACAGTGATTGCTCAGTAATAGTGATGTTTTCTTGTGCCGTCTGTGCTAGTACATAGGGTTTTAATTGGCTTACCATAAACTGATAAAACTGTTCAACATTACCGCCTTTGGCAAAGGCTTCGCCATGTACTCTTGGGGTATAGTCGTGAGTTCTTTCCGCTATAAAATAGGCCTTTTCACCTACATAGCCTAGGCTTGCAATAACAGGCAATGGCTTTTTCGCTTGCGCTAGTGCTTCATTCACAATAAGTGGAAATTGTGCATTTCCATCAACACTATACAGCACTGTTGTCTTAGGCGTATTTTTGGGGATCGCAAGAAAAAAGCGATACTGCTTTCCTTGATGCTCAACCTCTTTTTCCATAATGTGATAATAGGTTGATACTTGTGGTGTGAGTTGAGGAACTTGTTGATTAGGTCTTGCTTGCACAATAGAAGATAACATTATCATTCCACATAACATTAGTATTCTCATCAATCAGATACTCTGTAAGTTATTATCAAATGATGGCAGTAAGCCCCATAATAAATGAGGCTTACCTTTATTGAGATAGATTAAAAACTATATTTGATATTTGCCCAATAACGACGGCCTTCATCAACGACCCAGTTCCCCCCTTTATCGTTGACCGCAGGACCCGTTTCATCAGTAATATTCAATACGGCTAAATTTAGCATGGTATTTTTATTAAAGTTATAGGTCATTCCTAAATCAAAGGTTGTATAACCACTACGATAACGAGCGCCAGTATAACCATTTCGTTGAGCCGCCCAAATTTGCTTACCAGTATAGGCAGTATTGGCATAGAAACTGGTAGCTTCATCGTATTGCCAATCAACACGCGCATTGGCGCTATGTTTTGGTGTCATATCCAATGGATAACCTTTTAATGATTCACCAGAGCCTAATTTTTCGTCATCACTTTTACGCTTAGAGTTGATATAAGTGTAATTAGCACTTACTCGCCAATTATCAGCGACAGGGAATGCAACCGCGGTTTCAATCCCTTTAATATTAGCTTTACCCACATTATCATATTGGTACAGTTTTAATCCGGTAATAGGATCGATTTCACCCGTATCGTAGTTGGTAAGCTTATCTTTAAATTCTGTATTAAAGAAGGTCACATTGGCGGTAAAACCATCACCATTGTCATAACCAACACCAATTTCTTGGCTAACCGAAGTTTCAGGTTTTAAGTCACGATTACCATACATAATCGCTCGCCCTTTTTCCGTTGATGTACCATATTGAGGGCTAATTTCTCGTAAACTCGGGGCTTTAAAGGCCTTAGCAATCCCTCCTTTGATGGTAAATTCGTCGGTTAAATGGTAAACCGCGTATGCTCTTGGGTTCCAGTGCTTACCATAGTATTCATGATCATCAAGACGTATTCCCCCAGTTAGGGCTAAATTATCTGTGACACTAAATTCATCTTCTAAAAATAACGCTTTTTGATCAGCGGTGATCGTAGATTGTTTGACCTCTTTACCACCGACTGAAGATTCGTCTTTTAAACGTGCATATTGGTATTGACCACCAAAAGTCATCACATTATCAGGAAGGAATGCGGTAAATTTAGCATCGAAAACAGTATTAGTGATTTCAGGGCGGCGATCTTCATAATATTTGTAGCTATTTCCTGTCGCTTTATCTACACCTTCCGTCTTTTGAACACGCTTGGTTTGCTCTTGATAAACACTTAACTCAGAGTGCAAAATATCAAACTGATTTTTATAAGTTAATGCCCAATGGTTACGGTCATTATTCGTTTCTAACATTTTGTTTTTATCAAGACGTCCACCACGATTGGTAAATTCGCTCATCGATTTACCCGGTGTTGTCGTGCGTTGTAGCGAATTGCGCCCAGCTTCTAATAAAATGGTTTGGTTATCTGTAGGAGTAAAGGCTAATTTGGCCGTAATATTTTTATTATCGTTACGCCCTTGCCCATACGTAATTTTATCTTCTGCACGTAAGTAGCTACTACCATAAAGTTGTAAACCTAATTTATCTTCAATTAATGGGCCTGAAAGATAAAAATCACCATTGATAGAATCTCCCGCGTCACGGTTATGTTGCAATGTTCCCCCCATGGAAACTGCACCATGCCACTCTTTAGTAACAGGCTTAGTAATAATATTAATCACACCGCCCATCGCATCTGAGCCATAAAGTGATGACATTGGCCCACGTATTACCTCGATCCGTTCAATGGCATCCGCAGGAGGAATAAATCCACCTTCATATCCACCACTCCCATTAGGGCGTGATTCACGACTATTTTGACGTCTGCCATCAACCAAAATCAGTGTGTATTCTCCGGGTAAGCCACGAATAGTAATTTCTTGTTTATTTGCATTACCATTCACACTGACGCCTTCAACCCCTTTTACGGCATCAGCAAGATCGTGTATCGGTTTTTTCTCTAATTGTTCTTTGTTGATTACCGTAATGCTAGCGGGTGCATCTGTTTGTTGCTGTGCAAACCCTGAGGCTGATACAACTAATCGTTCTACTTTATCTTCTTGTGCATGTAGTGAATAAGAAGTCATTAAAATACAGGCTGTTAAAGCACTTATTTTAAATTTCATAACAAATCCCTGAAGTCAAATAATGGTTATAGTAATGAGAATGATTAATATTATCTTAATCAATTGACTGTGAGAATAATTTTCTTTTGCAATTTAGTGATATTTTTTAATCTGCATCAAAGCAATTTAGAGCAACAAAGATAAGAAGATTTGAATAGGCATTGAAGTGACAAAAAAAGCAGAGCTATTGGCTCTGCTTTTTTTTGTAATACATTGATAAATAAAATTAATTACTAATTACCAAAATACAGCATAAAGCACACAGAGGATGATCATAATGATATAAGAAGCAATATTGAACCCACTTTGGGTTTTAAATGTTGCATCAGTTAATACAATCGCCCCTACGCTATCATCACTTTTCGTTGAGGTTAAGCTGACCAAACCAATAACAACCGCGGTGAAAATAAAGGTATACATCATTTGGTCAAGGAATGGCATTCCTAGTGGCATTAATTTTAGGAATAAAGCAAAAGGAATTGAGAGTACAACCCCTATAATTGCCCCTTTGGCATTAGTTTTCTTCCAAAATAGTCCTAACAAGAATACAGCTAAGATACCAGGACTCACTAAACCTGTGTACTCTTGGATATATTGGAATGCCTGATCAATGCCCCCTAACAGTGGCGCAATAAAGCAAGCAATAATCAATGCAATCACCGCACTAATACGTCCCACATTAACTAAGCGGGTTTCTGAGGATTTTGGCCCAATATATTCTTTATAAATATCCATCGTGAAAATAGTCGCGATAGAGTTAAGCATGGAAGCTAAAGAAGAAACGATAGCTGCTGCCAGTGCTGCAAACACAACCCCTTTAGCCCCAATAGGTAAGAATTGTGTTAACCAAGGATAGGCTTTATCCGCTTGCGCTAAGGTTGGGATATGCTCCTGTGCCATTGTTCCTAATCCTGCCATCAGCGTAGGATCGGTTGTGATAACAAAAGCTGCGATCCCCGGCACAACAACTAAAATAGGCACAATCAGTTTTAAGAAAGCGGCAAACACTAAACCTTTTTGCGCTTCATTAATAGATTTAGCAGCTAAAGCACGCTGAATAATGTATTGGTTAAAGCCCCAGTAATAGAGGTTAGCAACCCATAGCCCACCGATTAGCACAGCAATTCCTGGCAAATTCATAAATTGTGGGTTTTCTTTTGCTAAGATCATTTTAAAGTGATCTGGCGCGGCGGCTGTCATCTTACTTAAGCCTTCCATTATTCCTCCATCACCACCGATATAGCTAACAGCAAGTACGGTCGTGAAAAGTCCACCGAGGATCAGGAAGAAAACTTGTACAACATCCGTCCATGCAACCGCTGAAAGTCCACCGTAAAGCGAGTAGATAACCGCAAATAGTGCCAGACCAATAATGGCATACATCATCGGCACACCAAGAATGGTTTCTAACGCCAATGATCCTAAATACAATACAGATGTTAAGTTAACGAAAATAAAGAGTGCTAACCAGAATACGGCGAGGATCGTCTTTAAATTACGACTTTTAAAACGATTCTCAACAAATTCAGGAATGGTATAAATGCCTTTTTCAATAAAAATAGGTAAAAAGTATTTAGCAACAATGATTAACGTCAATGCTGCCATCCATTCATAAGATGCAATAGCAAGACCTATCGAAAATCCTGAGCCAGACATACCAATGAATTGCTCAGCTGAGATATTAGCAGCAATAAGAGAAGAACCAATCGCCCACCAAGGCAGTGTTTTACCCGCGAGGAAGTAATCCTTTGTTCCTTTTTTAGCTCCATCTTTTGAACGAGAAACCCATAATCCAAGGCTAATAATAATGATGACATAGAGGGCAAAGATTGCATAATCTATTGTGCTTAATCCAACACCTTCTGTATGCATAATATTTTCCTTTCAGACCCATAGAGAGAAGAGAATATTAATGTAAACGTTTCCACTTGCTTTTTCCGTTACTCCGTTCACAATTTTATCGCCTATGTTAAAAATCGGATCGATAAAGCACATAACAAACGATTACCTTAACTAATAAATCAACAAAATTCGCTGATTTCACTTTATGCTCTTTTAATTGAGAAAAAAGTCATCGCTAAAAATAAACAAAATAGAGAGAGTTTGATAACGGTTACAATAAATAACCAGATAATAATAAGAATATTTTTAAGCGATAAAACAGATAAAAAAGGCGCTTAAACAAACTGTTATAAACTTCTGAGCCTATTATCAGAAGTTTGTAACATGTTTAAAGTATAATGGATGATTAAGAAAGGTGGCTTAAATTATAAACGGAGTTGCGCTGAACCAGAGTGGGTGAGTAAATACGCTGCTTTTGGGTTAGGACTTCCCCTTGAGAAAGCTTTAACGCTAATGTTGCTGCTTGCTCTGCCATCATATGTATCGGATAACGCACCGTTGTTAGCCGAGGATGAATATAACGAGCAATAAGTACATCATCAAAGCCAATCACTGAAATTTTTTCAGGAACAGGGATCTCATTTTCATCAAGCACCGATAATGCCCCTGCAGCCATAAAGTCGTTATAGGTGACCACTGCTGTAAAATCTATCGACTTGGTTAATAGACGCATCATCGCTTGCTCTCCCCCTTCGCCTTCTGGCTCGCCATATTCAACATAGCTTTCAGGCAAACTAATATTATAAGCCGCTAAAGCAGCTTTATATCCCGCAAGCCTTTGGCTGGTATCTTCAATATGGTGAGTGGATGAGATATAGGCGATTTGAGTATGGCCTTGGCGAATAAGGTGTTCGGTAGCAATCCATGCCCCTTTATAGTTATCTAAGGCGACACAACGTTCCGCAATTTCTGGGATAAAACGGTTAATTAATACCATGCTATTAACTTCATTGGCATAAGCTAACAACTCTTCATCAGAAAGTGCCTTAGAGTGGATCACTAAACCATCACAACGGCTGTTGATCAAGAGTTCAATAGATTGGCGTTCATCTTGCGCATCATGGTAACCATTACACACCAGAATATGTTTTCCCGCTTTTCTGGCGATATTATCGACCGCTTTGACCAAGGTCCCAAAAAAGGGATCGGATACGTCATGCACCAAAACACCTAATGTTTGGGTGCTTTGACTGACCAACGCTCGCGCAGCAGCATTGGGGCGATAACCTAATTTTTGCATTGCCGAATTGACAATCTCTATCGATGCTCGGCTCGCTTTTGGTGAGTTATTAATGACCCGAGATACCGTAGCAACAGAAACACCCGCTTCTTTTGCCACATCCTTGATAGTTGCCATATCCACCTCATAAATAACTCTTATTCTGCATTAAAAACCTTGTGTCATTAATCGATGGCTAAGAAAAAGAGTAAGTTATAAAACAAGTGGCATGATTATCAGTGAAGATAAGAAATTTAAAAAGTAAAATGATCAAATAAACAGTAAAAAAGGAAAGCGTTTACACTTTCCTTTATCTATTACTGATAAAATTTATATATTGTTTGGCTATGCCACGGAGTATTTGCAGCTAAAATACCTTGGTTCTCACCCCATTCAGGATGATTCGGCCCATCAGGAAAATATTGTGTCTCTAAAGCCAGCCCCGAATAATTACCATAACGACGAGTTTTTCCTTTACTCTGTGCCAAAAAATTTCCTGTATAAAACTGTATAGAAGGCATGGTAGTAAAAACATCCATTTTAAGCTCACCTTCAGGGGCAATAACTGTGGCAATCGATGCTTTATCTGCTATTTTTTGTTTGTCTAAAATAAACGCATGATCATAGCCATTAGCGGCTTTTTGACATTCATCTCGCATAAAATCGATGCCAATACGTTTTAATTGACGAAAATCGAACCCCGTCCCAGTCACATCGACAATTTCCCCTGTAGGAATATTACCCGCGCCATTTTTTAAGTAGTGAGAAGCGTGGATAACTAAATCATGTTCAAGAGCCGTTCGCTGAGTATGCTCCCCAGCTAAATTAAAATAGGCATGATTAGTTAAACTCAGCGCTGTCGTTTTATCACTAATAGCCTGATAATTGATATGAACTTCATTATCATCCGTTAATGTATATGTCACACTGGCTTCGACGGTACCGGGAAATCCTTGTTCGCCATCTGCAGATAGCAAGCTTAAAGTAGCCGACTGTGTGGATTGCGCCACAATAGTCCAGCGACGATGACTAAAATTTTGTTTACCACCATGTAGCGTATTGTTGCCTTCATTAGCAACAAGGCGATACTCAGTTCCGGCGATGGTGAATTTAGCCCCTGCAATACGATTAGCAAAACGCCCTACCGTTGCGCCAAAATAGGCCGTTTGCTGTTGATGGGCTTTCATATCTGCAGATCCTAAAAGCACATCGCGACGATAGCCATTAACAGGGACAATACAACTTAACCATGTCGCACCAATATCCATAATGGAGATAGACATACCAAAACGGTTTGTCAAAATCACGACTTGAGCAGGCAAACCATCAAAAGCGGCTTGTGTGGTCATCTGTTCAGGCTTAAAAAAACGGTTTTCATTTAATGCCATTAGTTATCTCCAGATAGCCCGCCCCTTGGCTTGCAGAGCAGACATAAATAGTTTCTTTTAAACCTGTTTGTTTTTTATATTGGGCTTCAACCGCTTGTGTCACTTTTGCAACTAAATCAGGAGTCACCAGCGCCACCACACAGCCGCCAAAACCTCCGCCAGTCATTCTAACGCCACCTTGCGAACCAATCACTGATTTAACAATTTCTACCAGTGTATCCACTTCGTTAACGGTTATTTCAAAGTCATCACGCATAGAGATATGTGATTGTGCCATCAATTCACTAAGTTTAGTAAGATCGCCTTGTTTTAACGCCTCAGCCGCTTGTAAAGTACGCTCATTTTCGGTGATCACATGACGAGCACGTCGATATACTTTATCATTCATCAGTGCCTTTTTCGCTTGCAATTGCGCTAAGGTCGCATCTCGTAATGCAGTAACATTTAATATTTTTGCCGCTTCCTCACACTGTTGACGACGCGTATTATATTCGCTATCGACTAACCCTCTTTTTTTATTTGAGTTAATAATCATCACTACTGCACTTTCTGGCATTTTTACCGCCGTAGTGGCTAATGAACGACAATCAATTAATAGTGCATGGCTCTCTTCACCACATGCAGAAATAAGCTGATCCATAATACCGCAATTGCATCCAACAAATTGGTTTTCTGCTTTTTGACCGTTAAGGGCAATTTCTTTTTGACTAATAGGAAGTTGATAAAGTGTTTTTACTGTTTGTCCTATAGCCACTTCTAATGCAGCTGAAGAGCTTAAGCCAGCCCCTTGAGGCACATTACCTGTAATGGCAATATCCATACCCTGAAATACATATTTGGCTTGTTGTAAAAAATGAATAACGCCACGAATATAGTTAGCCCACATTTTATTAGGTAAAAACTCAATGGGATGTTCGAGAGAGAATTGATCTTGCGCATTCTGATAATCAACCGCAATCACACGAATAAGATTATCATCTCGTTTGGCGGCAGCAACTACCATTTGATAATCAATGGCACAAGGAAGAACAAAACCATCGTTATAATCAGTATGCTCACCAATCAGATTAACTCTGCCTGGAGCTTGAATAAAATGTGTTGGGGCATAACCAAAAATAGAGGTAAAAGAATGAGTCACATTATTAATCAGTGCCTGCATAATAAATCCTTAACTTAAAATTAAGTAATAACAACCTGTTACATCAATATAATAGTGATGCATCCTAGGCTAGGTAGTGATTTAAAAAGCGTCCGCCATCAACCCGTTAAGCTAATTTTCTTGCTCTTTATAATGGATATCGCTTACTTGGCGTAAATTATAAGCAGCTTGCTCTGGCGTTAAGTCGCGTTGCGATTCAGCCAACATTTCATAACCCACCATAAATTTACGTACTGTCGCAGAATGAGTGAATTAACGGCTG
>RWZD01000106.1_pt1 | contig 18860 bp, 19 predicted proteins | sample 2187771 | NCBI WGS metagenome assembly RWZD01 (sample SAMN10531866, study PRJNA481165) | viral metagenome | isolation source: viral particles purified by filtration and ultracentrifugation from about... | place: USA: Tennessee
CCGTCCTTGTCGAAATACGCCGTGGTATAGGCCGCATCCTCCCGATTATGCAGGATGCGGAATCGTCCGTCCGACCCATCACGACCGAAATACAAGCGTACCGAGTGGTTGTCGTCGGTCTGGAATCTCATAGCTGCCTGGTTAGTTGACCTGGTATTGTTGTCGTTGTCCCACAGCAGGGATGACGCATATATCGACGCCTCCGTGTTGTTGGCGTATGGCCCGGCCATAAACGTGTAGTGTACCCCCTTATAGCTGTATGTCCTATAGGTGGCCCTCGTCAAGCCATCTACTTCATGGCCAATGTTAAAATATCCTTGATTACGAGCCAAAACCAATCGCAAACCTGGAATATCAGTACCTACAATGTTTCCTGGACCGAAGTTGCCTATCAGTGTGCCATCCGGGTGGTAGAAATCCATCTGATACTTACCAAACGACATCGTTAATTTATCTCCAACATATGACCATATGCTGCCATCAGCGATATCAACCCTATGATTGCCTCCTGCCGTAATCGTTCCAGCAAGGATATGTTCTGCCAGTATGCCTCGGCCTGTGATCGCATTTTTAAACGTGCGTCCTCCGTCTTGAGATATACCAAGGCCTGCGCTATTTAAGATGACCACCAAATTTGGATTTGTCGGATCCTTTGCGATTATCCCGTTATCAAAATCAAGTTCAGTTTGAGCGCTTAAAATGGCTTTTGTGACAATCGACACTTCATTAGATAGTGCATTCAAAGGGAGTTTCTTTTTTCCATCGAGTAAGTCGTTTATAGATTTCACTGCGCTATCTAAATTAGATTGGTGTCTTTTCACGATATCTTGAGAGCCAAAAGTCAACTGGATATCAATTATATTTCCTCGCCAGTCCTTAACCACGGATTTATTGATGACCCGCACTTCTTCATTCAAATTAATTCGTTCGTCAATCAAAAATACCCTATCACCGACGTTTGTCTGAGCAATAGGGTATCCTTGTTTAGTTAAATCGTGTATGTCTGCTGTGACGCTAATTTTCAACGACTCGTCCACAAGCGTTTGTAATTGCTTGTCGAGGACCGAGGTATATTTTATGCGGCCATCTTTAATAGGTGGCGCATGTCTTGTGCCAATGCCGGGTATTTTTGCAATGGGCGAAGTATACTCTCGAATAATCTTGGCATCTTGCCAGTCGCCAGATTGCTTGTCCCCTTCATAGTCGGCATATCCCTTGGCATATGTCCAAAAGCCCGAAGCATCCGTTTCCTGGACGATGTTAGATGCATTTAATCGGTGTCGGTACATTACGTTCAAGTCCTCACCAACTTGATTATCAATAAATACTGTGGTGCCGACCGGTGGGGAAAATTCACCGCCATACCGATTTAGCCAATCCTTAAACATTTCTAGTCGAGTAGATCCGCCCCCGAACCCTTCCCACTCTTTCGCCTCATAATCACCTTTAAGCTGATAGTTATAGCCGCTACCGCCCTCACTATAGAAAATAATATCTAATGCGGCTTTTGCTGTGAGGGAACGGTTATATTCTTCATATACCCTATCGTTGTCAAAATCATCGAAAAAGGAAGGTATAGCTTTAATCTCTGCGGATAATAGCTTACCTTCCCCTTTCTTTTTGACATAGATAATTTTATAGCGCTTGTCCTCATCGTCAACAAGCGTCCACATTTTTTCTAATTTATCCAGAAAGAGCAAGTTGGGTTTCGAAGGTTTGATAGTGGCGGATAATACAACATTTCCGTTTAGCTCCTCATCAATGCCGAATGTCATTTGTGCGACATATTCCTTATTTTCTAAATCAATTAGGTACATTTCCGGCCTCCTCTCTCCTATGAATATTTATTGATCGGTAAGAGGAATCCTTATACTAAACGGGAACTTAGGAGTTCCTACGAAAGCATTTTCCCCGCCCATTGGGTTTGGTAGTGCACTACCATCAAGGGTCGTAACAGTCCCGGATATACTGAATATGTCGAGATTGGGTTCAGATTTCGAAACCTGTATTACTAGGTTATACGTATCTACAGAAAAATCATCACCGTCAATATTTGTAACTAAAAAGTCGGTAGAAAGTAGGCCAATATATTCTCCTCTTGCACCCCCATACTTAAACTTTTTATCAGCGTAAACATCGCTAAGAGCCAAACTTTGTAAATCAGGAAAAGAAATATCATCGCTACTTAACGCATACCCCAAAGAGGTGAACAAACTTCCATAGGTTCCTTGTTTTTTACTGGGATCAATCGATAATATACCTTCAACACATAATGAATTATTATCTACCGCAGAGATTCGACAAGATACTTGTGCCGCTTCCTGTACCTCTTCAAATTCAACTTCGGTGGTCGGTGTTGTTAGTATCTCTAAGACCTTACTTTGTTCGGGAGACAGATCACCACCTCCGCCACCTCCTAACGCTTGTATCGCTTCTTTTGTCCGCAAAGGCGTCATATACTTCGTATCTATACTTCCGGATTCTGCTTCTGCTTTGGTTGCTTTTCCATAGTTTTGGACGCTTCCAAGTCCGACTTGCCCCTTAGTCACCTCGTGAGGGTTATCTTTATCGTTAACATGAGAGTTTAACTCCTCCTTTGATGCCTGCTCTACGTTATTGACATTCGAGAGTCCTAAATCATTTTTCGATAGCGATACATCACCAGTTTTCCCGTTAACTTTCGTGACAGCATTCTTTTGAGCGCCAGCTTCTATCCCTGCGAGTTTTTCTTTTTCATCACTCGTAACGTGTATATTGTTATCTTCGACATGATCAGTAAACTCTGATTTACTTGCTTGTTGTACGTTATCCACTTTCCCTAGACCGACTTGGTCCTTCGTAACCTCATGAGGGTTATCCTTTCGATTGACATGTTCTAATAGACCGGGATTTTCGCTGTTCAATCGTTGATAAACTTCTGATACAATTAAATCTACGCCGTTTTGATTGATGGCGATATTATAAAAATCGTTGGCGCTTTTATTTATACGTAACGTATAGTTAACGCTAGACGGGAAAACATACGAAAACCCATCGGATTGTATTCGGACCTCTACGTTATATGTGCCATGAGGTATAACAGTGTCTACATTAAATTCAATGCGGCTGTCAAACACGAATGTAGTATATTGGTACTGTATTTCGTTTTTTCCGTTTATAAAATTCACCAGCGCTGACTTACCGTTTAACGTCGGTATAATCAGCCTGTTTTCGTCGAGTAGCTCAAGGATGACCGTACTTGCGGTATCACCTTGCGCAATATCTGTGACGTTGTTTATTAACCTTATATTTAAACTATTCGCCAAATCCCATCGCCTCCACTTCTTTCCATTGACCGTCAATTTTGGCGTACGTATCTACTGCCTGCCACATAACGTCTTTCCGAATCCTTAAGTTGTTCGTTGCGGTCGAAAGTACAGGTAAGTCATATAGTTCTACTGGCGGATGTGGAACGCCTCTACCTTGCTGTAAAGCGTTTAAGCCCTCGACCTTTTTGCAGTTGGCTAATACTTTTTTTATAATTTCCTGTGCTGTCAGGTCGGTAAATAATTGCTTATACAAAGCAAAAACACCTGCGATCTGCGGGGTGCTCATTGACGTTCCTGTTAAATGGCCGTATCTATCTCCTGGTATTGTGCTTTTAATTCGATAGCCATATCCCGCTATATCAACCCATTTGCCAACACCACTTGTTGCATATCGCTCATTACCCATTGACAGGTTAGCGACCGCCAACACGTTTGGCATTTTTGGGAGTAACTCTTCAAATTCAATGTTATCTTTACCACTTCCGTCGTTGTGATTGCCCGCGGCTACACAGATTATAATGCCATGTTTATAAGCCTTATAAAAAGCGTTTCTAAGTGGAATTCTAAGGTGTTTAGGCGTTCCTTTTGAACTGCCCCTGCCATCATCCACATTGACGCTATTTTCCGCAATATGAATAGACATCGAAAGTATGTCGATCCCTTCATCAATTGAAAAGTCAATTGCTTCAATCAGCGAAAAGACCCGCGATTTATACGTACTTGTATCCATTCGAATGGCATACAATTCCGCATCAGGAGCAATGCCAGTAGGTTGGCCGTTTACAAGATTCCTGCCAAGTGCGATACCTGCGCAGTGTGCAGGATGTTCCGTTTCTTGCATATATGTCGTATGTTTTCCGCAAGCAAGACCGCCTGCAATAGGCAAAGCATCGTGTTTAGCCATTCCATCGTCAACAATTCCGATTTTAATACCTTGACCGCTAATACCTCGATTCCAATAATCATCAATTTTTAATTTTGCATGTGCGTAAGTGGTTGATGATTTAAGGTAGTTGTCAAGGTAGTTGTCTTCGGGAGCAGGAGACCAGTCAGTGGCTTTATCGCCTTTTTCTATTTTTATCTTCGACGGCATTTCGCCCTCTTGATAAACAATGTACAGCAAAATATAGTTTATACCTTCTGGTACTTTAACGCCTTCCAATTTCAAATTTGTATCATGGGAAGCAACGTTAACATATGGAGTCCCCCGTGCAGGTTCCTCCTCATAAAAAGTGATTCTGAATCTATCATTTGAAATTTCGTTTCTAGAAAATGAATAAATCTCGCCACTTTTCACCTTAAAGTGAAAGGATTTTCCGGTTGAGTATGTCACTGTAGTACCACTAGATGCCGGGATAAGGTTTTTTACCAGCGACGGTCTAAATAGATTCCTGCCTTTCATCACTTATCACCCACAGGCTTAAACCAAAATTGAGCGTCAGATGGTGGGTTATCACCGACATAAAATTGTTGAGCAGGCTTAACGCTATCGTTTGCGAGTTTATAAATTTGCGCTGGGCTAGTAATTAGCTCAATATCAAAAAACGGACTATAATTCTGATATGTTTTTGTGTCATCCAAAAATTTCCCGGCATTAAAGACGAGCCCATTACTCTGAAAAGGGTGTGTGCTCCACCCTGAAATGGAAAGAGACCCTGTACTAGTTCCCTCGCCTATATCGCGTCTAAAAAGCGTATAAGATTTATTTTGTTCAACTGGGAACATTAGAGATACACGATTCCACCCGCTTTTTAACTCCATCTCCACTAATTTATTTATCCCGGTATATAAACCGTCTCTATTTTGTTCAGCAATACCTAAACCTAGTTTTCTTGCGTCTGCAACATACACCCAAGCATGAGTGATCACACCGTTAACCTCAGCCGTAACATTCACTCCAAAATCGTTCAAAGATGTTGTCGTCTCTCTATCTTCGATGCTTTTTCCGTTTATTTTCGGGGTAAACTTTGACGGGTCTTTACTCAAAAAATCCTCCATAATTTGCAAATCTAGTCGTCCTAAGTTAGCAAAGTTACGTTCGATCCGTTCCTTATTATCTCTATCCCAATTATTAGTCAACGTTTCAATTTTTGCCATGTTATCACCTCACAGATAGTAAAAAGGAAAATCAAATTCAATTATCGCCGAATCACAATAAAAAATTTCAAATTCATTCCAACCTGGTGATAGCTCCACAAAATCCTTACGGGTATCACGTAAAAATTCCAGGTTGTTCCTTGTAACATTAGGCCCGTCATAAACCACTTTGTCAGTTTGTTTAAGTGGAACACTAACCCGTGCCCGACTGCCGTTTGTATGGTTAGTTATTTGGAAACGTTCGGTACTTCCGACAACATCAGAAATTGTTATTTTTAAATCTTGTTCAAATGGATGGATCGGCACGTTACCAGCATTAAAGATACGAAACTTTCGTTCTAATACTGCGTTATGTTTATAAATAAGTGTTTCATCAATAGCTTCAAGCCCCATGCCAAATCCCCACAAGGCCTCCTCAGCATTGATTCCGTTACGATGGATGTCTTGAGTTGTGCCGATGGATTCCGCGAAAGGGAGTTCTGGCATACTACAGTTTATTGTTACGTTAGCGTATCTTTGTGTATTTGGTAATCGTTCTGGAATAAATGGTTCGTCCACAGATACCCTGTATCGCTTTCCCCGTTCATATTCTTCTGATACATAAGCAACTCTATCAAACATAGCATACACAGCATCACGCAATAATCTGTAATCCATCGTATCATGTGCCTTTAAAAGCATTTTTAATTCAATGGGTTCTCTATCTCCATAAGTCGTCCCGTAGTCAATCTTTCTGTTATTTCCTTCCGTTCGTTCTGTTTCTCGTTCTTTACCAATACTTGATATAAAAATATCCAGGGGCCTAGCGCCTTCTGGAAATGGTATTACACCCATGTTTTCGTCGTATAAAGTAAACAAGTCTAAGCCCCCCTTTAAAAGTAATTTAATGCTGCTTTTATTGCATTTTTTTCGTTTATTTTATCCGTCATTTCATCCGTATCTATATTCAAGTTGAATTCTTTTTTCAACAACTCCATCAATATACGGTTCTGTTCAAGGGTAGCTTCTAAAATATCTTTGGTGTAGTCCTTAGCATTGTTATTCTTCCCATTCCCACGCACAGTAACATTTGACTCACTCTTATCATTCGCTAGCAATAACCTAGCAAATTCACTGTTTCCTAACGAGCTAGCCCAACCATCTGTTCCTGTCGCATAACGAGGAGCATTTCTAATAATACTTTTCGTTTCTTGATGTGGGATAACGTGTGTCCCTCGTGGTAAGTCTAGCAACGTGTCTGTGTTAGGTGACAAAAACGATCTTCCACTTGGCAACTTCACAAGCTCTGAACCTTTTTCACCGATCACAGCAGGTCCACCTTTATGACCTTCTGGTGGTGTACCCTTGGAAAATAAAGGCAACCCTTTGCTTACAAAGTTAATAACCTTAGTGATCGGACTGGAAGCTTGTCTGTTTAAAGTGGTGAGAGATGAACCTGGTGTTAGATTAACTTGCTTCGTTTTAGGAGCACTGGCCTTTGTATTTAATGCTGCCACAGTGCCGTTGTCTCTGAGTCTAACAACCTTCTCTTTCGCCGCTTGAGCTCTCTTATCAAGCAATGCAACCGTACCTTTATCTTTTACCGTTACGTTCTTATCTACCGATTTACCGGCTTCTTTGGAACGTTCCTGCTCTTTCTTAATCCCGGCATCAGTCTTTTGGTTATTTTTATCGATGGAATTTCCTTGCTTATCAAGCTTGTTCTTCGTTTCGTCAGTAGCTTTTCCCTTTTGCTTTTCTTTTTCGGTACCAGATTCTATTGATCCTTTTACTTTGTCCCATAACCCTAATTCTTGGAGGATCTTCTTTATCACTTCATCATTCTTTGTTTTTTTATCTTGGAGCGCCTTAATATTATTATCAATTTCTTTTTTATTAGCGCCTTGTTTTTCTCGTTCTTTCTCAAGCTTTGCGATACCTTTATCATGCTCAGAGTTTTTACTCTGAAGCTGTTTAATAATGTTTCCTTCTTCGACTTTAATATCAGTAGTTTTTGCTAAAGATTCAACTTTCTTTTGTTTTTCTTTATCTATAGTTTCAAGTTTAGCTTCTGCTAAGGAGTTTAAGTCTTTGTATAAATTTAATTCATCGTGAATATAATCCCTTGCTTCTCTTTGTTTTTCATTTGTTTCAATTAATTGGTTATATCTATCTTGCTCTTTTTCTGTAAGTTCACCATTTTTTTTAAGTTTATTATCTAGCTTGGCTAACTCTTCATCATTTTTTGCAATTGACTTATCAAGTTGAGCAAGACCTTTTTCTCCCTCGGAATTTATTCCAGCTCGCTTGAGAAGAATATTAGCCATCTCTTGATCCATGGCTTGAATTTTTTTAAGTTCTTCTTTAGATTTGGTTAAACTTTTATCCTGCTTATTTAAACTATCTTGGCGTTTCTGAATTTCTTGATCCAACTTACCTGTTAAAGCATCTTGGATTGTACCGTATTCCCTTGATAAAGCTAGCTTTTCAGATTCTGATAAATTGCCAGCATTATAAAGTTCGTTGATCTCATCCTGACGATCATACAATTCATCTTTCGTTTTCTTTTGTAATTCAAGGAAAGTTTGAAGCTCTCGCTCTTTGTCATTATATAAAGCTTGCTGTGTATCGATTTCTTTACGCAACTCTTTTTCTCGTTCAAGTTGCTTAGTCCTCTCAGCTTCAAGTTGTATTTGTGACATCTCGTAAAGAGTGTCAATGTATTTTTTTACCTCATCTGTATTCTTCGCAAAAGCATTCCCCTGATCAGAAACAGTTTTCTCCACATCTGGGGACTGTTTTATGATATCGTCATTGGCTTTAAATAGCCTTTTTAATTCATCTTTAGATAAACCACTATTTTCAGCTAATTTATCATATTGCTTCTGAAGTTCTTTGATTTCTCCAGGGTTACTTGATTGAGAAATACGCTTGTTCAGGTCATTTAACTCTGCCAATTCAGCATTACTAATTTTCGCTTTACCTGACAGCTTATCAAATGCCCTAGCCGCTTTCTCTAGTTCGGTCGCTTCATCTGATAACGACTCAGCTAAGTCTAGATTTACCTCTTTAGCTTTTTCTGACTTTTTATGGAGTGCATAGGCAGCACCACCCACAGCGACCAATCCAGCAACTGCAATGCCCCCAATCGCTAACGGCCCTAAACTGCTTAGACTTGCAACCAAACCTGCACCACGAGCAATCCCAATAGCTTTTGATAATTTACCAGCTACTTTCAACACTCCGCCGCTAACAATCGTTAGCTTGGAAAACAAAGTTAAAGCGGGGCCTATCCCAACTGCTACAGCTGGCGCAATTAGTAAAACTTTATTGACAAATTCTTGTTGGGCAGGAGATAAATCATCGTAACGTGCTTTTAACTCCTTGGCCTTCTCGACCATTTTCTCAAAGGCTTCGCCAAATTTCACACCTAGATCAGCAGATTTTTCTTCTGCTTTTCCTAACAATCCGCGAAAATCTACAAGCATCGGTTTTAATTTCGTGAAAAAACCTCCACCTTTACCGCCTGCATCCAAGAAATTCGCACCGATACGCCCAATATCGGAACCAACGTTTTTTACTGCGGCTACAAAAGATTCTTCCCCGATTATTTTAGCTGCTCCACCAATATTCTTATCGACAGCTTTTAAAAATGTCTTGGTGTCAATTTTCCCTTTACTTGCCATTTTCTCGACTTCTGCTGTACTTTTTCCAATTGTTTTTCCCAAATACTGATAGATTGGTATTCCTCGTTCGGACAGTTGTTTCAAGACATCATTTTGCGCTTTTCCAGACGTTTGAACCTTATTAAATATATTTCCCATCTCGTTAAACGGTATGTTAGCCACTGCTGCGGTATCTGCCGCTAAAGACAAGTATTTTTCTAGTTCTTTCGTGGGTTTTACTCCGGCGGCTACAGCTGTTGCAGCAGTTGTTGCGGCTTCGTCAAGGCCGTACGATGTTCCTTCCACAGATTTCAAAGCGGCCGCCATAATTTTATCAACTGTTTTAGCATCATAACGTAAGGCTTTTAATTGCGCCCTTGCTGTATCTATCCCAACCAACCGTTTAAAACCTTTATATACGGCCAATGTAGCCAATGCGGTTGCAGCTCCAACAGCTGGCTTGGTGATTTTATTGGTGAGCGTACTACCGACTTCACCCATCTTTTTTCCGGCAGTTTGTAGTTTCCCACCAGCTTTTTCTAGCTTATCGCCAAGCTTGGTAAAAGCTGAATTGGCAATCCGTTGTTCACGCTCGAACTTAACAAGTTCATCTTTGGTTCTACTAATATATTTTTCTAGGTTATTAAGGGATGCAGCTTGGTTGTTATATTCTCTTGCCGCCTTTTCAGCTTCTTTTGATCCTCGGCCATGTTGTTTAACCATTTCTTCATATTCTTTTTTGGCTTCAGCGACTGCGACTTTTTGGACTTCTAATTTCTTATTTAAACCTTGTAACCGAGTTTCATATTTAGCGACTGAACGGTCCGAACGGTCAAAAGCGGACATATTTCTTTTCATTTCACTGTTTACAGTACGTAAATTATCCTTTAAGCCTTTTAGACCTCTATCTACCGACAAATGATCTAAATCAAGCTCTATCGCTAAACCTTTGATTTTTTCCAAGTCTGCACCTCCTAACCTAGTAAGTCAAAAAACGAATTTGCTTGTTTGACTTCGACTTTTTCTTTTAGAATTTCCATCACATAATGGACAGGCATATCAAGTATTTCATTGATGTCCTTACCTTCCTTCATTAAATCTCGCGCAAATTTATCCATACTTTTCATGAGAGATTGCGGGGTTATTTCTTCCCCGCCAGGAAGTTTTTTGTATCATCTGTCAACTGTCCACTTGCTACAAAATAAAGCAATTCTTCCAGTAGATCTTGTGCGCTTCCTTGGTCAGTGTATCCTGGACCGGGTAAGCGATTATAAATATCATCTTTGGTAATCTTGCCGCCAAATGCCTTTCCTGATAAAAAGTCAATAATTTTATCGTTCTTATCATCATCAGATATCTTTGTATTACCGATCACTTCATTAAGTAGACTTACTGCTTCACGAGAAACTCCGAAAGAAATAAATGGTACAGTCCACACTTTTTCAATTTCAGGTTCAGCACCCTCATTAACTTCTTTAGGATTTTTAATAAGTTCAATTTTTTCACGTTTTAAATTAGCCATTTTCATTCCTCCAAATAAAAAAATAGAACAGACCTTATAGGCCTGCTCTTTATTGATTCATCCCTGTATTACTCCCACTTCAAAGTTACTGTTTTATCTGTTGACGTGGCAGTAACATTTACGGGTTTATTAGGGTGTTTTCACCTCATCGGGGTGCTCTACTCCAAAGATTTTCTTATATAATTTATTGCGGTTTTCTGTCTTCCCTGGTTCATCTGCCACAATGATAAATGTCATTTTCTTTTTAAATCCGTCCACATCACGAGCCATAAATTCACCTTCAGTAGAGTCGCTTCCAAATGTAACAGACTCACCTTTTGTTTCACCTTCAACGTCAGCCATTTTAAACTTACCTTTTGTAAATCCAATATGCTCCGTTGATCCGTCTTCCATTGTTCTGGTAAACATGCAAGTAATGTATGGAGGATTAGGGTTATCAGATAACCCATGCATGTCATCCGCGGTTTCCCAACCGTAAATAACAACACGATCTTCAATCGGGATTTTGTGAAATTGAGTAGTTAATTGTGTTGCGTCTGTGGACATGGCCATTTCAGCTACTCCGTTATCCCCATATGCCTTAACGATCTCCTGTGGAGTAGTAATGTTAATGTTTTGTAAAAATTTAAGGTGCTCTGCTTTTGTTTCTTTAATCCCCGTATCATCAGCTTTTGTTGTGCCGTAATAAAAATCTGTCAATCCTGTAAAGGATAAATAATTCTTTTCTACTTCTGGCATTTATATCACTCCTACAAATTATTAAAATCTTTTCTATATGCTTTTCCTCTGTAACGTCTGGCATCACGATAAATGTCATATTCGTTATCGTACTCGTCCATGCCACCAACTTGTCTAAAATTAAGCTGCCACATAATGTGACGAATTTTATTAGCAATAAGATCACGCTCAGTCATATTCTTTGACCACACATCGATTTGAAATAAATAATCATCAGTAAGCCATTTATCATCTGCATAGTCTCCTGGCTTAGGAACATCGATCGGGTCAATGATGATATGTGTTTCTTTGACGTCTTTTGCTTCGGGATATTCATAAAACTTGATTCTGTTACTGACTAAATCACTGATAACTGCATCAGTAAGCAACGCATCATAAATATGCCATTTCATCATATCCCCTCCAATATAGCCTGTTTGATAGCCTCCCGATATGCATTCTCTGCATTACGCATTGCCCTGGCAATTGCGCCTTTACGTGGTGGATTGGGGATTTTAACAGTTCCCCATTCGTTTAGATGCACAATCCTATAACGGCCATGAGGTCCATTAAAATGTACTTTGACAACTTTTATCCCACCGATGTATTCGGGGCCTGATATCGTGATGTCCTCAACCGTCCAACCCTTCGCATATTTTCCGGATGTTCCAATGGATGATATTAACTCTTTAACAAAAATTTCAGCACCTTTAAGCAATGCAGCATCACTAATACGGTCCATATTTTCTTTACCGAAACGATCATCCAACTGACCTAACAATTCTTTCAACCCGGTTACTTTTACGCTCATGTGGACAACTTCCCAACAATGTTTATAAAACTACGGTCCTGTACATCCGGTTGAACATGATTGATATTGTATGGTTGTGGATAACGGGGATCTTTAATTTCAACAAAATGTTTATTGGTCGGAACATAACTTCCGATCGGATCACGAATGATAACTGTAACTTCTGATAATGTTCCATTTTGTTTGGCACGTTCCATATCTTTTAACCAAACACCATCAATCTTGGCTAGACACTCAAACAAGATTTTCTTTTCCTTTTGTCCTGGCAGTGGTCCTTGTTTTTCTTCGTATTCGTAAAATGTAACAGGGATGCGCAAATCACTACTCTTTAATCGTGGCGGTTTATATTCATTCTTCCACATCATCATCACCAGCCATTTCAAGACTTAAAGAAATAATCTCGCTTAGGAAATTGTCTTCAAAGTATTCGAGTGCATCATTATAAGCATATCGAGTACGCTCGAATACTAATTCAATAGCTTTTTTGTTTTTCTTGGTGTCAAACTCGCCTATTTTCGATTCGATAAAGGCAATAGAAAAGGATAACAACTCTTTCAAATTGTCATCCTCGCCATCGTGGAATATATGCATTCTATCCTTAAACCTTTTCAATAAATCATCAGTGACCAATTAGATCACCTCTTTCATTCTTCTGGCTCATCTGGTTCTTCGGGTTCAGGATCTGGCTCAGGTTCAGAAACATTTATTGTAGCCGTATCTGTTTTTCCTTCTGCTGTTGCCGTAATGGTAGCTGTTCCAGCTGCAATCGCAGTTACTTTTCCGCTGGAATCGACAGTTGCAATTTCGTCATCACTAGATGTCCAGGTGACATCTTGTTTTGCTGTGGATGGATCAACTTTTGCATTCAATTGGCGAGTGCCACCAACTTCTAAATTATTTGTTTTGGGCGATACAGATACGGAATCAACATCGCTGTATTTTGTAGTAATGGAAACGGGATCGGATTTTTCTGATTCATTTTCTCCTATAACTTCGGACACAGAAAAAGAGTACCCTGTATTAGGAGTTAAACCTTCGACAGTGTACTCTTTCTTATCAATGTTTTCTGCGATAAGTTCATCTTCTTGATATACGTTATAGCCCATTGTTATCTCCTTTCTTTGAATAGCCCTGTTTAAAGGCTAGTCCCAAGTAAGCTTTGTTTGCTTATCGGTAGTATCGCTAGCCTTTAAATTTACGGGCTGTTTAGGGTGTTTCTTCTTCACCTGGAACAGGAAATTTTATATCCAAGTCATACACAACTGCCGCTTTATTGTCTTTTGGACGTCCGTTTGCAAAGCGTTTGATCGTGTACAAAGTGGCATCTTCAATAGCTAGCGTTTGGTCAAATTTCTTTAACTTATACCCACCAGCAATAGCAGCAATGTATTCGCCTTGGACAAAGAAGACGGCTTTTCCAACTGGAATTTCTTCGGACTCAACGACTTTTAAATTGTAGGGTAGATTCGTGACAAACACACCCGAATCATTTTGAATGGTATGGCGTGCATTAACAGCCAATAAATCTATAGGGTTGACTACCATCACAATTTTGTTTAGCACTTTTCGATGCTCTCCATCTGCATCAGTTGATAGGTTTTTAAGAACGCCGTACAATTCACCAACAACTTTTTCTCCCCGTTCAGATGGTGCGAATGTTAACTCCCCGGATGATTCTTTATCTGTAACTGCTCCGCTTTCAGGGTCCACATCTTTTAGTAGACCGACAGGCTCATCTTGTGCAGGTCCACGGCCATTAACGAGACCATATTCAAGACCTGCAGCTAGAGATTCGATCAAGAGCGTAACCATGTAACGATCTACCCATACTGGACCAAGTTCTAGCATGTCATTCGGGATTGCTCCAAACGCTGTTAATTTCAGTTGAGTGATTTTTTCATCACGGAATGCTGCGTTAACTTGACCAGAAATGTCACCAAAAATTTCTTTCCAAGCATAAGCAAGTGTCGGATCAGAATAAATGAATTTCGTAACTGCTCCCAAGTCTTGAAGACCAATTGCTTGTAACAACGGACGGTCTTTTACTAACCCTTCAAAAATTCGATCTTGCACCGATTCTGGGAAAATTGATTCGTCATTAAATCCGCCATCTTCCACAACTTTGTTATAAAAGGCCGTTTCTTCGGATGTTAATACGTGGCTTCCACGAGATACCAATACTTGAGTGTCTAAAGAACTATTTCGAGCATCGGCTGTAATTTTTTCCGTTAAATCTTCTTGCAGGGCGACAAACATTTCATCCACAGCATTTTGTAATTGTTCTGGTTTTGCGTTTTCATCTTTTAATAGTTTCATATAGGCTTCTTTCTTAGCTTTAAAGTTTTCCATTTTCCCATTTAATTTAATTGTCATACAATTTTCCTCCTAATTTTAAATTAAAAAAAGAACCCTCTTTGTTTAGCCGCTGCTGGCTGTTTGGGTTCTTGTTCCGGCTCTTGTTCATTTAATTTTTTCTTTAGTCTTTCAATTTCATTTTCGAGATTAACGATTTTATTTTCCAATTGATTATCAGCATCTTTAGAAATAGAGCTATTGAATTCCTTAGCTTTATTTGAGAAAATTTCACTTTCCACTTCTTCAGCTACATCGTCCACAATATCATCAATAAAGCCATATTCTTTAGCTTTGGCGGCTGACATATAAGTTTCTTCATCAAGTAATTTTTTCACTGTATCTGCATTAACACGGTGAGTATAAGAAGCTAGTACAGATTCGCCAATTGATTCTAAGTCATCTGCTACTTTGCGTAGCTCTTTCGCATTGCCCGCTGCATAAGTCCATGCATTATGAATCATAAGTTGGGTATTAGAATACATTTTTAATACGTCTGCTCCCATAGCAATTACAGATGCAGCACTTGCGGCAATACCTGTTATGATTACCGTAACTTTTCCCTGGTGAGAACGTAACGTGTTCATCATATCGATTCCTAAAAACACATCGCCACCATAAGAATTAATTTCAAGCGTGATATCCTCATCTTCTTTGATGGATTTCATTTTTTGATTAAAATCCCAAATGGAATTATTCCATGAGATAATGTCGCCTTTGATTTTATGCTTCAATCCTTCTCACCTCCTTCAATTGCTTCATCGCTCGTATTGTAGTTTTTAGTAATAAAGAATTTATCGTGAATTGGATCATCAGAATGTTCAAGTCCAATCATTTCACGTATTTCATGACCGTTTGCAACTGCTGAACCTCTTAGCTTGTCGGCATCTTGAGCCATTTCAAGAGGGCTCTTCTCATTCACACCATAGACCTTTAATTCAAGACCGTTTTTATAGTCTTTTTCATCGATAAGCTTTGAGGTTAATTCATCTTTAATCTGTTCAACCAAGGGTTTGGCAGTTAAACGGATATAGGCTTTCATAGCTGTTTCATACTCACTTAACTCACCAAGTACTAATGCTGAGGGGATACCCAAAATGTTTGCAACTTGTTTTGTTACATCCTTTTTTAATTTTTCCAGTTCTTCAACAGATTGAGATTTAGTACCTTGCCCCTTGGTGATTTCTTCATAATTAAAACCTTTGATTTTTGGAGCTATGGCAAAAGCGCTGTTTCGAAAGTTTTGATATAAACGTTTGATAAATCTGTTCAATTTACCTAGATTTTCTTCATTTAAACTTTGTGTGGATTCAATTTCCGCTAGCGCCCTTATTTGATTTTCATACATTTTTGTTTCAATCATACGAGAAAAAAGCTCACTATAATCTTTAAACATTCCGTCTAAAAATCTAGTAAACTTTTTATTGTTGTACGTCATATAAATGACTTCGCTCATTTTATATTCACGCTTAAAGGTATATCCTTTTACGGTTACACTTTTAAAAATATCTTCATAGAGAGCATATTCCAGCCGGTTAAAACTGTCCGCAATTAATAAATCATTGGTATCACTTAAAATGACAAGCACTTCATTTTCCACAAGCAGAGTATAAATAAAATCTTTCCAAAATTCAGCTGCACTTTGATTTGCGTTAGGTCTTACATTAAGCAGATAATCAAAATCATGATCTATGCGTTTTTTGTTTTTAAGGAATCTAAAATCAGCAGTAGAAATGGTCCTCCCCATTAAATTGACACATGTTTCAATTGCAGACTGTTTTAAATAAAGCCGTTGATCCACTTCCAATCCCCAAAATTCTAAATCAAGGATTTCTTCTAATTCTTGCCCCAACTCTTGGCCAAGTTCTCTATTTCGTTTAAACATATCGAACACACTCAAATTTTAATCACATCCTTTCATGGTGGATTAGATATGGATCACACTCCTTCCCGTTGCGTATAAGAAAATTCTTCTAATCTTCCTCTTAATCTACTAACATATTCAATACCAAAAGGCATTTGTTCGGCTATTTTTTCATCAGATAAACCTTGTTTAATTAAGTCCATTATTTCTTTATCCCACATATTATTAATTAATAAAAAATATTCCATTTATCAGTCACACTCCTTCACGGTCCTGGTTCTGCTTCTATAACTTCTGAAGCATCGCACTTTTTACATATTTTCACTTGGTACATCATTATCCCATCATTGCTGTTATTTGTTTGTATTTCAGTATCTGTGGAACCACATTCATTACACATACTTTCTAATTCTTGTAGCATCGCTCCAATATGCTTATGAGCAACTTTTAGTTTTTCTTCTAATACCGATGTGTCTATTTTTATTTTTCCAACGGCCATTTTACTTCCTCCTTAAAACTCATAATTATCAAGAAAGTCTAATACATCATCAACATTGTTTTCTTCTAAATCGTTGGCTCGATATAAGGCATGGATAAACGCCTGGAAACCATCTGTTTTACGTTTAACTTCTTCTTTCTTTAAAAATTGCTTTCCAGCCTGCGTTTCTTTTACATAAATGTTGTTTGTATACCAACGCATTAGTGGGTTATCCTCAAAAATAAATTTATGATTTGCAAAACCATCCTCTACACGTGGCGCAAGTAAAGGATGGACACTTGAAGGGCGTCTAATCCCTTCTACCTCAAATCCTTGCTCTTTCAACAGAGGTCTTAATATGTCTAGCTTATAGTTATCAGCAATTATTTTTTCAACACCATATTTTTCACGCATGTTTATGAACCAATTAACGATGTGCATCGGATTCAACGACGGTTCATCAATGACTTTCATTAATCCTTGTTTTTCCCATTCTTTTATAGGTGCTTTTTTCTCTGCACCCAAAGTATTAGCGCTATTAGAATATCCATAGTGCACATCACAGAATTGTTTGATTGCAAAACTAAATGTTTTAAATGCGAACTCATCGCCTTTTTTAAATAATAGTCCACACGCGGCAAAATCTCGAACACTACCAAAATCTAGCGATCCTATGGGTTTTGATTTCAGTTCGAAAAATGGCCGATTAGTAGCTTTTATTTCTTCCCAACTAGCCACTGAGTTTTCCATATTATCTTCAATGAAATTCATACGCTTTGTGACAAATGCTGCACGACCAGATGGGTTATTTGCTAACCTCGTATATTCTTTCATGACCGTATTAAATAATCTTTTGCCGCGTTTATTTAATGGTTCTTGGAATGCTGGATTAGCTTTCGCCCAGTTTGAAGGATTGTCCATTTCTTCTAGGTCATCTAATTCACAAACGAAGGGGAAAGTCCCTCCAAATTCGATTACGCCATTTAGGATATCTTCACATTCTCGGTACTTAATATCAAAATATCCATCTCGAACGAATCCTTTGGTACCAATGAAAAATTGTCTTCCACAATCTACTTTTCCTAAACCGCCTGAAAACACGTCAACTATCTCTGTAGTTTCCATCTCGTGGTATTCGTCATAGATGACCGTACCTTCACGACCGCCATCTTGGGAACCGGCATTACTAGTTTTAAACTCAAAAACAGATTGAGTAGTTAAACCTGTGATACTACTTTTATAAGCTTCAAACTCTTCTTCTAAAACTTCGTTTCCTTTTTTCTTGATGGTGCGATAACATTCTTGGAAACTTCTCTTTGCTTGTTTTTCTGAGTTAGCCACTATAGATACATCGTAATAATCAATCCCGTGTAGCTCACTGATAAAGTAATTGGCAAGAGTAGAAATAAAACCATTCTTTCCACCGCCACGCCCCATGTTGATTACAAACTCATCAAAAACAAGCTCATCATCTTCTCTATGAAATAAAAAAATGAATGGGGCTATAAACGTTTCCCATTCATCTAATTCAAAATACCAACTTTCACTAAATTCTATATAGTTTTCAATTTGTTCATCATCAAAATAATAAAGATCGTCACGGGGCAGTATATGTTTTTCAATCAAACAAATTAATTGTATTCTCTTTTTGTTAAGTAAAATCTTGCCACATTTCCATTTTTTTATATAATCCTCAACATACTTGTTATGCAGCATAGGCTATCGACCTAATAACTTCGATTTCCTATCCGGTTTGGGCTGTGGCAATAAATCGGTTAGTTGTTTAATGATCGACTGATAGGTTTTATCTCGATTGTCATAATTCTCAACTATCGGTCTTTTACGGTCATATGGCACTTGATTTTCACTTTGTTTAAATTTTTCATACTCCCCGTTTTCCAAGATATCTTTCCAGTTATCATCGAGTAAAATTCTAAGCCGTGCAGCTTGCGTGATTAATCCTTCTGCAACATCCAGTTGGTTTTCGGATGCGTGATAAACGAAAAGAGCAAAAGCTTACACAGGTTGAGTTTGCTAAAACGGTAGGCATATCAACAAATTACTATG
>RWZD01000107.1_pt1 | contig 18817 bp, 22 predicted proteins | sample 2187771 | NCBI WGS metagenome assembly RWZD01 (sample SAMN10531866, study PRJNA481165) | viral metagenome | isolation source: viral particles purified by filtration and ultracentrifugation from about... | place: USA: Tennessee
ATTTCAATATAAAAACGATAAGATAATAAACGCATTAAAACGCTTTAGTATTTAGGATACGTTTTATACTCTGGAATTAGGTTAGCTAAATCAAGCTTATTAGTCTTCTCAAACCAGTTGCCACGTTCTTTGAGGATCCAGTGATATAAATGGTGCGTTCAAGTGCATAAAACCCAATAGTCGGCGGAAGTCTGCGGATCAGATAGCAGGTGTGTTAGCCATTATGCTGATTTATGGTTTTCGTGAAAAATGCTACTGTAAGAGAGGAGTGGATATTAAGGCATAATAGTTTGGATACAACAATTTCAGGTTCAAAATGCCTGTTATCAGGAAAAATAACATTAGCAAACAGGAGAAAAGATGGCCGTCGATCATAATGATTTTATTTCCCAGCCAAGACGCGCGGAAATTCAACCTGAATTCTCACATATAATTGAATGTGTTGTGACAAATCTAACACGTTACTTTCCTAAGCTTATACACAGTCTATACGTATACGGAAGTGTAGCTGAAGGCCGGGCAGAAGTAGGTAAGTCTGATCTGGATATGACAGTTATTTTCAAATATGAACCTGATCAGACTATTAAAGAGCAATTTGCAACTGTTCAGTCTGTTCTTGAAAAAAAACAATCCCGTTATCAGTAAAATTGATTTTGATTGTGGTCTGTTAGAACAGGTTCTCGATCCAGATAATGTACTCAGTTGGGGATACTGGATTAAACATCATTGTCACTGCGTTTATGGCGAGGACTTAAGCCATCACTTTCAAGCTTTCAAACCTTCAAAAGCTATTGCAGTGGCCGTGAATGGTGACTTTATGGAGGTTTTGGACAAACTAGTCATTCAAATAAAAGCATCTTCTAATGAAAATAAAAAGTTACAGCTTCGGCGCTCGGCTGCACGAAAGCTTATCAGAGCAACCAACATCCTTCGTAGTGAACAAGATAATGACTGGCCGGACTCTCTCCATGAGTACCGCGCCAAATTTAATTCACGGTATCCTGCATTAGCGGAAGATATGGATTACCTATTAGAAATTAGTATTAAACCTCGAGAGAGCATAGCAGACTTTGAAAAACGGGCTATGGCATTTGCCCGCTGGCTTAGCTGTGAATTTAATAACCAAAAAGCCTAACCATACTAAATGATAATCATCATCGAAGCTTATTCACTCACTTCAATGGCATCTCGGAACATATTATCCAATGTGTTAGTTGATTCGAATAGTATCTCAAGGGCATTTCTAAGCGGAGAAAAAATCTCATGCTCTACTGGGAATTCACCATTGAGCGCCCAACAATCAGCAAGTAATTTTGAATCAATTATGATAGGAATAAAATAGTTACCTTTTACCTGATCTTTTAAGCCTATTTTTATTAATTTTTCTTTGTCTTCTTTATGTTTTTCAGACATTGAATTGTTATAACTAGCCAGTTTTCTGGCTCCTCCAAAATGCGCGGCATTCAATTGAAATTCGAAACCAAAATTCCCTTGCTCAATGCCCTGACCAGTCAGAACGGCTAAGGTATAGTCGAGTTCTTCATCAACAGTTGTACTAGTTGCAAAATAATATTTACAGTTATCATCTTCAATAAGCCAATTTTTCGGTGCGAGCCAGCAATACCCTTTGTTTTCATAATCAGCATCACCTGCCCAATTATTATTTTTGATAAATCGGTCAATACACTTATCAAAACTTTTCCAAAAAGCAGGTTCTATATGTTGGTCAAAATAAACAACCGCCTCGTTAAACATTTTCAGTTGTGAGAGAAGTTGTACACCCGCTTGGCGTTCTGTTTCACTGAGTTTATTCATATCTATTCCTTTGAATTAAAATTGACGAATTCGATTAAGAAAGCAAAATACGGCATGTGCTGCTATTTGGCGTGATGGAGAGTAGTTATCAGCAGAAATGAATTCGTTATAGTGCGATTGCAAGGGATCTTCCAAACTACTGGCGAGTTGGCGCCATGATAAACATGGCACATATTCAGATTTAAAGTCTTTACCACGGGTCTGTGATTCTTTTCCTTGTGGTGTTAAAAAGACAACAGCCCATGGCCGTGACATGGAACGCTGTTTGGCATCCTTACAGTATCGGGCTATTTGTTCTGGCTGTTCATTAGCATCAATTTTTACTTCAATAAATAGAAGAAAATTATCAGCATCGATTTCTATATCAACACGATTGGTGCAATCGCCAGTTGGATTGGTTTCAACTTGCACTCGACAATAGTGATGATAATCTTTTGGAATATCATTTTTGTTGTGCCGTATTATCTGTAACAGTGTTTGCAATGGTAATCTACCAAAACCATGAGTCCCCTTAGGATCAAGAAGCCAAGCAAGGATGGCTGTATTGCGAACTTCTTTACGTTCAAGGCCTGCTACTTCCCATGGATCAAACGATAAAGCACGATGCTGTACTAATTTAAGGGGAGCAGACAGTTGGTTGAGAAACTGAGTTAATTCTGCTGTATTGATATCAATTTTGGTGTGCTTTTTTTCTCTAGACCAATCGATATTTTTAGGCCATTGTTTAAAAAAATCTGGAAGCCAATTTGCCAAAGATGAATTGCGATGTTCCGTTAAGTTATCCATTCGGAATATTTCCTGTTGATGACCTATATATTTCAGTGTAATGAACGCTAAGGTTAATACTTCTGCTTACTTCTACAATCGATTATGCCAGTAAATAGATAGCTGGTTTGGAGTATGGGTAACAAATTTAATTAAGTACCCTAGTCAACACGATATTGCTATACAAGAATATAAGTAACTATAATCAGCCGGGTTGTCATTAATTTAGGGAAATAAATTAAGGTTTTTATGGAATACCAATTCAAATCATATAGTAAAGGCAGCAAGAAAAAATCATTACCTTCTTACATCTTTGTTATCCTGTACTGCTCTTGGTTAGCTTATCTATTTTTGTCGCTTTATTTAGGCGATAACATTGTATTATTTGAATGGTTTCCTAAATGGACGATTATTATTATTTTTGCTATTTTCACAGGGATTATTGGGGGAATATGGCACCCTTTTTTTCGCCCATCAAAGTATGTTATCAGTGATTATTGGGGGGCTTTTCTTGGCCTTATGATAATTATTCCAACTTTTAATGTGCTTGCTTATTTATCATTAGACCAAACAATTCACTACCAAACACAATATCATATCGTCTCGCCAGGGCCTGAACGTCTTAAAGCCCCTCAATGTGAATATGGTATACGGATAAAAGAAATTTATACAGGGGAATGGGTTTTTTGGTGTATTAGAGATCCAAAATCGAAAACCAAGGAAAATACGGGAACCGTATGGGTTACAGCAAAAACAGGGCCTATTGGTGCAGATATTGTTGATTATCAGTTTTACTCTCCTAACGCTCAGCAATAAATATTGGGTATCTAGGTTGATATAATTTAGCTTTTACCACCCAAACCAACCTGATTTTATGAGATAATCTTAACCAAACCTATTTTGTATATATTATCGGCAGTTAGCGTAAAAATAACCGAAGCTAACTTAGCGCTTGCCGATAATAACTGATAAAAAAGAGAATCTATCGACATGGCTAAATCACCCGCGAAGAAAACAACCAAAGGCTTTGAAGAAACCCTTTGGGATACTGCTAATCAACTGCGAGGCAGTGTTGAATCTTCTGAGTATAAGCATGTGGTACTCAGTTTGGTGTTCCTGAAATTTATCAGTGATAAATTCGAAGCCAAACGCAGCCAATTAATCAAAAATGGTCAGGAAGCTTTTGTTGATATGGATGTTTTCTATCAACAAGATAACGTTTTCTTTTTACCACAAGTATCCCGTTGGTCTTATGTCCAAGAGCGTGCGAAACAAGATGATATCGCGGTGATTATTGATACTGCATTATCCACTATCGAAAAAAGCAACGCATCCTTAACGGGCGCATTACCCGAAATCCAACTTTAAAATCGCCATTGTGGTGGATATGTGGCTGACGGGCTTTGATGTGCCTGAGCTAGATACCATCTATATCGACAAGCCGCTACAAAAGCATAACCTTATTCAAACCATTTCTCGAGTGAATCGTCGTTTTGAGGGGAAAGAGAAGGGGCTGGTTGTTGACTATATCGGGATTAAAAGCCGTATGAATATGGCGCTGGCGATGTATTCTAAAGCCGATAAGTCTAACTTTGAAGATGTTCAGCAATCCATTGTAGAAGTCCGTAATCACCTCAATTTGCTTTCACAGGTATTTCATCAATTCGATAGTCGCGATTACTTTTCAGGCTCGCCAACACGGCAATTAGACTGCCTTAATCGGGCGGCTGAGTTTGTCCTGCAAACCAAGAAAGTTGAACTGCGCTTTATGGGCTTAGTAAAGCGGTTGAAAGCCGCTTATGATATTTGCGTGGGCAGTGAAGATATCACCCAAGATGAACGTGAACATATCCATTTTTATTTGGCTGTACGCTCTATAGTCTATAAATTAACCAAAGGTGATGCCCCAGATACGGCGCAGATGAATCAAAAAGTACGTGAGATGATAGCGGAAGCCCTTAAAGCCGAAGGCGTGGAAGAGATCTTCACTTTAGGGGACGAAAAAGCTGAAAATATCGATATTTTTGATGATGAATACATGGCTCGTATCAATAAAATCAAGTTGCCGAATACTAAAATGCAACTGTTGCAAAAGATGCTCCAAAAGGCCATTAGTGATTTCCAAAAGGTCAATCAGCTGCAAGGGATTAATTTCTCTAAGCGTTTCCAAGCATTGGTTGAGCAGTATAACCAACGCAAAGAAAATGATGTGCTCAATGGCGAAGAGTTCGACGATTTCACTGCACAAATGGCGGATATGATTTATGACATCAAGGCAGAAATGATGTCATTTGAGGATATCGGCATCGATATGGAGGAGAAAGCCTTTCTCGATATTTTGCAGCATATGTGCCAGAAATACGATTTTACCTACGATGACGACAAAATGCTGGCACTTGCTAAGGACATGAAACTTATTGTCGATGACAGCACACAATACCCTGACTGGAGCAACCGGGAAGATATCAAAGCGAAGCTGAAAGTTGACTTGATTTTGTTATTACATCGTTATGGTTTTCCGCCAGTGGCCAATGATGAAGTATATAAAAGTGTGCTGGAACAAGCCGAGAACTTTAAGAAATATCAATTGGGGTGATTGGTAATCGCTGAAATATCGAAGGTGACTCTAATTTACTGAATTAACCCCCCCTAGATGGGAGAAATTGATGGCACAACCGTTTATTCATACCTCTGAGCTTTGCTGGTCATCTCAAGAATTGGATTTAATGGCTCAAGCGATCGAGTCTTGCTTTTTGCAATACCAAATTAGAGGTGAGGTTGTCGGTTATGATGAAGGCGCAACATTTACCCTCTTTAGAATCGAATTGGGTAGAGGGATAAAAGTCTCTCAAGTGATAGCGTTAGTGCCAGAATTGTGTCGTTCCCTGAGCGTCGTTGATATAAAAGTTATTGATTTTATTGCGGGTACACCTTATATCGGATTGCGCGTGACTAACACATATCGTCGAGCGGTGCCTTTTATTGAATGCTTTAATCAATGGAACGAAAACAATGGGTTATCTTCCCTTTCTGTCATGTTAGGAGAAGATATTATAGGAGAACCAATAGGCTGGGATTTGGCTCAAATGCCACATTTACTTATTACAGGTGTAACGCGCTCAGGTAAGTCAATGTTAATGCATTCCTTGGTAATGAGCATTTTATACAGAAACCCACCGGATAAAGTTCGCTTTGTGATGTTTGATACAAGCCAGCTTGAACTCAGTTTATACAACGATATACCCCACTTATTGTTTCCTGTTGCCTCTGATTCTATTGAATCAATAAAGCCATTATCGTTTTTAGTCTCTGAATTGCAACGCCGTCAAAAATTATTTAGTGCGTTAAATCAGCGCAATTTGAGTGGTTACAATAAGGTAATATCAAATGCAAAAGAGTTAGGTAAGCCTATACCTGATCCTTTTGGGCGCTCTAATAAAAATTATAGTGAGCATCCTTATTTAGACAGTGAGCCTGAAATTGTTGTTTGTGTTGATGATTACGTTCAATTCATTGGCGAGTATAAACAAATAGGGGAAATGTTAGTTCTATTGAGCCAGCAAGGTCATGCGGTTGGTATTCATCTAATACTAACGACTCGTAGCCCTTTATCCACCGGTATCGGTTCACAGCTTCGAATTAATATTCCTACGCGTATTGCTCTTTCTGTGTCGTCTAGGGCTGATTCTAATTTAATCCTTGGACAGTATGGCGCTGAGTCACTATTTGGTTTGGGTGACATGTTATTTGTATCACCGAGTTTCTCTGGACCTATAAGAATTCAAGGTACTTATGTGAGTGATTCAGATATTAGGGATGCAGTCGATTATTGTAAACGATGGGGAAGCGTGAGTTATCTTAATCTTTATGATGATGTCCAGAATACAAATATGTCAGCTGAAGAGCTTGACTCATTATTTGCTCAAGTAGTTGAATTTACGGTAGAAAAACAGTGGGTTTCTATTTCAGGTATTCATAGACAATTTCGAATCGGTTATAACAGAGCAGCAAGGATTATAGAGCAGTTAGAATTACAGGGTATCGTTAGTGAACAAAATTGTAATGGCAATCGAGAAGTATTAGCTCCACGGTTTGATAGCTAGTAATGGCTATATCTGTATTGATTCGTCAACCAATCTCCGAGCTTGTTCTAAATTTCTCGGCTTTATTAACTAGTATTCTATTTTTAATATCCCATTGACTCACTCTGCTAATGTATTTTGATAACAGTCATAACTATCTCTCATAGAACATTGAATATTATGTTTTTTATGAATCTCCTGATATTCCGACGAACAATATTGTATCCGTTGATTAGGAAGAAGAACGCAGACAAAAAGAAGAGGAAGTTTAATATAATAAGTAGAGTGTTACACTAAAATATTATCATGTATAAGTTAGGTGTTTTATGAAGATTAGAGAAAATGATTTTTGGGTTTATTTTTCATCTAAAAATGAAAGCAATAGCACAAATAACGACAAAATTGGTAAGTGGATGTATTTTTTTAATGATGCGGAATTCACAGAAAAAATATGTCAAAAAGCAATTTTAAATAGTGTAGTCGAGCATTGTAAATATACGAATAATGCTGAATCTGGAGTTGCGTGTTTTTACTTAAATATTGATGATATTGAAGGGCATAAAAAAGTTATTAAGTTTTTTTTAGATAATAAATTAATTCCCATAAATAAATCAGGTAAATTTAAGAATATATCATTCAAATTAGACATGCAGACAATGAATCGGGAATATGGAGACAAGTTTGAAGGTAAGTTATCATTAGAGCATTTTATTGATTTGAGCTCTGGTATTTTTAAGTGATATAAAATCAGGACACGAATAAGACACCAGAAATGGATAACTGATTGATTATATAACTCGGTCGTCTCCGTCGAGCATCGGTGCTACTCTGTTTTTTTCAATAAATTAACCATTTCTGACATCCGTTTAGATCTGGAATTTAATTCTTTTATTATATCCAAGGCTGTAATTGAAGGGTTGGACTCTATCATTTTTACTACATCATTTATTTCGCTAACTCGCGCTGATAGTTCGACAATAGATGTACGCCTATTATTTTCTTGTAGATCTCCCCACATCTCGTCGGCATCATAGGAGTTGAATTGAATATATGTATTGGGTGGGGCGTGGTAAACATTTTCAACACCACAAGGGAGCCAGTCATCACCAGTAACAATGTCAGCATCAAAAGGTACAGTTTTATCTATTTCTTGTAGCTTCTTAATTAATTCTGATGTTTTCATTTTTCACCCTTGACGATCTTAATAAAAAGGCCCACCGAAGTGAGCCTTTTTGAACTCTAAATAATCCGCGTACGATTTGCGTATGATTTAGAGTCCTATCTGTGTCAGTGTGTAGTCTTGATGATTTCGCTAACTTCTTGTTTTTGAAACCGTTGTCCTATCACTGACCCACCAAATTTGGTGGGCTGGCGGAGTCTGAATTAAGCTTGTACTATATTGATTTTAAATCAATAAAATTCAATTTAACTTTTAATTTGGGCCTATTGTTGGGCCTAAAGTTTATTTTACTGTTTTTTGCTCTAGACTAAAAAGTAGATTGCTATTTTAATATGATTGGTTGATGAAACGGAAACGACCAATAAAATTCTGTAGATTGTCTTGTGCCATAAGCATACATTGTTGATTGTTGATTATGATACTCATTTTGTTCTAATTCATTATACGCTAGGATATTTGCCATCTTCATCAATTAAAAAAATCTGAGACAGGTACCAGTTATTGTTTTACTTGAGCAAATGATATTCATAAATTGAGGAATAGTATAACTGTGTTACTTTAGTCGTAATATTGGCAATATTTTCGATAATTTCTGTAGCTATAATTTTGGGTAATATTTCCATATGTTCAACAGCAATACTATATGATTTTTCACTTTGTTTTCTTCCAATCAGTTGCATATGTTTTGTCTATCAAGCCTTTTAGCAGCGATGATGGTTCATGTTGTCTTTTCGTATTTCTGGATATTTTTTGTTTTATAGGTTTGGCTGGGGTAGGGCCTAATAAGAGATCAAAAGCATCATCAATAGTTATATTTTTTTCTGCTGCTATAATTTGAGCTTGTAATTTTAATAACCTCTTTCTTGCTATAACTGATTTAGAGCCTATCTCAATAGGGATTAATTACCGCATAAAAAATATATTATCACTGTAACCAAAACCTTATACAGCCTGACTTTTAAACATCGATATGGCTGGGTAAGGTGATGAATTTAGCTCCTATTGAGATAGGCTCTAACAAGGGGGGATAGATTAATAATCTATGAGATTTTTATCTATCAATTTATGCTTAATCGAGCTAGCTTTATTGTATCCAATTCTAAATAATAATTGAATTATCTTTGTACTGTCCTTTCCTGTAAGAGAGTAAAAAATTTCTGCTTTTTCTTCAGGTGCCATTTCATTGATATTGTGCCTAATATAATCGCTTAATTCACTTTGAATGACAGGGTTGTAAATAATTTCAGAATTATATTGTTGTATCGCTAAATGTAATAACTCAGCAGGAGTTATTTTAAATTTTGATAGTTTATGTTTGTCATCATCAGAAATGGGAATGCTAATATGGGGCATTTTGCATCCTCATTATTCTGCATCAAATGATACTTGGAATGGATAGTTCTTGCCACCTTCAATCCATTTGAATCCATAAATTTCAATGCCATAATCATCTATGGTGACATAGGCAGAGACATCAATTTCTAGCTTGTTATCTAGACGGATAGCAATCCCTTTATAGATATCAGTATTTGTTTTTTTTAACACTAACGAATAACTATTACCATCGTATGTTAAATCGAATTTAATTTCCAAATTACCATCGGAAATAATAGGATTGGAAATTTTTTTGTCGGTTATCCCGTCATACTCTTCATAAAATTTCAGGTTTTTTACATCAGCTGGAATATATTTTATTTTGTTCATTGGTTCGTCATCCTTAATAATATAAATTTTTGTATTTGCGCTAGGTCTTTTTCGGTATAGACTTATTTTTTCATATAACAAACTCTCTAATAATTGAAATTGAGAATCAGTGATAACATCTCTATATTTTGAGAGCTGTAGCTCTGTTACTTTCCCATCAAGCTCAGCATGATGATTGAGATAATTGTCAATTGACATCGAACGGTACCCAATAACCTTGGATGGGGCAAATCGCCATGTTGAACTATATTCGTCATACCATGCGTACCAACACTTAAAGCGACCCAACTGACCTTCTAATCCATTCAAAGTCCTGTTTGTTAGATTTGAATCAAACATTTTTATATTTTGTATGATGCTTTGTTTATCTGTAACGAGAGCAAAATTCATTTACGGCACCTTTCTGTGATAGTGATTATAATTTAATTATGATTAGATCAATTAGATCTGTCAAGTCATTTAGATCAATTAAATCCATGTGATCGGTTAGCTTTATATTTAACGATGTCGTGTAGAAATTACGAGCAGGGTTATTTCTGGAAGGTATTTCATTATCTGCAATGAAGTAGCCATTGATAATATTTATGCAATGATGTTACTGGAAAGTGTAGGGCTAACATTGAGATTAAAAATCACCTCAAAACAGGCATGACAAAAATATTAGGGGGTACATTTGGGGGTATCTATAAAGTTACAATTAAAATAATCATTTAATATCAATGAAGTGAATGCTATGTATTGTTCTCTCCTCCCACCAAAATTCAACGCCATGCCATTGATTAGTATAGCGTTTTTTTTAGGTTTTATGAGTATGCCATCCAGTATGCCATTTTATTTTGGCTTCCCTCCGATTGTATTGGCTAGTATTGGACTCAATTTGGATATAACGAGTTCGAATTGAGACTAGTAAAATAATAAAGGTGAAGTAATGGTAACAATACCCACCTTTAATTATTATTTTATCATGAGTGCTAATTCTTAGTCATGCATTCAAATATCCCCAATGTGTTTATGTTCTTGGGACTGACCCATCCGAGTTTAGCCGATTCAGGTAAATCATCAAAAAGTGTTATGGCATGGTAGAGTTGTACCCATTGTTTATCAGCCGTTCGTTTAGCGACCCAGAATTGTTCTTTTCCTGATGTGGGCTGATAGTTGATAGACTTGGAACCTCTATCGGGTTGCTCATAAATCTGAAGCGTATTGGCAGCAGATGAGTTGAGTTGGACACAATCTCGATAAGTTGGTTTAGTTTGTTCGCCGTAATAAATTCCCAACGTGACGACAGCAATAATTCCCACGAAAGGAAGGCTATTTAATGCGCGATGTTTCATTGAAAGATAACCTCCACATGGTCAATGTGTTTTCCTTGACTGTAAGCATCCAGCCACACTTTTTTGTTAATACGGGATAAACGGTAATAGGTATCGAGAGGGCCGTCTTCACAATCGCCAGTTGATGTACTAAATAGTTGGTTGGTTTGACTATCAATCACTTCGGCAATCACAAAGGCGCATTTAGCGCCCAGATTCACTGTGCTCGTGACGACATAACGTCCCTCGAGGTAATCATCAACACGACAATCCTTATCGGCAATCGCTTGGTTATTACACATTGGTGTAAAACCACTTTTATCGATGGCGGTATCAAATACATTCGTGTTAAAGGCGCTCGCGGTAAAATTGAGGCAAAACACCATGAAAATAAATACGTATTTAGTCATGATTTATCCTCATTGTTGAACCGTCTTTCTGATGGTTGTTTTTCTGATAGGTGAGTCGACCTAATGTGATTGCAATAGCCAGTTCGATAAAAAATAGCAGGAATAATCCGAACATATTTAATCGGTTAGGCAATAGAACGTTAAGGAGTACCAGTAGCGCTAAGATAACAAGGGAAATGATTGTTGACAGGGTTATCCTGAGTTTCCGAGAACGCGTTGCCGTGTATTGTTGTAGGAAGCCATACCCCCAATACCCCACATAACCTGCGATAGTACCCGCTAGAATCACCATGATATTGAGATTGATTTGGTTGCCAATGCCTATCGCTAAGACATTCATAATGACAAGGTATAGCGCTAAGAATGTCATTAAACGGAAAATAGGATGCGGGTATTGAAATGGATGGGATACATTTTTAACGGTATGGATATAGACAATAACGCCAGCGCTCAGTCCGATAAGGCAGGCGAAAAGGAGGAAAATAAAAAAGTATTCATAAAGTATAAAAATTAAAGCATGGTCAAAAACCATAAAAGGAATAATCCCGATGAGCAATAAGTAGATAACACATAAAGAGGCGATGAAAGCGAAGACGAATGCCAAAATTTTTCGCGTTAGCATTAAACGGAAAGGGATACCCTTAAACCCATAAATGACCCACAACAATATTTGAGAAATCAAGAGTGGGGCTAACATCGCGATAAGGTAATACAGTAGATACATTAAGGGCTTACCAATAAATGGGTCGATATTATAGTGATTGGCGATGATGACTGTAAAACCGAATACTAGCACTAAGCTAATGATGAAAAAAATTCGTTCAACACCTAAACGAATATGATTAATTGAATTCATTTTTACCTCTTTTTATTACAATTTTTTTGTGGTTAAAATTTAACCGTGATTATTTTTTTGTTTAATCAATAAAATAGCCAACATCAAAAAGGCATGTTGGCTAGGTAAGTTGAGGGTAATCTTTAAGGCTGAATGCCAGAGATTAGAATCGGTAAGTTAAACCAAGCATGATATCGTTGGCCTTCACTTTGATTTTTGAGGTGTTTTCCCCACCGCCTACCGCTGTCGTGATGTCGGTTTTTCCAGCATCTAAATAGCGATAACTTAGCCCCATATCCCAATCGTCATTGATGGCATAGTTCACCCCCGCACCGACACTCCAGGCAAAGTTATTGGCGGTATGCGTGTGAGTATCATGCAGAGAGAGTCCTGGGGTATAAGCATCAGCGCGGGTGGTTTTAAAATCCACGGCCGCATAGCCTAGCCCGACAGAGATATACGGCGTGAAATTTGAGCTATTTTTAATGTCGTAGTACCCATTGACCATTAACGTATTGAGTTTGATTTGGTTTTTAATATCACGAGTTTGATGTACGCCATTACGCACACGGTCGCGGATGTTGTAGGTTGAATTCGCTTTATCACGCGCCATAAATTCCAATTCAGCTCGAACAGGGATATCAAACTGATTGGAAAAGTCATAACCTAACGCAAGTCCACCGCCAAATACCCCCGTACGATGGCTATCCCCATTTTTGGTGCCATTATCACCTGCATCAGCATAGCCGCTGTAGACAAACTGCTGGCCGGACATTTGCACAATAGATGCGCCCATTTTTCCCGTAACATAAAGCCCCGTTTTACTGTCATCCGTGTTAGCGAATGCCGGTAATGAAATGTACCCCATTAGGGCGGAAACAATAAACGCTTTTTTCATGATTGATTTCCTTTTAATCAATATCACATTAAGTATGGTTGAATCGCGTTATGTCAGTGGAAGGCATGAAAGATTTGACTCAATCACCTTAATATCACTGACATAAAGATAATTTAGCGTGAGACAGTTTAACTTAATCGATCTGTTCTACCTATCAATAATTAAAATACGATCGGTAATATCGATCATAACTATCAATAAACGGTTATCGATCGGCGTAATCGATCAACTGTTGTTTCGGTGCTTAAATAAGAAAAAGAGTTGATGAGAAAGTGAGTCAAAATGGAAGGGAATAAAATGATGTTTAAAGAATGCTCTCCTTTCTTGAATAGGTTGGTATGCTCGATATTATCAAGTACCAAAATACGGGATAAGTCTTTATGTTAGCGCTAACGCTTTATAAGCAACGCTGTTTACTCATGTTATAGATATGAAAACCGAACTCCGTTAAGACCCAATGGTTTGATGTATTCCATCGAATCCAGTCTTTTTTCTCCAGCGAATCGAGCGTGAAAATCTGACGTTGCGTAACCGATTGAAACGACTTAATCGCAAGACGTTAGGGTATTCAAAATCATCTGGCATGCATGACAAGATCATTGGGACTTTCATTGAGCGAGAGTATTACGTTTGAAATGCCATCAACCCTTTGGATACGTGACCCATTTTTTATAAAAATACTAATCAAAGTGGAAGTAGGCTTAATTTATCCATCCAATATAGGATAAACTCAAAGTGATCAGTACTTATTCAATTCAATGTCACACACATGACACACGCATAAGGGCCATCTCTGTCTTGGCGACGTTCAACATAAACAGCTAACACGCCACGACAATCTGGCACTTCCTTACCAATATAATGCTCGCTATTACCAACCCATTTATACTTTCCTGCACAATAACGAGCAAGGCGAGAGCCTAAATGTTGCTGATGGATCTTCATTGCTGCGGATTTACGGATGATATTCATGGTTCACCTCATACTAAGCCATGCTCAGCGAAAGAGAAGATTTGCTGACCACCGATGATCAGATGGTCAAGTACTCGTACTTCAATTAGCTGCAATGCTTTTATTAATTGTTGCGTGATAGATTTATCCGCTTGGCTTGGCGTGATATCGCCTGACGGATGGTTGTGTGCAAAGATAACGGCAGCAGCATTAAAATGAAGTGCTCGTTTGACGACTTCACGAGGATAAACTTGTGTGCTGCTAATCGAGCCAGCAAACAGGGTTTCACTGCTTATCAACTGATTTTGTTGATTCAAGTAGAGCACAATAAACGCTTCACGCTCTAATGCTGACATTTTTAGCCGTAACCAATCCCTCACATTTTGCGTTGATGTAAAAGCAATACCCGGTTCACGCAGATACTTATCCAGTATGGTCAACGCACGTTTGATAGTACGTTGTTCATTAGGAAGCAGTGTTAAGGTATTCGTATAAGTATTGATACTCTCCATCGTTAATATCTCCATCATTACGAGGCTAGTTGAAGCATATTTTCAGCCATCACCCACAAGGCTCGGTTAAGCTTCACATCACCATCAATCCCATTCACTGAACGCGTGCGAGCGCGTTTACCTTTCGCATTTCTGCCTGATAATCCCCCTTTAATTAAATTTTCTTGCAAACGTTGGTACACCGTCCAAAGATCGTCCTTCTTATCTTCTACACGGCGTGGCTGTAATACTTGCGCTTCGGTCACAGGTTGATGCGCTTCACCATAACGATATGTGAGAGCAGATTGAGCAAAGATGTGTTGGGCTGGTGGCGGTAATAATAGGGACTGCATGGCATCACGTTGCTCATCCATGCGTTCAAATAGCCCTAACACTTCATAAGCCCCTTCAATCACTTTTTCCACCACATCGCCCTTGTGCGGTACACGCACCTCACCAAAGGTTTGTCCGCAAATTAAGCCATTCTGACAAACGAATCGGAACATCCCCGGTAACATCTGATAACTCGATGAGCCATCATGACTATTGAGCAAGATAATCTCAGGCACTTGCTGACTGGTGATTTGACCTTCACGACGTAGACGTAACATATGCTTGGTGTGCTCTCGGCGACTAGCATCACGTACACGCGTTTGGCAAGCAAAGAACGGCTGAAAACCTTCTTTCTGTAAACTCTCCAGTAACGTAATGGTCGGGATATAGGTATATCGTTCACTGCGGGATCCGTGTTTGTTTTCACCAAAAACACTGGGTACAGTACGATACAGCTCTTCGGTAGTTAGCGGGCGGTCACGACGAATAGAGCAAGCATTGCCAAAACGGAAAGCTAAACGAGACATAGGGGTTCTCCTCAATAATTAAACTGATAAATCATTCGATAAATGGATTAAATTAAAGATTGCTGGTGGGGGAAAGATAAAACCGTGACTGATAAATCAGTCTATAAGGCGAAAGATTTGAGCCTGCTCCGGATGCTGTATAGCGTAATCACGCAACAGATAAAAATATTCCACCAGCACAGGGCTTTCGGTTTTAAACGACCAGATGCTATACACCATTAGACAGACTGCGATACCGGCTGCTTCAGGGCTTAACTCAGCTTCATTTCCGTTATGCGGGTTAAACATTTGCAGGGAGGTTTCGAGCATATCAGGCCAGATAAATGCGCCGCCATTAGACAGCATACTGAACTCCCAGAAAGCACCTTGATAGACCTCACACATCTTATCCATCATGTTAAAGATATCGCCTTCAATACGTTGCCAGTCTGGCACAGTACCAAAGTAAAAACGCCAGAAGGTACTACGACCACGGGAATTGACGAGGTTGGTTTTGATAACCGTTGATTCTTGCTCTTGTAAGGTAAACATAATAGAACTCCAATTCAGTCGATATTGATAGACAGTAATAAACAAAAAAGCCCTACACCTTGCGGTGCAGAGCTTTCTCGAAATGATAGGTATATTGAGTATCATTTTTAGTGACGCATTCTGATGATTGATTCACTAAAATAATATAGATATAAAAATAAATGTAAGTTAATTAATGGGTTAGTCTGATGATGCTTTTATAATGAATCAGATAATACGAAGGCGTAAATAAGGACGTGGTTAATCGATTAGATGGAAAATGGCGGAACGTTCTGGGTGTTGCGCCGCATAATCACGCAATTGATAAAAGCGATCGATGAGGGTGTCACTTTCTGTTTGAAATGACCATAAACTGTACATCATCAAACACACAGCAATGCCTGCCGCTTCACAACTGACGTTGGCTTCGTTACCGTTATGTGGGTTGAACAGCGTCAGTGTCTCTTGAGGTAAATCGGGATAAATAAAGGCGCCACCATTGGATAAGGTACAATATTCCCAATACCCGCCGTGGTAGTCCTCACAAAATTGTCCCATAGTGGTAAATATGACCACTTCAAAGGTGCTCCAGCCTTTCACGCTCCCGAAGTGGTTGATCCAAAAATCCAGGCGTTGCTCATCGGGAACGAGTGTCATTGTAACTGCACATTCAGTTGAATTATTCATCAGTTGATACTCCAAGAAAAAGAAATAAAAAAGCGCCAATCCTGTTAAGGACTGACGCTGAGAGTGATAATTAATGGGGTAATGTAAGAGGTTAAAAGAACAGGCTCCACAGGGATTTAGCGACGGAGACGATACTGTTTTTAACGGTGCTAACCGTACTTCTTATCAATGGCGGCAAGGGAATGATATTGATTAAGGTATCCACAATATCACTGACACATTGACCAAAATCGTTACGTGCGGCGTTCTCCACCGATTGCGTCCGGTAAGAGGTGTTCAGTTGCCTAGCTACTCCGCTACTGGCTTGCGCCGGTAACGCCTGTATGAGTTGCTCTGCTAATTCAGTGAGTTGATAGTTTTCGACCGCAGAAACTGTTATCACAGGATGATGCGGCTTAAAGGCAGTTATGACGGCTTGTTGCTTTAATTTTAAGTTATAGGCCTGCTCTGAGGATGGTTGATGCTTGTATTCATCCCACTGGCGACAAGGCTCTATTTTATCGGCTTGGTTCAAGACAAATAGAAATTGACTAGGTTGGTAACCGCATTTCTTCGTGAGAAAGCGATAGCACTGTTCATCAGAAGACCATGCTCGGTCATCGGCCTTGAGTACCCAAATGATTAAATCGAATTCTGGTAATAAGTTGCGATAGAGCTGGTGGTACTCTTTATCCCGCTCAAGGCTTTCCCCCACGCCGGGTAAATCTACAAAAGTGAGAGTATGGTTGTTCATCGTCATGCTGAAGCGTTGGGCTTGGCGTGTGCAGCCTGAAACATCACTCACAGGTGATAGGGTTGATTGAAACAGTGCATTGATCAGACTGGATTTTCCCGCTCCCGTTTTACCCATCAAACCGATGATGGGAGAGTAGTTGATGAGCTGACTGAGTTGGTTGAAAAAAGAGGTTTGGAATGAAGTCGGTAGAGTCGATAGGAGGGTTTTAAAGTGAGCGTTATGATGCATATTACTCCTTGAAATAAAAGAAAATGATAGCTATTCAAGGAGATAATATATATCTGAGATTTTTTGTAATACTGAGTTGCCCTTATTAAATATATCATGAGTCGCTTACACTAGATTATCTATATGTTCTTTCTATCAGGGATCTCTTTAGCTACCTAATTCTTTATCAAATGGAATAATCAATACTCCTGCTTGCTCAATGAAGATACTCAGCGCTGAGAGATCCCCTCATAATTTACCCAAAACGTAACCATGTGTGAATAGATTTTGAGTAAGCAGGGTTGCAGCCACGAGTAAGTCTTCCCTTGTTATTGTGTAGCCAGAATGCCGCAAAACTTCCATGCCTAAGCGAACTGTTGAGAGTACGTTTCGATTTCTGACTGTGTTAGCCTGGAAGTGCTTGTCCCAACCTTGTTTCTGAGCATGAATGCCCGCAAGCCAACATGTTAGTTGAAGCATCAGGGCGATTAGCAGCATGATATCAAAACGCTCTGAGCTGCTCGTTCGGCTATGGCGTAGGCCTAGTCCGTAGGCAGGACTTTTCAAGTCTCGGAAGGTTTCTTCAATCTGCATTCGCTTCGAATAGATATTAACAAGTTGTTTGGGTGTTCGAATTTCAACAGGTAAGTTAGTTGCTAGAATCCATGGCTCCTTTGCCGACGCTGAGTAGATTTTAGGTGACGGGTGGTGACAATGAGTCCGTGTCGAGCGCTGATTTTTTCGGCCTTTAGAGCGAGATTTATACAATAGAATTTGGCATGAGATTGGATTGCTTTTAGTCAGCCTCTTATAGCCTAAAGTCTTTGAGTGACTAGATGACATATCATGTAAGTTGCTGATAGGTTTCCAGTTTTCCGCTCCTAGGTCTGCATGTTGTACTTTTCCTCTTACTCGACTTAACCAGTACCAACCCAGCTTCTCAACGGATTTATACCATGGCACTTTAAAGCCAGCATCACTGACAATGAGCGGTGTGGTGTTACTCGGTAGAATGCTCGCAAGGTCGGCTAGAAATTGGTCATGAGCTTTCTTTGAACATTGCTCTGAAAGCGGGAACGCTTTCTCATAAAGAGTAACAGAACGACCGTGTAGTGCGACTGAAGCTCGCAATACCATAAGCCGTTTTTGCTCACGAATATCAGACCAGTCAACAAGTACAATGGGCATCGTATTGCCCGAACAGATAAAGCTAGCATGCCAACGGTATACAGCGAGTCGCTCTTTGTGGAGGTGACGATTACCTAACAATCGGTCGATTCGTTTGATGTTATGTTTTGTTCTCGCTTTGGTTGGCAGGTTACGGCCAAGTTCGGTAAGAGTGAGAGTTTTACAGTCAAGTAATGCGTGGCAAG
>RWZD01000109.1_pt1 | contig 18357 bp, 24 predicted proteins | sample 2187771 | NCBI WGS metagenome assembly RWZD01 (sample SAMN10531866, study PRJNA481165) | viral metagenome | isolation source: viral particles purified by filtration and ultracentrifugation from about... | place: USA: Tennessee
AAATCTGATTTACTAAATCTTTTTTTATGCTTTTCAATATCTTCTTTTGACCAGTAAACTGTCTTGCGGAAGCCATTAATCAATTCAAAATATCCGGTATATCCAATGACTTTGTCCGATTGTTTTGCTTCAAAATCAAGGTCAATTTCTTCCGTCAATCTATCCCATTTAATTAGTTCACCTTCATATACCTCAATAACGTTTATATTACGATACTGGCCGGTTCTAAGCGCCAACTGAATGTAACCCTTGTAACCCATCTGGAATTGCGCTTTACCGCCATACGGAACAATCCATGCGTATCCAAGGTTCTTATCAACTGGAAGGTCCAATGTCGCCGCAATCATGGCACTGGAGATAACACTCATTGGTTCAGCCTTCTGCAGCATTTTTTCGCTGTTATATAGTCCTAAAATAGATGCTGTGAACTGATTTGCTCTGTTCCCTAACACTTCCTCGAATCGCTTCATCACTGCTGGTGAAGCAAGCAATCCTTTCATTGTGGTACCTTGCGCTTGTCCGACTTGATTATTACCTTGATTTTTATTTGAAATTTGGTTTTTCAACGTAGAGTTTGTAGCCATATTATCCAATCTCCTTTATATTCAATTTGCGGTACTGTGACTGCTTTAAAACGGAATTATATACATCTGGGTACTTGCTCTTTAAAAGCTTGCTATCGACCCTGTTTTGCGTCACTGGCTTCCAATCAATTTGATAATCTTTAACGAATCCTGTTTCCGCATCTTTCAATTCATTTTTGAGCTGATTTTTGGTTTGATTAGCAATTTCTTGCAGCTGTTTGATTTGATTTTCTAATTCAAAAAGGTTGTCCAATTTCTCTTTATAATTGAAAGAAAGATCAATTGTTTTACCTTCTTCTACTTCTGCATATCGCTCTTTCAAGAATTTCTCTGCAGCACTAGAACCATCTAATGCCGGAGGATTATTACCCTGTACGTGGTACTCCCAAAAATGCACTTCTGCATCAAAAATCATTTGAATCAATTCTTCATCACGTTCAATTTCTTTCCAGATGAATTTTTGACCGCCAATTAATACAGCGATATATGCTTTTTCATAGCCTGTGACACCTAAATAATGTTGCACCTGGACTAGGTAAGATTCCGGTATCTCTTCACTCTCCCAGTCCTTAGCAAGGAAGGCGTTAGCAGTCTTGCATTCTAGCAAAGCATTTTCTCCGACCACTTTCCGGTCAATGTTCGCCATGATGAACGGATACTCCGGGTGTTGCAGCATAAAGTTGTTTTTGCGTACTTTCTTTCCGGATCTAACTTCAAATTCTTTCGCTACAACATCCTCAAGCAGGTTCCCAAAGTATGCCGCCTCTCCTGCTGTATCTTCCACATCTGATTGACCTGTTTTATCCAGCCATAACTCGAACGGTGTTTTCCATTTATTTAAGCCAAGGACAACACCTGCATCACTTCCTCCAATACCTTTGGTACGTTCTTGTAGCCATTCTTGGTGGCTCATTTCTATTGTGTTTTTAGCCATGGTTAGCCTCCTGATACCCAACACCTAACTGCCCTTTGATGTCAGAATTGTATTTTGATAATATATTTAAAACAGCTGCTCTGGTCTCCGTAGAATCACAGACAAACATTGTCATCGGTTCATCGAACACATGAAATTTACCATCTTCTATTGTCTGAGCATTGTTTTGCCTCATACTTTCCAACGTTTCTCTTTCTGCATCCGAAAGTCTAAATTTATGTTTTTCCTCGACTGCTGCAATCGTTAAATTACCTAATCTAATACCCATTTGCTTTTACCTCCCGAGTGCCTTATAATAGGCACATAAATAGTTTTTAAATACGAATTTCTAAAGCGCCTTTGCCGAGGCGTTTTTTTATTGCGCAATTTCATGTGTTGCTCCTTGCTGCTCCAAAACTTCGATAGTCTCCTGAAACAATTCATCCACCAGATAAAATTCATCGTTCAGACGTAATATTGAATCGCCTGTGTGAACATCGTTTCCTAATCCATCAACTCCAAACATTTCCCTGCGTTCGCTGTATGGGTAGCCGGTACGTATCGTTCTTTCGATTGCTGGATGGTCCATCATGATTCCTCCTTTTGATTAGGTCGAACCTTTTCGATAATTACCTCTACTTCCCGGTCTGTCATAGTAACGAATCCTTTACGTCTGACCATTTTCGTTGGCTGATCGTTACGGTAATAAATCGTGCGAAACTTCTTTCCGTCATTACGCAATTCTCTTTTTAATTCCGATAAACCCTTTTCGCTGCTTGAATAAAATGTGTTCGTTGCGGTATAAGTTACCCATTTTTCATTCATTTTCACCCCTCCTATACATTAATCATCATGTAGTATAAAAAAATCATTGCTCCGACAAATCCTAATCCATAAAACCATTTGATAAAGCGTTCGCTGCTCATATGCGAGACCCCAGAAATTCTTCATGGTCACATTCAATTTGCACGACTATTAATTTAATTTGCTCTAAGTCTTCGATGTATTTTTCAAGCTTGCTGATTTCTCTTAATGATCTGGTAGCATTTTCTGCATATGCGATTGCTGCTGGAATATTTCCATCTTTTAATGCTGCAGCTTCCTGTTCTCGACAATACTTGTAGCAATCTTTTTCTTTTTGCAATCTTTCGAATATGTTTATCATATAAACCCTCCTAATTTGATAAATCCTGTGATCATTTGTGTTAATGGTGTTACTTGTGCTGCAATATCAAAAGCTGCGTACATTGCCATCCAAGCTTCTGCATTATCTGTGATTTTGCACCAGCGCAATACGTCGTGAAATTTGAGCGCGATTTTTCCAGCCTCCATACGGCAGATAGAGCTTTTAGAAGTAAACATATGTTCACCCATCTCTTCTTGGGAGAAACCAGCTCTTTCACGCATTGTTTTTAATGCTCCAGCTACGTCCAATGATGTCACCTCCTTCCATGTTGCAGAATGTGCAACTTACGTTTCTGAAGGCGGTCTGACTTGGTAGTTTTATAGAGTTATAATGTAATTACCGACAACCCTCAGTTGGTTTCTAGTTTGCTTGTTCACACCTTTATGGTGTGTGGATTGAAATTAGTTTGCTTGTTTAGTAGATTGGGCTTCCTTAGATTTCTCCTCTAATATTCGCGGTATTGAGGTTTTCTTTGCGAAGTCCCAAAAAATTTTATTTGAGTGTTCTCTGGATGTTAAATAGGTGATTTTTGTCATTTAGATAACCTCCTTTAGATGAATTGAATAATGCAGTAAGTTTCTTCATCGTGTTTTGACCCGAATACAACGGAATCATTTGATAAATTCGTGTGATAGTTGTTTTCAGTAAAAACAAGCGTTAATTCTGGTGTAAAAATAGATATTACTTGACCGTGATCTCCAATGAAATCTAACTTCACCATGTCAACATGTGCTTCTATATGAAGAAATGGTTCACTTTGGAAATCATGATGATAATACTCAACATTAATTTTGGTGGTGCTGATATTCAGGCCTTCTTGCAACTTTTTGTAGCTTGTTTGAAATGAATTGAATTGTTTGATTTCAGCCATTACATCACCGCCAATTCCGGCAATAATTTGTTTACAAAATAAATTTGACCTTTTCCTGTAACTTTAGTTGTCCTGGTTTGACGTATAGCGCCGCCGGTTCCAGTTCTTACGCCTTTTTTTATTGCTAATATTCCTAAATCGAGAGAACGCTGTGTTGGCAAGTTGTACATGTCTCCTGCTTTTCTGCAGACATAACCGTTATCTCTTAGCCATGTATAAAACCGTATTTCTCCAGTTTCAAGGCCTTTTTGTTTCAGTAGGTTTGCCATTTCTTTAACGGTGATTAGGTCATTAGAAACTTCATAGGCATCAGCGAAGACAACTTTTGGCTTTTGGGTTTCAATAGTAGTTACTAATTTTTGGTTTTCATTCACTAAATACTTATTTTGTTCAAGCGTTGAAGCAACTGCATGTTTAGAATTCTCATCTAGTTGTGGTAACCAGGAATTAACAAAATCTATTGCTCTGTTTTCTTGAACGTACCCACCAGTTTTTCTGATTGAAGGAATAACATCAATTGCTAACCAGTCTTGAAATTTTTCAGCAATTTCATTTTTAGCTTTGAATGCTAATTTATAAACAAGTGGTTCCGGAATGAAATCTCCTTTAGCCACTTCCGGCAAATTGTCAGGTAGATAAGAATTGACTCTTGACCACCGAATTGTTTCGTTGCCACTTCTGGCAACGGTAGTAAATCCTAGCGACCGAGCCACCTGTTCAACATCGAATGATGGTTCTCCATTAATTATTTTTGCTGATACTTTAAAAAGTTCGTTTTCAAATACTTGTAATTGATTCATTAGATTACCTCCTATACTATTTGTTTTTGAATGTGTTAGATAACATTTGCAATATCGCATTTTGCGATATTATCTTTAAAAAAAATATCATCTAACGACACATTGAAAATATCTCTAAGTTTAAGCAAGTGTTCTACTTGAGGGTAGCGATGACCGTTTTCTATTTGTGAATAATAGTTCGGCGATATGCCAAGCTTTTCAGCAACAAATTTTTGTTTTAGACCTCGTTGTTCTCTTAATTGTTTCAAGTTGCTGGAGATATTCTTAGATTCAGGCATTTAGTTTCACCTCTTCCTAATCGCGTTTTGCGATTTGTTAAACTTATCATAACATCGCATTTTGCGATAGTCAACTATTTATTTCACTTTTTGCGATTTTTTGATTAAAAAATCTCTTTTTGCGATATAATCAGCTACAAGAAAGGTGGTTCAGAAGTGAATGAATCTATATTACCTAAAAGACTGAGAGAATTACGGGAAAAAAACGGATACTTACAAAAATATGTAGCTGACAAATTAGGTGTGAAAAGCAACACACTATCTGGGTATGAAAACGGAACCAGGAATCCAGATCCTGAAATTATTAAAGATCTTGCCAAATTATATAATGTGTCTACTGATTATTTATTAGGTCATGAAACGGAAGAAAACAAATATGAATACTTTAAAAACAAAATCGTAACAGAGTTTCCCAATATAGACTTAATGTTCCATGATATGGAGTCTTTAACAGGTGATGACCTTGAAGAAGTATATGAGTTTATTAAATTCAAAAAGAGCCAAAAGAAATAGAAAACGGCTTTGATATAGATAATTAAATAGAGGGGTCGATTATTTGAAGAAATTATTGATACTGTTTGTTGGTATGATGCTGATTCTTGTTGCTTGTAATGATAGCACTGAAGAGAAAAGTATTAAACCAGATGAAGGAGAAAATAGCAACTCTAAGGCAGAACAAGTAGATGCTAATACGGATAGCGAAGAGATAAATAGAAAAGCAATGAGCAAAAGTGATGCTTTATATTATTTAGATGAAATTACTAAGAACTACTTTAATATTTCTTATCTTACCGATAATGATGGAGAAGACGAAATAGAACGTCTTTTAACTGATGGGATTGAAAATATTGATTCTGTTACCGAAGAAATAGATGATATTTTTGATTTAACTGATCCTTTAACCGCAGATGTGAAAGAAGTATCCATATTTGTTAAAAATGCTTCTTCGGAATACCTAAAGAATAAGGAATTTGATACTCTAATTGAGGCATCTGGTGAGATTGGTTATATGGTAGGTCTAATTTCTGGTAATTATCTTGATGAGGTTGTACCAGTTACATTAGCGAAAGTATCAGAAGATTTTAGTGGAGTAGACGAATTTGAAGAAGAAAAGACAATTGATAGTAAAATTGATTCGGAAAACAACGAAATATACAGCGACGATGTGAAAGAATTTGTAGAACAGTTTAATCTACTTGCTAGCTTAGAAGATGAAGTAGGATTAATGGAAGACATTGCACCAGCCACAGAGAGTACAGATGGATATACACAAAATTTATATTCTTCATCCGATTACGTAATATCGGTCAATTATGGTAAAGAAGGAAGTATTCAATCTTATATTGTAGGTATTTCAGAAGACCAACCTTACCAAGAATTACAAGGAAATGGACTATTCGCTATGCTGCATGTTGCTCAAGTATTGGAAATAGATTTAGATGAGCTAGCAACAGAATTTGAAAAATCTATACCAAACCACTCAGGTGTGTATACAACAGATGATTATACTGTTTCGTTTTCTTCTGGCGATGGGATTTCTCAAGTTGGTATTATTATCATGTTTATGAAAAATTAATATTTAATGATAAATATAACAAATTCTATTATATAGCAATTACTAAATTTATAATCATTTAAGGTGTGCAAAAGCATGCCTTATATTTTAACATTTTACCGAACATACATTCTTTAAATTAGGGGGTTTTAGTTTGTATTCTCACCTAGAAGATTACATTTATGATTTATATTTGAAAATCGGGATCACTAAACCATCTGAAATTGACATGTTTTTAATCGCTAAATTATTAGGTGTTGTAATTTCTTATAAAAAAAGATCATTTAGAACTGATAATGAAATTGTGATAAATAAAGGAACAATTAGAAGCGAATGGATGATGTTTGGACATGAAATATGCCATTATCTTAGACACGTCGGCATTCAATTAGCGATGAATAGATTATTTGTTGACCTCCAAGAGTACCAGGCTGATTATTTCTCCTATCACTTTTGTGTACCAACATTCATGTTGGATAAGCTAGAAATCAATTGCGCAGAGGATATTATAAAACATTTCGATGTTGATTATGAGTTTGCTTTAAGAAGATTAGAAATGTACGAAAACAAGCAATATACAAGGAGTGCATTATTATGAAGATCACATCATTAGAGGAGAAAAGGAAACAGAAAGATATGGAAGAAATGATTATGCTGCCAGTCTACGAATCCATACACCTTAATAAAGAAGGAGAATTGATTGGAAAGTTGGTCGATTATAAAAAATTACCAAAATACTATCTGCTGGATGAAGGTGAATAACTAATGAGAGCCGCACTATATATCAGAGTTAGCACAGAAGAACAAAGTAAGGAAGGATACTCACTAGCTGCACAAAAAGAGAAATGCTCAAAATTCATTGAATCTCAACCAGATTGGGATTTAGTAAAAATTTATGCTGATCCCGGGGTATCTGCTAAAGATTTAAAAAGACCTGGTGTACAGCAAATGCTGGAGGATATTAAAAAAGGTTTTTTTGATGTAATAGTTGTTTATCGACTGGATAGACTGGTAAGGCGAGTGTTAGATTTGCACAATCTATTAGATGATTTTGAAAAAAACAATGTTAAATTCAAATCTGTTACTGAGGTATTTGACACCACTACAGCAATGGGTAAGTTTTTTATCACTATTGTTGGTGCAATGGCTGAATGGGAGCGAGATAACCTATCTGAGCGTGTTTCTATGGGGATGGAACAAATAGTACGGGAAGGCAAATGGAAAGGTGGAGAAGTAGGTTACGGGCATATGTGGGACAGAAACGATAAGGTATTTGTTGTTGTTGAAGAAGAAGCTAAATATATACAAATGATGTATCAATGGAGCATTGAAGGAGATGGAGATATAACAATTGCTCATAAATTAAATGAAATGGGAGTCACCACCAGACAAGGAAATTGGTGGACTAATACAGCAGTGGGAAGAATTCTAAGAAACCCTAAAAACTACGGACCATCTAAAAGAGGTGTCAGAACACACAAACAAGATTCTTTTCTTGTTGATGACGTTTATCCTCCTATCGTTTCGAAAGAAACTTATGATGAATCCATGAGGGTTAGAAAAAATAGATTTCGTTTTTCTGGAAGAAACGTTAAGAATGATTTTATATATTCTGGTGTCCTTGCTTGTAGCCGCTGTGGTTCAACGTTTAAAGGAAATCGAACTACCGCACCTAAAACAGGAACCGAATATAAATTTTATGTTTGCAATAACCGACCGGAGAAAAAATGCGACTGCCCTTCTATAAGCGAGAAATTAGTTGAAGATAAGTTTATTCCTAACTTACGCCAAGCAATAGACGATCTATCAAACGTTGATATAGATTTGGATGATGGAAACAGAGAAATTGAAGAACAAAAACAATTTGTATCCAAGGAATTACAAAAGATTAAAGAGAGAAGAAAGAAGTGGCAATACGCTTGGGCTAACGAAACCATATCCGATGAAGATTTTAGTGACAGAACAGCTGAAGAATCACGTAAAGAAAAACACTATTTATCTGTATTAGACAAATTAAAAAGAAACAAAGGTGAATCTTTGCCCGCTAGTTCTGTTGTTGAAGTTAAGAAACTTATTGATAATTGGAAAATACTAAATGACCAAGAAAAGAAACTACTGCTCCGGTCTCTAGTTAACAGAATAGTGGTAGATATCGATAAAAGCAGACAGATAGATGATCGTTTGAAAATAAAGGAAATCATTTTCAATTAATTTTTCGTGCTTACATGACTACAGCATCCCCTGTAGCTGTTTAAGCACGAAAACATTTTCTTGAATCCCCACCTTCCTACCATAAATTACATACATATTCATCTTGACTATACGAACGTATATTCTTATAATTTAAATAAGAACATATATTCCGGTGGAAAAGAGATGATAACAAATGGAAGAATATTCTATAACACGATTCACACCTGAAATGTTTGGATATACAGACAGAGGTATTTTAAAGTGGCAGGGTATGATACTTGCTGATCAGACAGATGCGCTGAAAAAGATGGAGAGTGAAATTACTGAAATTGAAGGAAAAAAGGAAATGAATGTTATTGAAGTATCTGAGGTGCTGCATAGAGCTTTTGCATCTGGATATCCAATTGCAATACAAGCAAATATTATACGTAATGGCAGCTATTACAAGGATTTAATATGTAAAGTGGCCGGATATGGAGGTAATAAGATACATCTGCAGTTAAAAGATGGAAGGAAAGCAAGTTGCAGCCTTGAAGAGATAAGAAATATTGAAATGCTGGACCCTTTGGATTGGTATAATAAGATGAAATAGCCCCTCACAAGAGTGAAGGGCTTGTTTTATGCTATCAACTTTGTCCATGTTGCTCTTCCTGGTACGCCGTCAACAGTTAATCCTTTTGCCTTTTGATATGATCTCACAGCCTTTTCAGTGCCACCACCAAAATCTCCGTCAAGTTTACCCGGATTGTGTCCAGCGATATATAACAATGCCTGTAACGCTTTAGTGATGTTACCTTTTGCACCTTTGCGTACAGTAACCAGCGCAGCGTATGTTTTAGGTCCAGGAATACCATCCACAGCTAAACCAGCACCAAACTGCTTGTTAAGCTCGGACTGCAGTACCTTAATAAGGCCTTTTTTAGTTGCTGGACCTGCAATACCATCGATAGCAATACTAAAACCGTAATCAACCACAAACTGCTGCACCCCTCGAATATAAGCGTCACCACCAGATGATTTAGGTTTATCCGCAAGCTTAGATCCTGATTTTAATTTATTGAGTAACTGCGTATTTTGTGCTGCTGTACCAGTATAATTACTAATGCCGTATTCTGCAGCTAGTTTTTTTCGATTAGCTTTGCTGGAGTCGATATTATTAGCTTTAAGATAATCGACAATAGAGCCACCAGTATTAGTTTTGGGCTTAGTTATTTGTTCAGACCCTGTTTTAGGTTGATTAGATTGAGTGGATTTATCATCTGATTTAACAACCTTGCCAACATCATATTTAGATTCTTTAACTAGCCTCATGAACCAATTCTTACCGATGCCAGTTCCAGGACATGTTTTCGGCTGTTTCCCATTCAGTAATAATTCTCTGTGAAATTTAACTGGCTTGTCCTTCTTATCATAAAAATACCTAGAAATCTTGATAGCCGATTCTAATTGCTTACCCTCCAGCACATCATTACCAATATCAAAGTTTCCAATCATTTCGTAAGCAAATGGATGCCAGTTACTACCTCCGTTGTATCCGGTAGCTGATACAGGCGTTTGAGTAATATTTCTTCCAAGCACTATTTTACCGTCAGAACCGATTGTAATATGCTGCGCAATATCAGCCCATTTATTTGTATTCACGTGGAAATTTCGCATGTTTTTATGCAACTGTAATGTCGAGTTAGACCTATTATTCGAATGATCAGGACGCCAAGTGTGGTGTACGTGATTTTCACTGATGTGTTTACTGATGTAGCTACCGTAATTATTATCCAGCCAATTTATAAAATCGTCTGCATTGTTAAATACCTTGTCTCTAATCCAAGACATAATAAAACCTCCTTATAAATTAAAAAGAGCAGCCACAGCTACTCTTTACTTGGTTAGATAATTTTTCTTTAGTACTTCTTTTTGCTGCTTCCCTTTCCAGGTAATATAGTTGTTTTTAAACCATGTCCATACACTCACAACAGTGGTTAACCCCAAAGCGATTGTCTCTTCGCTAAAAACTGGGATGGCATTCAATCCCGCCTGCTCCAGCCATACATTGATCCAAACAATTACCAATGCGACTGTTCTTACGATTGTTCCTTTATCCATAATATCCTCTCCTTAAAAAATATTTGCTACGGCCACACCGACAACGCCTGCAACCACAGCAGTGACCAATGCTGTGATAAATGCTCCAGTAATCTTACGGCGTATCCAATTGGTATCATCTTGGATAGCACTCAAAGTCTGCTGCATTGTTTCTATCTGTCCATCTTGACGTATATCATTACGTTGCAGTCCTTCTACATCTTTTCGCATCAGATGGTAGTTGCTTTTTAGTTCGCTGACATCTTGCTGCATTCTCTCTTTCCAAGCATCCATATCTCCCATCTCCTCTTGTTTTGTCATACTCGACCCCCTATTGCTTTTTAGACATAAAAAAGACACCTCATGCGAGATGTCTTTTTACTTCAATCTATTTGACTCATTAACTCTTTTTTTACTAATTCATCTGAGAAATAAGCTATCCTGCCAGTGGGTAGTTTTAACATATCCTCGGCATCTTCATCATAATCTTCCTCTTTTATAAAACATATGGTTTCCCAGTCATTGTAATCTAAAGTGCATAGAAAATGATTTTCGATTGCTTGGATTTCATCTTCTCTAAATCCCATTTCTCTGATTTCCAATTCTAATTCTAGCATCTAACCGCCTCCCTTTTATCTACAAATTCGACAAAAAAGAAGGAAAATCCTGCATAAAAAATAACGCTTATTCAGCGTTTTGGAATTCTTATTTATTTATCTTTCTTTGTTTACTCTGTAGCGTTTTCCATTTCTTCAATCTGTTGTCTCTTGATTTCTTCCAGTTCTTGATGCAACTCATTTATCACTGCATCCCTATCAGCTATTTTCATCGTTGCTTCTGCTAGTTGATTTACTAATGATTGTATAATGTAATCTTTATTAGGTTGCTCCATGTTATTAAGCTCCTTTTTGATTTATTTTTGTGTCCAATTCCTGAACAGACTTAACTAAAATTGACACTACGTCATCTATAGCAATATTATTGCCGTTAATTTTATAGAATGGTCTCCCATTATTCGTATATCTTAAAAGATCGATACCTTTTATTAAGTCAATCCCTTCGTCATCCGCGGGATGTAATGATAACAGAGAAAAGGCTCCAGCTGAAAATACACTGCTCCCATCGGGTAACAAATACCTTTGCGCTCGTATTGGTCTATAACTAGTGGTTGTATTCAACGCTGTTATTTTTAATTCTCCGCTGCTTGTTGGCCTAACATAAATATCGCTCCCGGTACCGTGGCTAGTATTTTTATCTAAATAAGTGGCATGTAATCCTCTGCTCCTCAAATCTAACCATGTGTCAGTTGTCTGCCCAGCGGTTATTCTTACTTCTCCGGCAGCTCTTGGGCTTAAGTACAGATGTACAGCGTTTCCAACTCCCCAATTAACTTCAAGTTTATTACCATAAAAATGCTTTGCTCTAACATCTGTATAATCATAGCTGTCAATGGCACCATCTCCACCCAAGGAATCATAGGTAACGCTTCTCGTTTCGGTGTAACTACCTAAATATACGTTAGTATTGACAGTACCAAATGCTGCAGAAGATACAAAAGATAGATCAGCCTGAAACCTTAAATCCCCGCTTGTATTGTATGCATAGATTCCGGTTGGACTTAAATTCACATAACTCCCATTGTAAAGTTCTAAATGTACATTGCCGCCTATGATTTCCAGCCAACTATTCGCATTTTCTGAATAAAATTTACTGCCGTATATCTCCACAGCTTCAATAATGATACTTCTCAAAGTGCCTGTTGTTATATAATCAGCTACAATACCTAATTCAGCTGACATTGCGGTACCGTAAGTTTTACCACCATCACGGCTAAAACCGATCGCATCACCGACATAACGTGTCATGTAATTTGGATCGTCGCCATTCCATCCGATAACTCCATTAGGCATGTACTTAAACACACTATCGTTATTTCCGTTTATGATGGCAGAAATGTCTTGCACCCGCCTATCCAGGGAAGATAAAGGAATTTGCTTTTTCCCGGATAGAATATCGTTTATACCTTTTGTGGCAGTTCTCAGATTTGATTGATAACGTTTAGTCAAAGATTCAGTACCAAAGGTAAGTGAGATGTCAACAATCTCACCTTTCCAATTTTTCGTAACAGATTGTTCCACAATCCTCACTTCGTCATTTAGTCCAATTCGTTCATCAATTGCAAATACCCTATCTCCCAATTGTGTTTGAGCTATAGGGTATCCTTGGTTTCGCAAGTCGTGTATATCCGCTGTTATAGTTATTTTAAGTGAGTTGTTTACAATATCTTGCAGCTTCCTATCCATTTCTGCGGCTATTTTCAGCCGACCATCCTTAAGAGGTGGCGCATGGCGCTTTCCTATTATTTTTGCTAAAGGAGATGTGTACTCACCTTTTAGTTTAGCAGTTTCCCACCCCGCATCTTCTCCATCTTCATAGTTGCCATATCCCCGGATATAAGTCCAATTTTCCTCAGCATCATTTTCCTGCACAATATTTGAGGCATTAAAACGATGACGATACATAACAGATAAATCTCTTCCAGTTTGCTTTTCCAGGTAAACTGTATTGCCAGATATGCGAAACTCTGCTCCATATCGATTCAAAGACCGTTTAAAGGTTTCTAGTTTTGTTTCTCCTTCACCGAATCCCTCCCACTGTACTGCCGGAAAAGAATCAACAAGTGCAAACGTAAAAACAGTATCTTTAAATATAAGCGAAAAAGCTTGATTAGCAGTCATATGTTCATCATATCGTTCATAAATTCGATCATTGTCCAAGACATCAAAAAACAGCGGAATCCCCTTGATATCCACTGTCATTAGGTTACCCTCTCCTTTTTTCTTACAATATACTATTTTATACTCTACATCATTGTCATCAACAACTGACCACATTTCAGTGATGTTTTTAATAAACAGTCGATTTGTTTTCGTTGGTAATATTTTCATTGATATGGACTGATTCCCATTCAGCTCACCTGTGATTGTATGAGTTGCTTGTACCATGTATTCATCCTTAGATAAATCCACAACATACATTCAATGAAGCACCTCCTTCCTTAAAAAAGAGCATAAAAAAAGAACGTTTCATTAACGTTCTTAATGCTCCCACATATCATCTTCGTTGTAATTTAATTCTATCTCTTTAATCTCAGGATGTTTTTCACTGGGTTTCTTGCCAAATAATTTCTTTAACAATTCCAACAAATAATCCCCATCCTTAGTAATATTTACTAATTATATAGTAATACAAATGAAACATAAATGCAACAATACATACATTTTAGAGTGTTGTAAAAGTTATATCAATTTCAACGCCTGTGTTAGCTCCGGGATTAGAGAAAGCGTACTGAACTGCGACGTTACCGTTGGGATAAATAAAGACATTTTGCGATTCTCTGTTGCCGGATATAACTGGTACTGAAAATCCTAATTGCTGAGTAGGTCTATAGCCTGCAGGAAGTTGAAACATAGGGTTACTTGTTCCAGTTCCGGCATTTGTTCCAGCTACAGCCCACCCTCTAATGGTTACCTTGTCCTGCACCTTTATATAAGATACTTTTCTATCCTCACGTGATTGCCATCCATTTAACCATGTAGTAACATCTATCCATTCGGGATTATTAGGTACAACTCCGACATAATGAGATTGACCATTTACTACAGCTGTAATAACCCTGTCTGTTTGAAACGATAACGGAGTCCTAGAATTACCAAAATACAGTCTATCGTTAACCCAACCCAGCAGACGTTCCACGTCCCCGCCGTCAGTACGTCCATATATTGCCTTGTCTTTAGCTAAATACATAAAATCATTAAATGACATTCTGCCTTCAAAAGTATCACCACTATATTTATTAATAAAGTGGTTATCTAATTTTTTAACAATTGCTGATATGTCACCTAAATCTTTATTACTTAATTCATTTGCTTTATCAATTGGCTTTTTGAAGTAAATAAAATCATACACAGGGCGTTCTTTGGTTAAACCATCGTCTATAAGGTTACCCAGTAATATATTATTATGAATGGTTTGTGCGCTTCCTCCTCCATCTAAACAATATGCATTTTGCACGCCAAGATTACCTAGTATTCTTATGCAGTCCGCATAAGTCATTCCTAGTGAATTTCCGGATCTTCCTTCACACATTAAAAACAATATATCCTTGTTTGGCTTTTGTGCGATTACTTGTCTTGGGTTAGCCGTTTTAGGATTCCCTATTACTCCCCAAACTTCGTCTCCTACTGGTTCGCCATCTTTTATCATTGGAAAAAAAGCTGTCCAAGCGTTCGTTATTCCATCATTTAAAATATCTTCTGCGGATACATCCGGAGGATACATTTTCATTTCATTATCTTCAGTGAATCCAAGTGTCCAATTAGTGCTATACGGAGTGCTTTGTAAAATCACTCCGTCCTTTATGTGGATCCCTGCAAGTTTACCGTTTGTGAAAATACTTGCATTAGTAACTAGACTAGCACCATGCCGACTTGCGAATTCTCTAGGGATTTCTGTCCCATTATCAAAATGATCATTCGCAAATCCTTTTTGGATTTTGATGGCACTCCCTCTTGTATCTAAATAAGGTACAGTAGTAAGCAAATACTTTGTATGAGATATTTCATCATATAGGGACTCTGATTTTATTTCATTGTAATAGAAAGTATCATTAATTCTTCCACTCAGACGACTATCCACTTCATTTATTGCCGTTGGGTCTATTTCTTGTATCTCTATCCAACCAACACCGTTAAATCTATATACTTTTCCGGTGTCTCTGACCATTCTTGCGACTCCTTCTTGTTCATTTAACGGTAAGTCGGCATAGGTATCTACAGGTGATTCCCATAGTATTTTAGCGCTATTAATTATATTGCCAACAACTTCATCTGTAATTATTTCAATAAAATTATCAACCTCGTCATACAGTTCAGTAAAATTATGATTTATATCGTTTCTTGTTTTTCTAGTCCATTGGGGATTTATATCTTGTCTTGGCATATTATCACCTCACTTATAATAGAATAGGAAATCAAAATCTATTGTTGCGCTATCACAATAATAAATTTGAAAGACGTTCCAGCCAGGGTCTAACTCGATAAAATCTCTTCTGGTATCTCTTAAAAAAACAATATTATTTCTCGTTACGTTTGCTCCGTCATACACAACAACATCGTTAGGTGATAAAGGTACTTCGACCCTTGATCTACTTCCATTTGTGTGATTTGTAATTTGGAACATTTCAGAACTTCCAACAACATCCGAAATCGTAATTTTTAAATCTTGTTCAAACGGATTAATTGGCACATTGCCAGCATTAAAAATTCGAAAAGTTTTTCCTGTAACAGCTTTATGAGTGTAGATAAGCGATTCATTTACTGCTTCAAGTCCCATTCCGAATCCCCATAATTCTTTATATGCATCTATTCCATCACGATGGATGTCTTGAGTTGTACCGATGGATTCAGCAACTCCTTTTAATCCAATGAATCTAATTTCGAAATTACCAAATACATTGCGTTGAGGAATACTATACGTATCCTGCGCTTTAACCAGCCATCGTTTACCCGGCTCTCTATGTTCAATCAAATAAAAAGACTCCTCTGACCGAAAGATGTGGAATATTTCATCTCTCAATAATGAGAAGTCCGGTATATCTACAGATGTAGCTCGAAGATAAACATTTATATCTCTTGGACCGATTGAAGTTCCGTAATCTACTACCCCTAATCCACCTTCTATTTCTCCGAATTGATTAATATAATTAGGGGCTGAAATGATAAAATCCCTTGTCCTAATACCAGCATCGTCTAAATCTATCGTTTCACCATTGTGGCGTTGGATTATAGTCAATTTCATCCCCTCCTTAAAATTTGCTTAACGCTGCATTAATAGCATTCATTTCATTGACTGCTTTTGTTAGCTTTTCACTATCTACATACAGGTCTGTGTCTTTATTTAAGAGTCTATTTAAGATGCTGTTTTGCTCTCTTAGTAACCCCGCAACGCTACCATCTGGTTTGTTTTCAGGTATTCTTATATTTTTCACAGCTTGACTGATAGAATCAGCACCATTATAAGCCATCGCTGACGTTCCTAGGGCAACCTCCGGCGATACAGGTTTAATCATACCTGCAGCTAAATCATCCAATGCACGGTATACCAATTTGGCATTGTCTTCTATACCTACAGCTATACCAGCTGGCACCCATCGCCCTACATCATCTTCCATCACGCGTGAAGGCGAATGGATTTTCAAAGCTCTTTGCATGGTGCTTGCAACACGACTTGCTATACTGCTTGCAGTAGACATTACACGTCCTGCGCCACTGTTAAGCCCTGCATTTAAGCCGCTCATAGCATAGCTACCAATGGATGACATCCTGCCTGGTAAACTATTTAAAGGACTCAGCATGTTTACTGCCAATCTAGTCATTATTGCGACACTATTTGCAGCACCGTACGATAGCTTATCCTGCATACTTCGCATGTTGCTGTTTGCTATTACAGACAAACGACCCATGCGCCTATCCACGCCGCTTATGCCCGAATCTGTGGTACTTTGCATGTCATTCATACCAGTTCGAGTATTGCTAATCATTTCCGATGTCATTGCTAAAATGGAATTAATTACTCCAGATTTACCGTCAGCAATACCATTACCTAATCCTTGTGAGACAAATTGACCATAACCAAAAAACACTCGTGACGGACTGTGAATTCCAAGAGCACCAGTAGCCGCCGATGATGCATCTGAAGTGACGCTTCTTACAGACCTTGCTACAAAATCAGACATAGCTAGTATTCCATTACCAAGACCAACACCTACATTGTTACCGTATCCTTCGTATTTTGATTGAGTCATGCCGCTGGATACTTCGCTGTCTACATTGTCAGCTAAGTTTTTCGCCGCTCCTGTTGCGATACCTGAGCTATTGTCAATTCCACCACCGATATTATCACCAGTACGGCTACCATAGTTAACATAGATAGACGGTTCGAAGCCACTTTCAAATTCTGATTTAACACCATCTGTTAGCTCGCTTGCTGCAGCAGTTGCAATTCCTTTGTTTGCAATTATGCCTTCTCCGGTTCTGGTTGGTGCACTTCCACCAATAGTTTCAAAAGGAGTAGCATCAATTTCATTGGATATCTCTTTCCCGGGAGTTTTACCGATTTCACCAGATGACCACGCTACAGACTCTTTACCGTTGTTAATGCTTCCTGACAATCTCATAGAAATTTCATCGCCTGAACCTTCGATGTCTGAATTAGCAATCTCATTAGACATCGGATCGACAGCATCTCTTCCTAAGGTTTTTGATGCTGCCTCCACATATGGCGAACCTGATTCCATACCAGTTCTCATGTCGACAGGGATTTCTTCGCCTTTTGCAGAGAAATCATAATTTCCCATAGCTATATTTAAACCTGTCCACGCTTTATCAACCATATTACTTGTAGCAGTTTCAACTTCCGGGGTACCATCTTCTACAGCTGCTTTCGCTTCTTCTGGTAAAACCCCAAATAACTCATAAAAGTTGGCTGCTTCAATAGCTTCAGCGGTAGTCATTGCTCCATCTTCTACCATACTTACAAGAATGTCTCCTACTTCTCCCAGACCTTCTCCTAAACTATCTTTCATCGCTGTTGCGGCTTTATTTCCACCTTCATCCATTAATCCTGCGAATTTCTCTAGTTGTTCTTCGCTCATATTAGCGACAGTTTGAAGTTCTGCTGCAGAATCAATTCCAAGCGTATCTAACCACATCATAAAACCTTCATGACCGTTTTTTGATGCATATTCCATCAGTTTTCCATGATTTTCTCCCCATGCCTCAACCATTTTTTGATTGTGCTCAAGGTTTTCAATCATCTCTGCAGCTGATACTTCTGAT
>RWZD01000110.1_pt1 | contig 18216 bp, 26 predicted proteins | sample 2187771 | NCBI WGS metagenome assembly RWZD01 (sample SAMN10531866, study PRJNA481165) | viral metagenome | isolation source: viral particles purified by filtration and ultracentrifugation from about... | place: USA: Tennessee
AATCAGCAGAGTACGCCATCCAGATAAATATCAGTGTGTGCTGCAGTGTATTGAGAAGGAAAATGAGGGATTTGTTTGTATCCGACCGATAAGGCGTGTAACCAAATACCACAAGCATTTTAAGCGCAGAGGAAAATTTGTGGAGTTTGCCGGAGATAGTGGCGATAGTTACTGGGAAGCTGTTTACAGAAAGAAATTATCGTGAGGGGTGATAGTTTGATTGAATTTACAATTCCGGGAGAACCGGTGTCCCAAGGTAGACCGAGAGCAGGGAAAAGACGCGGGAAAACTGTTATGTATGACCCGAAGGAATCCAAGGATTATAAACAGTATGTGTCTCTTATCGCAAGACAACATGCACCAAAAACAGTGCTTGAGGGAGCGTTGAGTGTGCGAATGAAGATTTTTAGACCAATACCCAAGGCAACAACCAAAAAGGACAGAGCGCTCATATCTGAGGGGATTAAGCGCCCTGTCGTCAAAGCAGACATCGACAACTATTCCAAGAGTGTGCTCGATGCCTTAAATAACATTATATACAAAGATGATAGCCAAGTTGTAGATTTATATGCATCTAAATATTACAGCGATAATCCGAGGGTTGAGATTAAAATACAGGAGATTGATATTCTTGGAGAGGTGATGGCGGAATGAGTAAACAGAAAAACTCCGAAAAACATTGCTTATATCTGAAAGAAGATGAATTAACTGCTGTTATTGCAGGTCTGAATGTATTGGTCCGAGTTATTCACCATAAAAACGATGAGAAGAACTGGGAAATATCAGAGGAAGAATTAGCAGCCTATAAGCAAGTGAAGGCTATACAGGAAAGATTAGATAAAGAATACGCATAAACAAAATGCCGGGGCGCACATCCCCGGCAAAAACAAAACACTCGTTTGCTATCACTATTATATCATTGAGGGGTTGGTAGTGTGAATAGCAAACAAATCGAACAAGCATTAAGAGATTACAACTGGATGATAAACGAAATAAAGCGCCAACGTGGATTAATGGATTATGATGGTGGAAATTTAGTTGCTCAAAGTGGGATTGAATCTACAATGCCAAAAGCGCAAGGAAATACAAGTGATCCGGTTGCTTTGGAAGTAGTAAGACGGGATGAAGCAAGTAGATGGGTTCAAAAGTTAGAAGAAAAAGTTCTGTTCATACAGAAACGCATTCCAATTATTCAAGACGAGAGAGAGAAAGCGGTATTGGAGTGCATGTTAGACGGATTAAGCATGAGCGCTATCAGCCAGCACATGGGATTGTCAAGGAGACACATATATAACATAAGGTCATCTGTAGTGTACAAGATTGCACACTTTGCACACTTTTCCCAAGAAGTGACATCTGAAAGACAGTGCGTGTAAAATGGAAGGCAGGTCGGCGAGGTAAAATATTCCTCTCCATATGGAAATGTAGTATAATAAACATAGGGATAGGGTAGCTCCCGAAAGGCAGTCTTCCCAACTGCTTTCCCTAATAAAAACAGGGAGAATAACTTAGGGAGGTTATTTAATTGAATAACAGATTTGAAGTAAGGGGTAGAGATACAGCTATATTCTTGAAATCTAGGGATGGCCAGGAAATCGAAACCCTGATATCAACTATCGATTTAGAAAAGACTCGCGACTTTATAGGAAATTGGTATCCGGTATGGAGCGAAGGAACCAAATCGCACTACGTGCTAGGCTATGGTGGTCTAGTAAACGGAGAAAAGAAAACAATTTCATTGCATAGATGGATAATGGATGATCCGGAAGGGTTTGTTGTTGACCATATAAATCACAACACGCTTGACAATACGTTCGGTAATCTAAGAATCGTAAGTCAGTCCGTTAATAACTTGAACAGAAAAAAGAATGTCGGTGTTATTAAGTATAAAGATAAGTGGAAAGCTTCTATAAAATTTATGGGAGAAAATAAAACGGTAGGCTATTTCAAAACAAAAGAAGAGGCGCAAGAGAAACTCGATGAAGTGAGAGAAGAAGTAATTAGAAGAAATGCTTTTATAGATGAACTTGAATATGAATATGAGTGGTTCAACAAACAAGTGAGAGGCCTGTTATAGGGTCTCTTTTTTCATCATTTAACATGATTAAGCACTATAAAGATTAGATAGTGGGCTTCACCGCTCTGTTTATAGTAATATAGAATCAAGAGGAGGGGTGGAAATGAGTGAAGAAATAATTAGAGCTTTCAAGTATCAAGTAGAAAAGTTGGAAGAGCGTTTAGAGGATATTTATACAATCGACATACCAAGCGATTATATTGATTCTCGAGCAAAAGGCGGTAAAGTAAACATTTTGAAAGAAGTAGAATTTTTGACTGAATACGAAAGAGCTTATTCAGTTATAGAAACCTCCGGGGTAGATAGCGGCGATCTTTATCAGGAGTACAGTAAATTTCTAGGGAATGCCAGAAAAGCAAAAGCGATTGCCGAGAAAGAATTGGAAAAGGTCAAAGATGAACATGCAGATGATATAAAGAATGCAGAGGTGTTATTGAAACAATTTAAACAATATTTATCCATAGAAGAATCATTCAAATAATAAAGGAAAGCACTCCCTGTGAGTGCTTTTTTCATGCTCAAAAACGGAGGTGTGGAGTTGATGTAGATGACGAAACCGAATTGGGAAGAAATACGCAACGAGTGGGAAACAACCAAAATTACATTTAAAGCATTGGCTGAAAAACACAATGTAAAAGAAGGCACGTTAAAAAGCCGTCGAAGTCGTGAAAAGTGGTCGAGGGATGCAACCAGTAAAAAAGATGCAACTCCAAACGAGAAGGTTGCAACCAACTCTAAAGAGATGCAACCGGATAAAAAAAAGAAAACCTCATCTAAGGCACAGAAGAATAGGAGTGGCAACCCTAATCCAAGGAACCAATTCACAAAACGGAACAGTGCAGCAGTGACTCATGGATTCTTTGCCAAGTATCTACCTGATGAAACATTAGAAATAATGGAACAGATGCAAGAGCGCACTCCAGCCGATTTAATCTATGATCAAATACAAATACAGTATGCGGCGATCATCCGGGCGCAACAGATTATGTTTGTTACTGATAAAGATGAAATGATTAAGGAATTGAAGAAGGAAAAGGTTGAGTTAGAAATCACTGGAGAGAATGAAAATGGTGAAACTGAGTCGACTCCAACCTATTCAGAAAAAGAATATGAATTCCAATTCGCTTGGGATAGGCAAGCTACATTCTTAAATGCGCAATCAAGAGCAATATCAGAATTGAGAACATCGATAAGACAATTCCTCGAACTTGCTCACGAAGAAGATGCTCGCAGATTGAAATTAGAACAAATGCAGTTGAATATCGATAAGACAAAGGTGGAAACTGAAAAACTCGAACGTGAAGTTAATCCGGATAATTCCACGGAAGATAAGCTGAAAGATTACTTCGAGGCGCTAGGTGGTGCTTTCCGTGAACCTTGATGCCATCTATACACCTAAGCAGCAAGATATATACAGACGATGTGTTAATGATGATTGGTTCATGTTAATCAATCATGGTGCTAAACGTTCCGGAAAAACCGTATTAAATAACGATTTGTTTCTGCAAGAGTTGATTCGTGTTCGTCAAATTGCGGATGATCTCGGTGTCGATAAGCCAATGTACATTCTTTCGGGTGCTACATTGGGTACGATTCAAAATAACATCCTCAATGAGTTAACTAATAAATACGGAATTGAATTCAAGTTTGATAAGCATAATAATTTCACGTTGTTTGGTGTGTATGTCATCCAAGCGGGACACTCCACTATATCTCATTTAGATAAAATCAGAGGGATGACGGCATACGGGGCATATGTGAACGAGGGAACGCTGGCGAATGAAGAAGTATTCGATGAAATACGCTCACGTTGTTCCGGTGATGGAGCAAGAATACTAGTAGATACGAACCCGGATCATCCTGAACATTGGTTGCTAAAGGATTACATTCAAAATACAGACAAAAGCATCCTTTCATATTCATTTACGCTTGATGAAAATACATTCCTGTCTGAACGATACAAACAAAACATGAAGAACACTACACCATCTGGAATGTTTTACGAAAGAAACATCGATGGTAAGTGGTTGTCCGGTGACGGTATCGTATATTCCGACTTCGACATTAATAAACACACGATTAAACAAGCTGAACTATCGAAAATAAAAATGGTTCGGCATTTTGCTGGTGTCGACTGGGGTTATGAGCATTACGGCGCAATAGTCATAATTGGAGTAGATGCTGATGGAAAACGTTACGTTATTGAAGAACATGCGCATCAACATAAGGACATCGACCAATGGGTAGCGATCGCGAAAGAAGTTAAGGCGAAATATGGAAACATACCGTTTTATGCAGATAGCGCAAGACCTGAATACGTTGTCCGTTTTAGTAAAGAGAGGCTAAATACAAGCAACGCAGTGAAAACAGTGATATTAGGAATTGAAACAGTAGCTACATTAATGAAAACAGACAAGTTCTTTATTGATTACGACAACTCCCCGAGATTCAGACAAGAAATTTATAATTACATCTGGCACAAAACGAAAGATGAACCAAAGCAAGAATTTGATGACGTCATGGATGCTATACGATACGCAATTTTAAGCGACGAAAAATACGGCAACAGACCATCGAAAAAACAAACCTACAAAGCATTACAATCACTCGGATTGTAGAAAGGAGGACATATGGCTACACCAACAACGGAAAACAAGCTTACAAAACAGCGTTTCTCAGATGAAACAAACAAGCACTACACTTATCCGAGTATAGACAAGCTACTCGAAAATCTTAACCATCTGGCGGATATGATCGAGAATCATAAGGGTGTCCAACGGCCGAGATTACGGACTTTGGAAAACTACTACAAAGGCGATAACGAAACTATCCTAACGGGTCAGCGCCGGAAAGAGGACCATCAAGCAGACAACCGAGCAACGCATAACTTTGCTAAATATGTGAGCCAGTTTATTCAAGGTTATATGGTTGGGATTCCGATTAAAACATCATATACGGATGAAAAAGTAGAGGAAGTTTTACGGGATATGAACCGAATCAATGATGCAGATGAGCATAACAGTGAATTAATTCTTGATCAGTCCATTTTTGGGAGAGCCTACGAATTGCTTTATCGCAGCAAGGCGGATGAAAACCGATTCACTACCGTTGATGTGATGAATACTTTTGTTGTTTATGATGACACCGTTGAACATACTTCAATTGCCGGGGTGCGTTATTTTTATAACGAATATACGGAAGAGGAAACGGTGCATTTATATACGGACAGCAATGTTATTACCTATAAATTTGATGATGGCGGGAAGTTGATTGAGGTAGAGAGTGAACCCCACGCATTCGGCGGTGTTCCTATCATCGAGTATGAAAACAATCGATTCAGACAAGGTGATTTTGAGGATGTGCTCACATTGATTGACCTGTACGATGGAGTGCAGTCTGATATTGCCAACTACTCTCAAGATTTGAATGATGCCATCCTTGCTATCTTCGGACGCTTTGACTTAGACGGCTACGGTGATAAAGATCCATTGGAAATCATGAAGATGATGAAGGATGCGAACCTATTTCACTTCGAGCCGCCAGTTGATGGCGAGGGTCGTGAAGGGCGTGCAGATGCAAAATATCTGTACAAGCAATATGACGTGCAGGGTTCCGAAGCTTATAAAACACGTCTGGCAAACGATATCCATTTATTCACCGCGACACCTAATATGACAGACGAAAAGTTTGCGGCCAATCAATCAGGCGAAGCCATGAAATACAAGTTATTCCTGTTAGAACAGAAACGAGCAGCTAAAGAACGCCGATTCAAGAAGTCTTTACGTGATCGATACCGATTAATCAACAATGTTATGAAGATGGCTGCAGAGGGTGAATTTGACGTTTCTAAACTGACCATTACATTCACCGAGAACTTACCGAAAGATACCGCAAATGAGGTTAAGTGGTTTACGGATGCGGGTGGGCGTTTGTCTCAAAAAACTATGCTAGATTTATTTAGGTACATTGATAATTCGGATGAAGAATTAGAGCGAATCGCTGAGGAAGATAAGCAAACGCCTATGAATCGTTTAGGAGAAGAAATGTATGACTTCTCTGAGCAAGAAGACCCTCAAGACAACGACAATATCTCTATCAATAATGAGTTTGAAGAAGAGAAGGCACTGAATGGCGCTCAAATCACCAGCGTTTTAAAAGTGATTGAAAACATCAAAGATGGGTTAATTAATACAGACCAAGGACTTGCCATTCTGGTGGATGGCTTGAGAATTGATGATGCTGCAGCTAGAAAGATTATTAAAAAGTAAGGTGATGCTTTATGGCTGAATACTGGAGACAAAGAGAACTTAACCATATAGAGCAATCCATCAAAGATGATGCGAAAATCGCTCGCCGATTAAGAAGGTTGCACCTTGAGGCGATGGAAGATATAGAAACCCAAATTGAAGCCTTCTACGGTCGGTATGCGACTGCGGAAGGTATTTCTATGTCCGAAGCTAGAAAGCGTATAGGTAAGTTGGATATTGAGAAATACGAGCGAAAAGCAAAGCGTTATGTTCGCGAGAGGCTGTTAACGGAAAGAGCGAACGAGGAAATGCGGTTGTATAACGTCACAATGCGTATAAATCGCTTGGAGTTATTAAAAGCAAACATTCATCTTGAATTATTAGCTATGACAAGTGAGGAACAGCGTATTCTTTATGAAGCGATGACTGCTAATGCTAGAGCAGAGTATGAAAGGCAGTCGGGAATCCTTGGAGAGACGATCGCTTACACCGAAAGAAATATAGTTGCAATTGTTGATGCTTCTTTTTTATCAGCTACATGGTCCGAACGATTATGGGATAACCAAGACGCTTTGCGAGTGGAATTAGAAAGGTTGTTGAATCGCGGAATTATTCAGGGTTTGAATCCGAGGGAGCTTGCTAGGGAGCTGCGGAAGGTGTTTAACACTAGTATTTATAATTCGGAAAGACTTTTGATTACGGAGATGGCTAGAGTGCAACAAGGCGTATTTCAAAACAGTATGGAGCAGGCTGAAGTAGAGAAATACGAATACATTGCAGAACCTACAGCTTGCGATATATGCGCCGAATTAGACGGTGAAATATTTGATCTCAAGGACGCGGAAATAGGTGTCAATATGTACCCGATGCATCCATTCTGTAAATGCAGTACTGCTGGATATGTTGACCGTGAAGCATGGGACGCTGATTTGAAAGCGAGGGGATTGTAAATGATAACTTTATTCATTTTGCAAGAAATATCAAAAATAATACTTTACCTATCTCTACCAGCCGGGCTTGCTTATTTGATTTATAAAGAACGAAAGCAAGAAAAAGGTCGTTTGAATTTAGTTAGAGAAGTTGCAAACAAATTACTAGAAAAAGCAGATGACGAAAAACCAATCATGCTAAACGTTAGTCAAGAAAAGCTGATTGATAAAACGATTGAGGAAATCGAAAAAAGAAATCGAATGAGGGGGTTGTATCGTGGATAAAACATTTCGCGAAGCTTTGGAAGATGCAAAGGAAGCAGTCATTGAAGCCTGGGAAGCTGTTAAAGAAGTATTCCGCGATGTAGTTGAAACAATTAATGCTGTCGAGAAACAAAAAGTCTATCGTGGACATTGGTATGTTCCTAGAAACATTACCATGAATCATCAAGTGATCAATCGTAAACCCATGCATTTTCGTGTTCGAAACCATTTATAGGAGGTTATCCCAATGGAAAAAATCGTTAAAACTATCGCCACTGAATTAACCAAGATTCGCAAGGAATTGGAGAAGATGAATAAGTCGTTAGCGGAAAGGAAGTGACCAAATGAAAGATGTTATTTTGACTGAAGAACAACTCAATGAAAGGTTAAAATACTGGCAAGAAAAATTAAGGCTTCAGGATTGGATTATCGAAGTAAAGATTTCTAGGGCTAAGGAATTGATGCAAGATACTTGTGCATGTGTTCATTGGACGTTAAGTAAGAAAATGGGCAGCATTAAGATATTAGACCCCATTGATTATCCGGATGATGTAATGGGCGTTCGTGACATGGAAAATGATTTAATACATGAATTATTACATCTTCATTTCGCTCCGATTAATGACCGTCTTAATGATAATGATTTTTATTCTATGTTTGAGGAACAGGCGATTGAAAGTATAGCTTACGGCCTGATAGAGACTGAAAGGAAGTGATCCATATCTCCTAGCTACCAGGTACGGCGGCCGTTTGTAAATTGGAGGGAGGGATATAGTTTTGCCTGAACATATTATCGTTTTATTTGAACATGAAATTGCGAGACTTATAAATGGTGAAGAAGTATCGACAAAGATTAATGGTGAAAAAGTGACGATTAGACAAAGTTACATGAAAGATGCTGCTGTAGATATGCTAGTTAGAAGAAATAGAGTGATGAATACAGTATCAAATACATTTGAATATTGAAAAGCACCTATCAGTCAAGCGTTAGGTGCTTTTATTATGCCTTTTACTCACAGTAAGAGGTCAACAAAGGTTTGCGCTGTACCCATAAAACAGCGTGATTACGTAAACAAATCAAGTCGTGTGTGGGCATTTAACATCAATCGAATAGTTTTATATAGACAAAGCACTGAATGGGGCATGTATGCACTGTTTGGGGCTTTATTTGTATGCAATGAAAGATTGATAGCAAATGACTGTATGGGGCAATTGGAGGAAACGAAAATGGAATTTACAAATGAACAGTTAAATAAAATCGATGAATATGCAAACGTACTAGATACTTCTTCGGAGGATATCAAAAATCAGTTATCAAAACTTAGTGAAAACAATTATCTGCCACTTAATTTACAGTTTTTTGCCGAAGGTAGCGTAGAAGAAGGGGAGGGAGAAGGTTCTGGCCATGATGAGGGTCAAGGTGAAGGCGCTGGAACTGGTGAAGAAGAAGGCGAGGGAAAAGAAACCTTCACACGCTCTGAAGTTGATTCCGAAATCAGCAAGGCTGTAAATACGGCTTTAGAAAATCGTGATGCAAAACATCAGAAAGATTTACAACAGGCAGTCAACGATGCTCTTGCTGAAAAAGAACGCTTATCCAAGCTATCCGAAAAAGAGCGTAAGGATGAGGAGTTATCTAAGCGTGAAAAAGACCTTGAAAAGCGACTGGCTGATATTGAGCGTAAGGAATTGCTCGCTGATGCAGTATCCGATTTAAACAAAAAAGAGTTACCAGCCGAATTTGCAGAAGTGCTGCTTGGTGAAGATGCTGAATCCACGCTCAAAAACATCAACACATTTAAAGAGTCGTTTGATAAAGCGGTAAATGATGCCGTGAAAGAAAAGCTACGCCAAGACACACCGCCAGCAGGTGGTGGCGGCGTGAATTTAAACTCTCCCAACTTTGGTAAGCAACTGGCGCAAATGAACAAAAACACGGGTCAAGCAACTGGAACAGCGCAACACAACTATTTCAATGATGGAGGTAATTAATAATGAAATATATTAAAAGCGAATTTGGAACACCAAAGCAAATTTTGATGTTTCCCGATCACTATGTTGCATTAGCTGTAACTGTAAGTGATGAAGGGGTATCGGCTAATGAACAAGGCAAGAAAATCGTACCAGCTGGAACTATTATCGGTGGCGGTTTTATCGAAGATGACACTGTTCTGGCAGTAAAGTCGAATAACGCTAATGCAGAAGGTGTTTTGTTTAACGATACGGACGTAACACATGGTCCGGCATCGGGAGCAGCAATCCTTCACGGGTTTATCGCAATCGACAAATTGCCTGAAGCACCTGCAACAGAAGCAAAAACAGCACTTAACCAAATTAAATTTATTAAGTAAAGGGGAATCATTACATGGAGATTTTTGATTTAGTAACTGCACCGAATATTGCAACGTATTACACAGAAAATAATTCGAACCGTATTCCTTATCTAGGAGAACAACTCTTCCCAAGCAAGAAACAACTTGGGTTAGACCTGTCATGGATTAAAGGGAGCAAAGGGTTACCTGTAGCATTAAAACCATCCGAATTTGATACGAAGGCCACACTGCGTGACCGTATTGGAGTAACTAAACTTGAGACAGAAATGCCATTCTTCCGTGAAGCTATGCGCATCGGTGAAAAAGATCGTCAAGAAATCCTAAAGGTGATGGGGGCAGCTAACTCGCAATACCTTATGCCTTTAATTAATCGTATTTATGATGATGCAGCAAATCTGGTGGATGGAGCTCGGGTTGTTCCAGAGCGTATGATTATGCAATTACTTTCGACTGGGAACATTTCTATCCAAGATAACCGACAAATCTATGAGTACGATTATCTACTGCCAGAAGACAATAAAGATGAACTTACCGGTACAGACCAATGGAGTAACCCAGATTCCAATCCGATTACCGACATCAAAAATTGGCAGGATGAGATTGAGGACAAGACAGGAACACGTCCAACTCGTGCGATCTGTACTCGAAAAACATGGAATTACCTTGTGGAGAACAAACGCATTCGATTAGACATGAACCCACTTGGCGGGCAAAACATCATTCTCACTGATTCTATGGTACAACAATACCTGTCTAGCAAGCTTGGTTTAAGCATTGCAGTCTATAACAAGAAATTCGCCACAGAAGTAGGCGGAGCATCACAATTGTTCTTCCCGGACGATGTGTTCACACTAATCCCGGATGGAACTCTAGGGAATACGTATTACGGCACGACGCCGGAAGAAGCGGATTTGATGAGCGGTAATACTGATGCGCAGGTTTCACTTGTTGATAACGCTATTGCTGTCACATCTATCAAAGAGCCGCACCCGGTGAATGTGGAAACGATTGTATCCGAAATTGTCTTACCGACGTTTGAATCAATTGACAATATTTTTATCGCCAACGTGGCAGGTGGCGAGGATGAAGAGTCAGAAAACCCAGGAACACCAGATGAACCAGAGGGGGCATAAAACATGGCTGAATATAAAGTGATTGAAGCTTTCAAAGACTTGCAGGACAATGACCATATTTATTATAAAGGTGATTCATTCCCGAGGGAGGGTGCCGAGATCTCGGATGAACGCATTCAAGAACTTTCTTCCGAGAATAACAAGCGGGAAACGGTACTAATCGAAGTTGTGGAAGAATATCCAAAGCACACTGGTGGCGGATATTATGAATTATCTAACGGCGAAAAGGTCCAAGGGAAAGATGCAGCAATCGAAGCAGAGGAAGCGTTAAAAGAAGGCGATAACTAATGGCTGATGCAAAAGATAATGTGAAGGTGGTTTTAGATATCCAGGATGGCAAACAAGATGCTGTTCTGGATATTTTAATCCGGAATGTTAGCAGTCATTTAAAAAGTCGTATGAGAAAAGTGAATAAAAGCATCACTGAAATACCTGAAGAATTGAATTATATCATCGAAGAAATCGTAATTCGTCGATATAACAGAATCGGCAGCGAAGGCATGAAGTCTGAATCTGTAGAAGGGCATAAGATTGATTTCTATGATTTAAAAGATGAATTTGTTCCTTATCAAGAAATCATTGATGATTATGCAGAACCCGAACCAGAGCCGCAATCGAAACGTGGAAAGGTACTATTTATATGAGATTTTCTAGTAGAATAACCTTTGTAAATGAGGCCGACTCTTACTATGATCCGATAAAAGGTGAATATGTGGATGGTGAACTTATTAAAACCACTAAGCCATGCAATCTATCAACGATGGGAGTAGACCGCACCAATGAGTTATTCGGGGAAATGGACAAAATAATCACTGTCGCCCGATTGCAACACCCATACAACGGTAAGATTGATTATGTTTTTCTAAATGAAGATGAAGATCAGCCGGACGATGAAAAGCAAAAATACCGAATTAGACGCCAATCCAATTACAGGAAGGGCGTTTTTTATTTGGAAGGTGTGACTTCTGATGGCTAATTATAGGTTAGGTTTCACAGGGTTAGCAGACCTGTCCAAGGGATTAAAAGATCGAGCAAATCTAAATGATGTTAAAAACGTTGTTAAGTTGAATAGTTCTGAATTGCAAAGAAACACGCAACGGGACGCACCAGTAGACACTGGATTCTTAAAACGAAGCATAGGTATCTCTCCTGACTCTGATGGTTTCGGTGCGAGAATTGGTGCAGAAGCCCATTACGCGCCGTATTTAGTTTGGGGAACCAGGTATATGGTAGCTCAGGATTTTTTTAGACCCAATTTTTATAGGCAAAGACAAAAGTTCTTGGCAGACTTGAACCGATTAATGAAGTAGGTGATGCAATGTCCACAATCGAGAAAACGGCTGACCAAGCTATTTTTGACGCGGTATTTCTTATTGCTATGCAGTTAGGGTACAACGTATACAACTATCTTCCAGGTAAAGAAGCGCCCTATCCCTTTGTTTATGTCGGAGAAGTGTTTGAACAAAGCAGAAGAACAAAATCCAACCTATTCGGTGATCATCAATTAACTGTACACATTTATGCCAACGATCCACAACGTGATAGGCAAACAGTTAGCAATATGATAAACAACATTAAAAACGGATTTTATCAACTCAAACATGCCAATGGGCATCAAATCATACCAAAAAGGCATAACAACCAGATTATTAACGACAACTCTACCGGTGTTACATTGATACACGGAATTTTAGAATTAGATATGACTATAAATTAGGAGGTAATATCATGCCAGAAATGATACAAGGTAAAAATAAAATCTTACTGTTTAGAAAGTTATCAAAACAAGACACAGAGGCGGCAAAGCTTGTTTTCCAAACGGATCACACGTTTGATTATTCTCGGTCATTAGATCGTATCGTCACAAAAGATGGCTCGATTATTAAGGTTGGAGAATTAGAATCATCCGTTTCTATTGAAGCAATTCAGTCTAAGAAAGACCCGACTTACGCTATGTTACAAGAGGCTATGCTTAAAGGAGAAAAGCTAGAACTTTGGGAAGTCTCCGTTGATGAGGATTTGAAGGATGATAGCGGAAAATTTCCAGCAGTTTACGCTCAAGGATACCTCGATTCATGGTCGCCAGGAGCACCGGTGGAGGATGAGGCGTCGATATCGAGTAACTTTGTTGTGGAGTTAGAACCGCAGTTCGGCTTTGCTACGCTTACGGAAGAACAAGAAGAAACTGCACAGTATGCATTTCGTGATACCGTAGCTGAACCAGAAGGAGCTTAAGAGAGGGTGATGAGCCTTCTCTTTTTATTTTTTATCAAAAACACATATGTAAAGGTGGAATTATAAGTGGAATTTAAAATCGGTAAGAAAAACTATCAACTGAAATTCGGAGTGAAATGCGCTCGGGAATTGGACAAAGTTTATAAGATTGATCGTCAGGGATTGCAATTTGGAATGGGAGTTAACTTAGCTACTGTTCAGTTGCAAACAAAAAACTCCGCTGGTCTGTCAAACATAATCAAGGCAGCAATCTCTCATATCGATAGCGCTCCTAACATCGATAAGGTGGATGAAGCAGTAGAAGTTTATGCAGAAGAAAACGACGGGTTAAGCAAGCTGTTCGATAAAATCAAAGAGGAAATGGGAAAGTCACCAGTTATGAAAGAAACCATGAAGGACTTCCAAGAAAAGGCGAACACAGCCAAAGCACAATCAAACGAGGACCAATAAACCAATCTTTAAAAGCAGGCGCTATATGCTATTAATCTTGCTTCCGATATTTAGGATTTACAAGCCTTTATGACGTCGAAGTGCTCAGCTTATATGAGTACGAAATGCGCATGAAGGCTTTTAATTTGGCGCGAATCGATAGAGAATATGACATCGCTTTGCAAGCATGGATGAATCATCAGGCGACAGCTACAAGGACAATCGGTGCTGGTAAGAATCAGAAAACAGAATCGGTTTATAAAAACTTTAAAGACTTCTTTGATTATGAAAATAAATTGAGAGAGGTTGAAGAAACAAAAAACAACAAATTAAGTGAACGAGAAAGAAACATAGCCAAAGCTGCCGCAATCCTAAATGCGAAGGGAGGTTAGTGAATGGCAGAAACTTACAGCGTGGAAGCTTATTTGAAGGCGACCGGTGTAGATCAGTTTACGAAAGCCTTTGACGATGCTGGAAATAGCGTTGACGGCATCGGAAAAACGACAAAAAAGGCTGATTCTTCCATAAAAAATATATTAAAAACCATCGCGGGGATTGCGGCTGCAGTTGGGGTATTCAATACACTTAGAAATGCTGTTGACGGAGCAATCTCCCGTTACGATACACTGAACAACTTCCCGAAAGTGATGGAACAAATGGGATTCTCGGCTACGCAGTCACAGAAGGCTATTGAACGCCTGTCGGACGGCATCCAAGGATTACCCACTACACTTGATGACGTCGCTAGTACCGCCCAGCGAATTGCCATCATGACTGGCGATATTGACGGCGCAGTCGAAACAACCCTGGCATTGAACAACGCATTTATTTCATCTGGATCAAGTTCAGCGGATGCATCACGTGGCCTTGAGCAATATGTGCAAATGCTTTCCAAAGGTGAAGTTGACTTGCAATCATGGAGAACGCTGCAAGAAACAATGGGTGTTGCTCTCAATGATGTTGCGAAAGCATTTGGATTCGTGGGTAAATCAGCGCAAAATGATTTGTACGACGCTTTAAAAGAAGGTCATATAACATTTGATGAATTTAATGCGAAGTTAATTGAATTAAGTGATGAAACAGGTGGATTTGCTGAAAGAGCATTAACTGCAAGTGGCGGAATTCGGACAGCTTGGGCAAACATGAATACAGCAGTTGTTCGTGGTGTTACAAATATTATTACAGCGATTGATAAAGCTTTAGCAGACACTCGGCTGAAAAGCATACAGAACATCATTGAAACGATAGGTCAGTCAGCTTTTGTAACTCTTGATACGATAGCTAACATGATTGGTCCTGCGATAAATGCGCTCGTATTTCTATACGATGCTATAAAACCTTTAGCGCCAGTCATTATAGGCTTAACCAGCGCTATTGCCGCTTTTATGGCCTTGAATTGGATGGCGACTGCAATGAGTGTGCTTACATTGTCAGAGGTCATGATTAATTTATATCTCGTAATGTTCCGTTTAGAACAGGCTATTTTTGCTGTTTGGCGTTTGATTGCTGCGCATCCATTCATCGCTATCATAAGTGCCGTGATCGGATTAGCGACTATGATTGTTTATCTATGGAAAACAAATGAGAAATTCCGAGAAATTGTAACAACTGCATGGGAAGCTGTGCAAAGCGTTATTTCCGCAACTATAGATTTATACAGAGATGCGACTACTGCCGTTGCTAATTTCGTGCGCGGTCTTGCTCCGGAAATTGTCGATGGATTTAACAGCGCTATTGAAACCACAACATCAATCGGGAGAACAATCGGCGGATACTTCATGACGGCTGCCGAACACGTCGGCGCATTTATAGGGGTTTTAGCAACTGGAACAGTAAATGCATTCAATTCCGCAATGGATTGGCTCGGTCAAAGCATAGAAACTGTAAGTAACTTTCTTTCAGATTTAAGAAAGTCAATAGATATTAAAGATGTGATTGCTAATGTCGTTGGCCCATTAACAACAATGGCAACTTTGTTCTTAGGGCTTGCAAGCCCAATTGGATGGGCAATCAAGGGCTTCGCATTATTGGCAACTCAAACGTCTGTATTCGGCGATTTAATGAGTGTTTTTGCGGGAGATATGTCGATTGGTCAGTTTCTGAATAACTTCGCCTCTGAAATAGCGAATTTAATCACTTCCATGGCTGAATCATCAGCAGAAATGATTACCAAGGGTTCTGAATTGATTACCGGTTTTGTTAATGGGATATCCGAAAAACTACCGGAAATTATGAAAGTTGGAACAGAGGTAATTACTAACTTTGTTGAAGGGTTGGCAACAACGATTGGCGAAGTTGCGCCGGTGGCAGTTGAAGTGATCAATGCATTTATAGAAAGTATAGCTGTGGCCATACCCGAAATAGCGACAATAGGTATTGAAATAATTACGACTCTTGTTGAAGCTATTGCGACCAACTTACCAATCGTTTTAGGCGTAGGAATTCAAATCATTACAACGCTCATTGAGACGATTGCAACATTGATTCCTTTGCTTATTCAAGCTGGTGTAACAATCTTAATAACGCTTATTGAGGCAATTGTAACGAGCTTACCTATGCTGATTGAGGTAGGAGTCCAAATTATAACTACGCTGATCGAAACAATCGTCACGATGTTGCCGTTGGTCATCCAAGTAGCGATTGAATTGATTCTGACAATAGTTGAAACGGTTATCATGATGCTGCCAACATTGATAGAAACGTTTGTGACGCTGGTCATGACGCTCATTGATACGATTTTATCGTTATTGCCTTTAGTGGTCGATGTCGCTCTGACCTTAATCATCACGATTGTAGAGGTCCTGGTTGAAAATATACCGTTAATCCTCGATGCTGGAATTCAAATCCTGATGGCGCTAATCGAGGGAATCATAACGATTCTTCCGGTTTTAATCGAATCGATTATTATGATCATTGAATCATTACTGATGGTTATTATTGAAAACCTGCCATTGGTCATTGATGCTGGTATCCAAATATTGATGGCGTTAATTGATGGTATCGTGAGCATAGTTCCTGCGCTACTAACTGCAGGGATCGAATTATTGCTTGCTTTAGTGCAGACTATAATTGGTTTATTGCCGCACTTAGTCGATGCGGGAGTTCAGATATTATTCGCTTTAATCGATGGGATAATAAGCATTGTTCCTCAACTGTTAGTGGCTGGTATTCAGTTAATTATTCAATTAGTAGCGGCGATTCTAGGCATGCTACCACAATTACTTTCGGCTGGTAAAGATTTAATACTTGCTTTAATTGACGGGATTCTTAGTTTACTAGGAAGCATCCTCACGGCTGGTAAGGATTTGATTGATAGTCTGATATCCGGCATTACTGGTATGTTCAGTAACCTTCTTTCCGTTGGTAAGGATGTAGCGCAAGAAGTAATTGATGGAGTTACAGGCATGGCTAGTAGCTTTTTAGAAGCCGGAGCCAATATTGTAACTTCCATTGCCGATGGGATAAAAGGTGCAGTTGGAAAAGTAACGAGCGCGATTGGAACGGTAACCGATAAAATCCGTGGGTATCTTCCGTTCTCTCCAGCTAAAGAAGGAGCTTTGACGGATATCATGGATATTCAATTAGTTCAATCCATTGCAGAAGCAATCAAAAAAGGTGAGCGTTACGCAGTTGCGGCTATGGCGAGTGTTTCTGATGCTATTTACGGAGAAATGCCACAATTCGAATCGATGGACATTGCCAGGCAAATAAACGGTATACACGCACGATCACAACGGCAATTTAGTTATGATTACACTAACGAATTGGGAATTAATAGACAACCAGCACGGATTACTTTAGTTCTTGGCAACAATGAGTTTGAAGCTTTTGTAGATGATATTAACGAAGTAAATGCAATTAACGCAGAATTAAGGAGGTTTTGACGACGATGGATGTACAAATTTATAAGAAAAAAGGAGATCCCTTTACGTTGGAACAATATGGAATACTTGTAAAGGACTTTATTGTGTCGTCAATTCCTCTTGATCCAACTTACGGTAACGTTGAAGGAAGCGACCGAAAAATAGATTATGGTGCAACCTACGGGACTCGGACAATCCGGGTTCCTTTTGTTTTGAGAGCATACGACTTAATGGATTTCCCGTTGTTACGCGATGTGCTGTTCGGTTTAGTTTTGGAGAAGAAATCTTTTTACATTCGAGAAATGAGAAGGGCGAAAAAACTTGCTTACGCATTTGTAGACCCAACGGAACCTGCAAGGATGGACCCAGGCACCAATAACCAGCTTGTCGGTGGTAAAAGATATCTAGTTAGACTGCAAAACACCTTTGACTTGGAACAAATAGAAGAAGACGGCGAAGGGGAATTAGTGTTTGATTCCACCGAATTATCATCGGCGGAATCAATCGGAACTACCCAAGACATTCAAAGAAATGGTATTGATTCCAACTCGGAGTTATGGGGTTTCGGGATGGGTTTAATAGCTGATAATGCCAGTTTAACTTACACCCATTCAAGCCCCTCTTTTATGATTTACAACGCAGGAAACGAATCCGTTCATCCGTTTGAGCATGATTTAAAGATTACAATAAAAGATATATTGGTTCC
>RWZD01000111.1_pt1 | contig 18181 bp, 34 predicted proteins | sample 2187771 | NCBI WGS metagenome assembly RWZD01 (sample SAMN10531866, study PRJNA481165) | viral metagenome | isolation source: viral particles purified by filtration and ultracentrifugation from about... | place: USA: Tennessee
AATCATCCATAATCAAATCAAAACACTCTTCACAGAAACGGCTTTTCCTTTTATGGGAGACAGACTTTCGGCATTTAAAACACTTTTTCAAAACCATCCACCTCCCCCGAACCAATTAGAATCTACAATCACATCTTCATTGCTTTTTAATCTTGCTATGGTCAATGTGCGTCTTAATTCCGTATAAGACATATCATGTACATTCTCGGTGATGTTCAGCTTGTTCAGCTGATCTATGATGTTATTTCTCTTCAACTCTTCTAAATGAGAGTAATTCATCATTTCACCCACTTTTTAAAGTTTGATAGACATCTGCTTGACAACCAGTTTTAACTGCACCTGTACATAAAGACTTGGCAATTTGCGCTAATATATAGGCATCTACAATATTGTCGTTTTCATGGTAAAACCCAAAATGTTCAATAACTGCATCCATGACTGCTATTTTCTTTTGTTTTCCTGTTAAACGCTTTTTATTTCCTGGCTCACCAATCCAACCAGTTACACCTACAAATTTTTTAACAGCGTTTGGAGCAACCTCATAATATGGAACATTTCTCTTATAAAGTTCATTCCGGATCCCATGATGAAGACCGCCTGCAAAAATAGCCCTTTGAGTAGCAAATGGGAAACCTTCTATGCAAATGAAATCGTTCGGCTGGATATGGGAAACTACTTCTTGGATAAGTGTGATCATCCTTTTGGGATCCTTAGCACCTACACCAGTTAGTTCTTTTGCCCGCAATACTTGTCCATTTTCATCTAGTGCAACAAAACCTGTTTTCGTACTTGGGTCAACTCCTACGAATCTCATTGTTTTTCACCTTCTAACAATTTTGGGTCTTCAAAAATGCTTCCAATTCGAACATTCCTATGTTCATTATCGTGATAGATTTCCCAAAACATCCCCTTGCCGTCGGTTACCTCGATTGTCTTTTTCTTGTGTTTGACAAAAATCGATTTACGCAAAGGGTTATCTTCTGAAGCCCATCCATTGTCGATAATGTCTCCAAATTTAAACATTGGTGTTTGAGTCACTCCGTTTCCTCCTTCTCTGCAACTCCTTAGCTGCTTCATATCTATCTGACATTTTCGCCTTTTCATCTATGGCTATTGCGTATAATTGCTCGTTTGTGGCTATTGAATAATTCATATCATCACCTAACAATCTTCAATTCTTTCTTACATAATTCAGGTAAATTAGCTCTTACTAGTGCTTCGGCAAATGGAGGTGGAACGCTATTTCCCACCCTTGCAACTTGTGCTGTTTTTGGGTACTTTTTACCTTCGTGATCCTGATCAATGATGTAATCGTCTGGAAATCCTTGGGCGTTGAATAATTCTCTTGGCTGTAGCATCCTCATTCCGATGTCGGTGATTCTATAATTCTCTCCCTTGACAGTAATAAGGCCGAATCTGTCTTTTGTTGGTATAGTGTGCAATGGTTCATTTAAAGACTGGCCGATTCCAGCGCCATAGTATTTCGTGAGAAATGCCATTACTAAGGCATGATGATCCTTGACTGTTATGGTATGGAGTGGCTCCTCTAAGCTGATGCCTGCCCCTTTGTAATTTCCGCCATAATGCTTAGCTAGGAACGCCGTAACCAATCCAAAACGATTAGCAGTAGGTATTGTGGCCAATGGTTCATCTAAACTACTTCCTCTGGTCTCCGGTCCTCGATGTGTATAGTAATGTTGGATGAAACAGGCTTTGTCGTTGGCGATGTATGGTTTATCTGCTTCCAAGAGGAACCTTTTAATCCCTCGAGCAATTCTTATCATTGTGTTCTCTGCTAACGGCTTTTTTCTTGTAAAAATACTAGGTGCCGGAATAGACCAATCTATAATCTCCCCAGCTGTTCGATACGGTTTTTTCAACCCTAGCTGCACATTCAATTCACCTGGATTTCCGTGAGTTGGTTCTGGCCATTCGATCGAGCAACCGTCACATCTAGCAATCATGAAGAATCTTTTTCGTGTAGTAGGAGCGCCATAATCACAAGCCTTTAATTCTTTCCATTCGATTTCATAACCAAGTTTTTTAAATTGGTGAACAAATGAACCAAATGTATATCCTTTTCTATCCGGGTCCGGTTTTCCGTCTTTGATTGGTCCCCATGTCTTAAATTCTTCAACGTTTTCCAAAATGATGACTCTTGGTCTAACTGTAGCCGCCCACCGAAGAGCAACCCACGCAAGGCCCCTCACTTCCTTTTTGACAGGCTTTCCACCTTTTGCCTTTGAAAAATGTGTGCAGTCTGGGGAAAACCAACACAAGCCAACCTTTCGCCCCTTAACCACCTCAACCGGATCAATATCCCAAACTGATTCAAGATAATGCTCTGTATCAGGATGGTTTGCTTTATGCATGGCGATAGCGGCCGGATCGTGATTGATAGCAATGTCTACATTCAAGCCAGTTGCCATCTCAATGCCGGTACTAGCTCCCCCACCACCTGCAAAACTATCGACTATGATTTCGCGGAATAAGTCTAGCTGCATGCATGTTTCACTCCTTAACCAGCTCCATAAACTGCTGCTTCCAGCCACGGAACAATAACCGAAACTCATTTATACCAATGTCACGTCCCTTGGCTATAAACTGTTGCACGACCTTTCCGCTGCTTACCGTGTCTTCTGGATCGTGCCAAAGGAATTCAACAACATCTGCATCCTGTTCAATGGAGCTAGATTCTTTTAAATGGGAAAGCTGTGGTTTTCTATGATTCTCACTATCTCTTGTCATCTGCGACAGCATCATGAAACAACAATTCATTTCCCTGGCCAATTGTTTCGCTGCAGTAGTAACATTTCCTACTGCTTGCGCCCTGGTTTCACTCTTTTTCTGCGGAATTTTCATTATCTGCAGGTAGTCAACGGCAATCATGGCGATCTTTCCGTACTTACGCTTATAGCGCCTTGCGGTGGCTCTTATCTCATCGATCGTTATTCCTGCGCTGTCTTCGATAAAAATAGGAAGTTCCTCAAGTTGATCGTAAGCAGCTTCTATGATTCCATATTCTTTGACCGAAAGGTTTTTCGCCTTGATTTTCCCGTATGAAATCCCTGTGACATTAGATATCATCCGATCTTTAACCTGATCCTCGTCCATTTCCTGAGACCACAAGAGAACGGGTCCAGATTGGGCTACTCCTATTACTCGTTGTAATAACATGGCCGTCTTACCAACGCTCGGTCTTCCTGCGCTAACAAAAAGCCAACCTTTCCAGAGTCCTTTGGCCCATACATCAAAGTGTTTAAATCCCGTTGGAACAAATTCAGCAACCTCCAACAAGTGGGAAAAATAATCATGTCTAGACTCTGCAAGACTGCGCATTTTCCCCTGTTCATCTGGTCGTAAATTTGTAATAAGTGAATCTACAGCTGAAAAGTAGTCTTCGTCCGTCTCAAAATCATCTCTTGATAAATCTGTGATTTGTTGGCCAATTGTTGCTCCACGTCTACGAATAGCTTTGGACCTGATAATATTGGCATGGTGGACAACGTTGGCCGTAGTAGGACAAGATTCTTCTAGATCCGTGAGATAAGATATCGAAACGTCTCCCAGCTTGTTGTGTTGCACATACAGTTCTGCGACCGTCACAACATCAACTGGCTTGTCCTTTTTATCCAGCCATTTCATGACGTTGAAAATTTGTTGGTGCTTTTTAGACAAGAAATCTCTATCCTCTAGAAAAGAAATTTCATCCAACACATTGGGATCTATAAACACAGCGCCCAATACTGATTTTTCAACCGTTAAATCTTGTTCAGTCCCAACTAAATTCATCCGGATCCTTCCCTTCTGCTATCCATTTTTGTAAGGCGATTTCTTTATCTCTGCTATCTGGCTTTTGTTGCTGCTTCGGTTTAACAGGCTCTTTTTGAGCCTTCATTTTTATTGCAAGTTCCATAAATTTCTCACGAAGCTTTTTAGCAGAAAGAATATTAGCTTTCCAAAAATTATCCGTACCCACCCAATCCATGACCTCTTTGGCCAATCGCTTGTCTACTTCATCAATCTCAATCAATTTACGCATGTCATCAGCCCAAGTTTGCATGTTCGACTTTTTAATTAGATGGGCAATACCTGCTTCGTTTGCCACCTTTCCAACACGTTCGTAAAAATAAAGAGCCATTTTGTAATAGGTGTTATCCTCGTCATATTTCTTCTTGGTTTCTGCCTTTTTCTTTGGTTTAGGGATTTCTGGAACCGGCTCTTTGGCCGGATCCTTATCGCCCCATTCTTTGTAATTCTTGTTGAATGACAATACTCTCGCCCCCTTATTACCAATCTCAATGACTGTAATAATGTTTCTATCGATCAAGGCTGTTAGTTCCCTATCAACCGCGCTACGACTTGTATTAAGTAATTCCGCTAAGTAGGTGACTGACATATCATGTGATTTTCTTTGAAATCCATATGTAAAGCGCCATATGGCCAATACCAACCGGAATTGTGTGCCATTGAGATTGGTCTTCATAATTTCGTTTAGAATTTCATTGGCAATCCGTGTATGGCCGTTATGGAGTTGTGGATTTGCCATGGTTTATCATCCGTTCTAAGCATTTTTCCTTTTTAATTGGTTCTCGAGAAAAGGACTTAAGTCTGAAAGTATTTCAGCACCACCCAAGTAAAGAGCAACTTCCTCAATAGCTTCTTTTGCAAATCCGTCTGGATCCCTTTTGTCATCTATCCTCGCAAGAGCGCCTTTGTACAAATTGCGAATCTCTCTTTTCTCTTGGTCCTTTTCAGATAATCTGTAACCATGCAAGATTGCTTTTAAATAGGTTGTAGGATTTTCGAGAGCAAATTTTTTAAGTACCAATGCATCCCCAACCGCATGTACGCCCATTATTGTTAAAAGCATGAGATTAATTGATTGTTTATCAATGTGCTTTTCCCATTCACTTTGTAGACGATAAAATGATTCGAAAACCTCAAGTGGGAGTTCCACTATCTCAGCTTCATTACGTGCTCGTTCTTCATCCAACAAAGCCATATAATGATTTTCCATGTCATTCCATTCTTTTTCTGTGTATTTCATTCAAACCACCTCAATTTTGTAATGTTTATCTTGTTTAAATCCCCTCTTAGCCAAAGACCTAATGACAGTCATTTCCGCTAGCGCTGGCATGTTGTTTGTACTGCTTAGGTGTGTTAGGTATATTCGTTCTCCACGTCCCTGTACAAGCTTTGTGAGCGCTCCTGCGGTCTGCATGTTTGATAAGTGGCCAATATGAGAAAGGATCCTTGCTTTGACACTGTTTGGATAACTGGAAACCTCGACCATGTTTGGCTCATGATTAGATTCGATGATATAAATGTCTGATTCTGCCATTGCATCCAACATGTTTGCATCAACATGCCCCGTATCCAGACATATAGAAACTTTGGTGTCATTTGATCTAATGGAATAGCCTAGCGGTTCAAACGCATCATGGTGAACCTTAAAGGCCACCACTTTAAAACAATCGATTTGCTTCGCTGATTCAATGACGTTTTTTAAAGGTTCGTCAACACCCTGAATATCTTTCCACTCGCCTTCTGAAGCAAAGACGGGGATCTTATATTTATTGGCCAATGGCACTCCTTTAATGTGATCGGCATGAGCGTGAGTGACCAATATGGCTGCAATGTTGTTGGGCATTATGCCTATATCAAGTAGACGTTTTTCGATTTTAGTCTTGGCTATTCCCACGTCTACGAGAATAGTAGTTTCTTCGGATGTTATGGAAATACAGTTACCTTGTGACCCTGAAGCTAGAATGTTAACTTTCATTGCCCTTCACCACATTTAAGGAGTAGCGAATCATGTCAAGTTGACTATCAATCTGCTTTAGTTCATGTTGATGTTTTCGCTTTTTAGAATCCAATTGATGTTTTTTAATGATTAATAACAGAAGGGGATCATCCATCTTTTCAAAATCTGATTCATCCCACCAATAAGATGATCCGCCACCAGTTATTTCTGATGTTTCTTTATCAATTTTTCTATAATTAATGCCATAGACCCATTTTCTGTTTTCTGTATATGAACGATCTGCAATTTGAACAATTTCAGTATCACGCTTTTTGCCTTTAGTGAATTTGCAGTCATAAACAAACTCACCAATTTCAAATTTTGCTCCAGGTATTTCGTTGTTAATACATTGCTTTAAAACTTGAAATTCTTTCTTTATGAAACTAAAATCTTTATCAATTTCATCTTGCATAAAGTCACCGTCATTTAACCAACGTTCAAATTTTGTCGTTAATTCAAGGGCGTATTTTTTAACCTCAGCATCCATCATTTCCCCTCCAATTCTTCATAACACCGCGGGCATATCTCACGCCCACGGAAATATTGTTCAGTACCTGGGTTCATTTCCTTTCCGCACAGCTTACAATCGCTATTACGCTCATAAACTATCACCCTAGGCGTTTTCATCAGTCCAATACATCGTCACCAGATGGCATGTCAATGTGCATGTCCATAAGCTGTAATAAGCCCACTAAATCCGATTCCGTTGGTGGATTGCTCATGTCTGGTGCGTGCTTGTCCATGTATTCCTGCATCCCTTTTTTGGTGGTAATTCCTAATGCTTTAAAGTTTTTCTTCATGTCTTGCTTTAGTTTTTCTAATGGATCGGGCATTGGATCCGGCATGCCTTTTTCATCCTCAGGAGCATCATGGATAATTTCCCCGTCTGGTGTGATGTCTTTTCGTTCCTGCGGTTTGTATTCTGGGATGCCGTCATCTTCACCTTGGCTAATTGTTTCGTCATCAAAGGCCAATCCGAATTGTTTTTTCAAAGCGCGTTGCTGGACGTGTTTCCCGAACATATCAGCTGTCCATTTCTTCCAATTGTCTTTATTCTGGCCCGTGAACATATGAGAAACTTCGTCAATATCCATAATCACTGTTACTGGACGATATCCTTCACGGTAGGCAATAGAATAAGCGCCAATAATCTTTCCTCTTGGAAAACCAATTTCATGCTGCACAACTTCCATTTCTTTGGTTTCTTTGTTCATGGCAATCTTGAATTCATCATTTTCATGCACCATCTGTGTATCCGGTGCTTGAAAACCTTCTTGCTCACGTGCCTTGGAAAGATACGCTTCTGCTGCAAACTGAATGCGTGCTGTTTGTCCGTACTTGATAAAGAAGATTTCATTTTTAAATGGATCCAGACCATATGAAGCGGCCTTATGGGCAAATAATAGAAATTCAGAATCACTGGCTGTTGGCGCAAAGGAATTGCGGATAACTTCCAATACCTCTGGTTTAAATGCTTCGCTGATTTCCGGTGTTAATGGTAAAGTTGCTAGTTGGTTTTTTGACATTATTCTTCCTCCTTTGGTTTTTCAAGCAATTTAATAATTTCTTTGATACGTTCATTTCTAAAAGGACCATAAATTTCATCTTTAATAATGAGGATGAAATTTTTATTGGTTTTAACTACACCCAAATCATCAATAATTGATACGTCAACACTCACTGCGATTCCACCTTTAACTCTTGATCCGCAACAACACGACTGATAATTAACTGGCCATTCGGCTCTTTAAACTTGGTGATCGATTCCGCATTGTCTACAAAGCAAGGAACGATAATTTCACTTTGTTGGGAAAGGACATCACGTAATTCAAGACCAGCGCGGATCCCCTCAGATAAAGAGAGCTTCTTGTATTCTTTGCCATCCATCATGACTTCGAATGTTGGCTTAATTTCTCCGTTTTTAAGAATTTCAAAGAGTTTGATAGATAGATTGTCAAAGAGTGACTGGACCTTTTCGGCTTGTAATTCGGCTTCCTTGGCTCGAAAATCTTTGATACTGTCCAGGATAAAAATGGATTCGTTCAAGTTTTTAAGGGTTTCGTTCTCATTTTCAATAGCTTCGTTCACCTGTTTTTGTAAAGCTTCTAGCTGTTTATGTTTAGAAATCTCGTATTCAATGGGATTGATTTTCTCTTGAAGCTCGCGCGCCTTTTCCATTTGTTCGCTCACATCGATGTATTCAAGGGTAGCAAGTTCAGCTTCAAGCTCTTTCCGTTCGTCTACAACCTTCTGGAAGTTCGCTTTAAATTGTTTCATGCGCTCTTCTTTATCTGCTTGGACCGATTGGATCGCTTCATCCTGCAAAGGTTGCTTACATGTCCGGCAAGTATCTGTGATCTGTTCGTTTTTCAAAATAGCCCATTCCTCTTGCATTTGAGCACGTTCATTGACTAAAGTATTAATTCGATTTTGCAAAACATTAATACGTCCATTTGTTGAACCTGCAGTATCCGTCACCTTCTCAATTTCGTTACGTTGCTTAACCAGTTCCGATACTTCAACCTTTAATGATTCAAGAGGTACTGAAGGAGTTTGATCCTCTAACTGTTCTTTTAAAGTTTTTGTCCGACTTCCAGCTGCAATGTATTGCTTGTCCAGTTTTGTTTTATTTTCTCGATGGATGTTTTCAAGTTGACCTAATGAATGTTTCTTAACTAATTCAGCTAGTTTGCTAGACTGTATTTCTGGAAGATCTTTTAAAACTTCCTTATTGGCTGGTTTAGTTACAAACCTCATAATCATTGGTCTTTGTCCGTTTGTCGGATGTAATGTAAAGAAATAACTAGGATTGAACAATGAAAGGAATAGGTCCTTATCAAACATCTGATTAAGAATTTCGTTGAACTCCCCTGCCTTAGAAGGCACTTCATTGATGTAATATTTCGCCTTACCCTTCTTTAATTCACGGCCTAACAGAAGGTCCTTTCCATCAACATTAAGCAAAAGTAAAGCTATTGTGCTTTCAGACTCGTATGTGGTTGGTACTGGACTAAATTTAGTGGACCCCAGTAGATCTGTGCCGTATAATGTCCATATAATACCTTCAAGGATTGATGTTTTTCCTTGGGCGTTGTCACCGATGATCTGTGTTACCTCGCCAAAGTTAACTTGCAGATCACGGTGGCTTTTAAAGTTTTGTAAAGATAGAGATTTGAATTTAATTTGCATGATTTTCTCCTTTCACGTTCCTTATATAACCAATTGTTCTTGGTTTCTTTTCAACTTTTCCACCATGCTTTCCCTTGTCTTACGAAACCTATTATTTTTGATACGAAGCTTCCTTTCGATTTCAACGTAGGTATAACCAGAAAGACGCTGTTTAAAAATGCTTTTTTCACGGTTTGAAAGATCGGATGTCATTGTTTCAAAATAGAACTTGTCTAACACTTGATCTTCGACATTTTCGTCACAAGAAATTGTTTCTACTAATTCCATGCCCTCCAATATTTCTGTGTAAATACTTTCGCTATAATCCAGTTGGCGAATCGGTTTTTCCAAATAAGCTAGATAATTAAGCAATCTAAAATTGATGATTCTTTTTGCATAAGTTTCAAAATGCATTCCATCTTTTTTCGGACGAAACCTTTTACTAGCTTCCCAAAGAGCTATTAACCCGATTTGCTTCAAATCATCTTTTTCAATACGATACTTTTTGCAAATGTGATTGATGGAAAACTTGGTGTTCAAAACAACTCTAATCAAATATTCCTTTTCTTTTAAATGAGCATTTAACGAATCTGACACTTTACTTTCACCCCCTCTTATTGCTATCAGCTGTTTTCAAAATGGCCATGTATCGATCAAATGGCTTCATGCTTAACCACTCACCGGGCTTGATTTTCATGTGTATCACCTCCTTAAAAGTTGAATTAAAATTCAAAACCAGTTTCTTCATAACCGCATTCTTTGCACTCTATTTCCCACACATAAGATGATTCCGTTCGATCATATTCCCGATACTCAACTTTTTCAGAGTCGCATTTCGTGCATGTCATCTATTCACACCTCCTTGAAATATTTAATTTTTTACCAGGAACATATAAAAACCAGATTATTATTAAGATAAGATGACGATTTAAAACTAAATCCCTTATCCTCAAAATGTCGTCTCATTTCGTGGGTAGCACCATATTTAATCCAAACGTTCGATGGATTTATCCTAACTATTGCTTGGAAATGCCCTCCCTTTGCTCCCTCTTCGATATTAGATTCCATCTCGCTGATAACCATGAGCAACTCACTTCTAGCCTTGGATATTTCGTTTTGTTTGGACAACTCTCTTGCTTCAATTGCGTTCATTTATCTTGCGCCTCCTTTCCACAGTAATTAACCATATCCTCAACCGTAATAATTTCCCGCCAGCTTGTGGAGTACTCTATACCTTCAAGCTTTGTATGGATATCTCCATCTGACACATAATCTAAAAGTGCTTCGTTGATTTCCATCCACAATCTCCCCCTTTAAAGCTGTTCGAGTTTGCTACATATTTCGTGTTGCCAATCAGTGTCATTTGTCACACTAGCCAAATACGATAATTCTTTTAGTTTCGATTTTCGCCATTCACGTTTTTCTAGATGTTTAAATGATTCGTTGTATTCCATCGACTCGGATAGGGTCAACCTTCGATGTTTTTTCAAAACGGACAGTTCAATAAAACGCTCTGCCACGGGGTTCATTTTTTATTCACACCTCCTAATGTTAGCTTGGTAACAAACTGTCCATCCCGCGCAATGACTTGGCGATCATACCCATTCAATACATCTGATTTTCTTCGATCTTTAACCCATGTTATTGACAACAGGTCTGATAGACCTACCGGAACCTGGACTGGGTGGGAATCAATTTTTATACTTGAGACTTCTATTTGCTCACCCATGAAACTTCATCCTTCCCCTAGTACCTTTAAACGGTACCCAAATGTAAATTTTTTTCACTTTCATCAAAGTGACCATCTTGCAGGATTGGCAAACGGATAGCATCCGCAGAAATCCCATACAGATTTGCTGCTTTTTGTAAGGTATGACCAGGGATTACTGTTTGACCGCGTTCATAACTACCAAGAGTTTTTTCAGAAATCCCTATTTTTTCAGCAGCTTCTTTTTGTTTCAAGCCAGCATTCACTCTTGCAGCCGCTAAAGATATTTGAAACATATTTGGCAACTCCTTCCTGTTTGGTTAACCACACTATACTACCTTTAAATGGTACTGTCAATAACTTTATTTTAAAAAAATACTTTTTAAAGGTAAAAATACACTTTACATATCTACCTATAAACGGTAATATATAAGAAGAAAGGGAGGTGAAAATAATGGATGCCCAAAAACTAAAGAACGTTTTTTCAGAAAATCTACAATACTACCTAAATAAAAACGGATTAAACCAAACTGATTTAGCTAGAATTTTAGATATCCCTGAAATGACCATGTCGAATTGGTTAAAGGCCAAAACATACCCAAGGATAGATAAAATTCAATTACTTGCTGATTATTTTAATGTAAAGCGCTCGGATCTAACCGAAGAAAAACCCACAAATCTATACGAAGTTAGCCCACAAACTATTAAAGTCCCGATATTAGGAGAAATAGCGTGTGGGGAACCTATTCTTGTGGAGGAGAACTACGAAGGGTATCGATATGAGTCCCCAGATATGCTTCCTAGTGGAAAAACAGTTTATATAAAAGCTAAAGGCGATTCGATGTCTCCAACAATACCCAATGGATCTCTGGTCCTCGTGAGAGAGCAAGTAGATGTGGAATCCGGAGAAATTGCAGCAGTAAGGTTGGATGAAAGTAATGAAATTACTTTAAAAAGGATAAAGAAACAGAGAAATCTACTTATGCTTATGCCGGATAACCCTACATACAATCCTATAATTGTAGATGAAGAGAATCCAGCAAAGATCATAGGGAAAGCAATTAGATTTACACAGGATTTATAGATTAATATTTGACGTCAAAAATTAATCAAGGGGAGGACTAGCTATCCTCTCCTTTTTAATAGGAGGAAAATGGAATTGAGAGCAGCGATTTATATCAGAGTATCCACACAAGAGCAAGTAGAAAATTACAGTATCGAATCTCAACAGGAAAGATTGGAAGCCTTTTGTAAGGCGAAAGGATGGACAATTTATGATACATTCCTAGATCCAGGATTTAGCGGCGCTTCGATGGATCGCCCTGGTCTTCAAAGATTGCTCAAGGAAATTAAAAACATTGATGTGGTAGTCGTTTATAAACTAGACAGACTGTCTAGGTCACAAAGAGATACTCTTACTCTGATCGAAGATCACTTTTTAAAAAGTAACGTAGAATTTGTGTCTGTTACAGAAACGTTAGACACGTCTACACCATTTGGAAAAGCTATGATTGGTATTTTGTCGGTCTTTGCCCAACTTGAGCGAGAAACAATAGCAGAGCGTATGAGAATGGGCCATATCAAGCGAGCAGAAGAAGGATATAGAGGAATGGGGGGCGACTACGACCCTGCCGGTTATGCACGAAAAGATGGAGAATTGATTATCAAAGAGGATGAAGCTAAGCATATTCAGGATGCTTATAATTTGTATGAACGATATCTTTCTGTTACAAAAATGCAAAAAGCCCTAAAAGAAATGGGTTATAAAGTTTGGAGAATTAGACGATACCAAGATATCTTAAGAAATAAACTCTATTGTGGTTATGTTAGTTTTGCAGGAAAGTATTATAAAGGGAGACATCCGGCAATTATAATGGAAGAGCAGTTTAACAGGGTACAGGTACTTTTATCTAGACACAAAGGTAGGAACGCACAGAAAGCAAAGCAGAGTCTTTTATCAGGTCTAATCTATTGCGGTAAATGCGGTGAGGTATATCACACATATCAAGGAAGGGATTATAAGAAAAAGGACAAGTATTATAGGTATTACATTTGTCGAGCAAGGCGTTTTCCTGCTGAGTACGACACAGGAAAGTGCATGAATAAAATTTGGAACTATGAAAAGTTAGTGGATTTGATTACCGAAGAGATAAACAATTTGTCGATTGATAAAAAGGTTGCTTCCAAGAAAACAAACAAAGTGGATTACAGTAAAGCGTTAAAAAAGGTAGATGAAAAAATGGAGCGCATCATTGGCTTATATGGGGATGGGAATATGCCTTTGGAAATATTAAACAAGCAAATGGCATCCCTTGAATTAGAGAAAGAACAATTGCAGAATAAAAAAGAGAATCAGGAGTTACAACGAAACCATACTTTTACAGAAAATGAGTTAAAACAATATTCAATTGATCTTACGGTTGCGGATTTCCCTACCAAACAAGCTATTGTTCAAAAGCTTATCAAACAGATTAATATTTCAGATGACGATGTGGAAATCATCTGGAATTTCTAGCCTCAACATTTTTCCGTTTTCATGTACTAGCACCCCAGATAGCACAACCTGAAGACGGAAAGTAAACTTCTATACAAAAAGAGAAAGACCCCCGTCATTTTGGCGGGATTATTTTTATTAGGCTCCCTTTCTAATTCGATCAGCAGATAAAATGTTTTCTAACTTAAACGTCCTAAATTGGCGTTTTGTATAGCAATAAGCTTTCACGTTATTTTTATTTATAGCCAACACCTCTATGGTCCGTTGGCTTATTTGATTGTCCCGGTCAATATAAATGATCTGTATAGGAGTTTTATCGTTACATGCTCTTTTTATGAGGTTAATCACACCAATCACTCCAAACGTTTGTTTTTATATATTATATAGGAACGTGTGATCTATTTCAAGTTGAATACAAACGTTAGTTCTGTTACAATAATTACATCTTAACTTTAGGGAGTGTTATTAATGAAAATTAAAAACGTCACAAAAGAAAATCAAGCTCGAAGAAAATTAATTCCTAAAAGATGGCCAGATTCTAATATCAAATTTTATGAGAGCAAGCATTACTTTTTCATTCATGAAACAAGTCAAGAAGGACAAATCTTGAGTATATCTAGTGAAACTAAATCAATGACAGAAGACGAATGTTTATTTATAATTAAAAACTTTATGAAACTTGCTCCTGAAGATGTAATTATGCATTTAGGTCCCACTGGTGTGCTCTATATTAAAGAGAAAGAAGCACAATTTCCACGGACTGTTAACCTTTATCATTAGAACACGCAGAGGTGATTAAATGCTAATACCAGCCGATCAAGACGAACCCATAATACAAAAGGCTATTTACTTACCACTGCTCATTAAGGTTTTAAACCGTGATTTAGAAGCCATTAAGCAAAGCCAATTAAAACTAAAGGGTCCGTACATTAAACTTGTCACGCAAGCATTGCACGCTATTCAAAGGGATTCTTATGAAAATAAAAAATACATGAAGAGGAATAATATAAAAGTGGAAAGAATGAAGTCAGAAGGAGATTACACGAACTATCTTTTGATTTACAAAGGCTACCAACAATTCGATAAGTACTCTAATCCCGTACTTAAAAGGAGATCTGAGGAACTATTAGAGGAATATATGCTGAATATAAAAGCCCCCACTGGGTGGGAGTGAGGGCTTTTTTCTTTTCTTCTAAAATTGCTTTACATGTTATTTTATCCATGTTATTTTATATATAATAAGTTGTTTAAGATCGGGGAGTGTAGCCGTTGCCTAAAAGGGTTGACTCAAGAAGGATTGATTTAATGGATAAAGTGTTCGGCGATTTGACCGTTATCAAATTAAGTGATAAACGCGGTAGTGGAAATACATTGCTGTGGGAATGCAAATGTTCATGCGAAAAAATTGTTTACTTACAAGGGTATAGCCTGATCAACGGACATTATAAGAGTTGCGGATGTAAATTAGAAGAAAATAGAAACGCAGGAGTGAAAAAGCACATTGAACGAGATCGTATCAATGGCACTCGAAAAAGCGCCTTAAAATCTAAATTGCATTCGGGTAATAAAAGTGGCCATAAGGGTGTTATGTGGCTCGAATCTCGAAAAAAGTGGAAGGCATACATTGGATTTAAAGGTAAGCAAATTAGTTTAGGTTATTTCGATATTTTAGAAGATGCCGTTGGTGCTAGAAAAGAAGCAGAGGAAAAATATCATAAACCATACTTGGAGGGAAATAACGATGGAAGCAAAACAGATAAAAAAGTGGATGGATGAAAACTTAGTAACTAAGAAAGAAGCAATGGAAATTACTGGCCAATCTCTGACAGCATTTGATCAAGCTGTTATGTCCGGAAGGTTGAAACCTTTCTTCGAAAAAGGGAAAGCGCGTGGAATTGTACGTTTGTATCTTAGATCGGACGTAGAAAAATACAATCAAGAGCGTCTTGAGACTCTCAAGAAATTTAAAAGAAAAACTTTATAAAAAACGTTGACATGTACTTTTATGCATGTTATATTATATATAACAATAAAAGAGATACATAACAAATAAAAATTAGGAGGAATTATAAAATGGCTAACTTAAAAATTTGGGAAAGAAAAGGGTACACAGTTGAGGAAAAGGAATTTGATTATGATCTTCATCAATTCGAAGTGATCAAGGATGGCGAAGTAATAGCAACTATCACTCCTGGATCGATCGAAGACATGAACCAAATCATCGAAGATCTCGACAACGGCGAAGATGTGGACGGATGGGAAGATGGAAACGGGAACACAATCTCTATTTAACAACTAGGAGGGTCCTCCCCCTCCTTATCTGGAGTTGAACGTTATGAAAATTGGAATGAGGAAACCTAGTCTTAATAAACGTATTGCGGCACGTACTTCCATTAAAAGACAAGTAGTCCATCGTGCTGGAATTAAAATGCCGCGTGGATATGGTGCAGTCAGGAACCCTAAAAAAGCTGTATATAATAAGGTTTATAATCGTACTACGTTTGATATATTTAAAGTGATTAAAAAGTTGTTTAAGTAAATTGGAGGAATTTAAATGTATATCAAATTCAAAAAGACAAACGATAATCGTTATCGAGTTTATCTTGTTAAGAAATATCACGACGAAGAAGGAAAAAGGCATACAAAAAGCACTTTATTAAAAACCGTAGAAGACTTTAAAGAAATTAAATTATTAGCTCAAAAATACCGGGTGGAAATTTACGAAGGAAAATAAACTGAATTAAATATGTAAAGCCCCCACAATGTAGTAGTGAGGGCTATTTTTAGTGTTGGCATTTTTTTCAAAAAAAGGCAAACCATTAACATTGCACATGCTTGGTTAATATTATCCACGCATTTTCTTTAACAACTGTTCATTTTGTTTTGCTGTCCCAGAATAATTCTTAATCCCATGCTTAGCCGCCAACTTTTTTCGATTAGCAAAGGAAGAATCAACTTTGATCGACTTGAGATAATCGACAATGGAATTAGTCTTCTGATCGCCTTTAGGTTTAGTTTCTCCCTTTTTTGGTGCTAACTTACCATACGTCTTTTTCCCTGCCACACCATCCACAGCTAGTCCATAGTAAGACTGAAAACGACTAACAGCGTCCTTTGTCTTAGCGCCATAATAGCTATCGATTCCGTTATTTTTAGCACCTTTTTCAGGGTAGAATGGAGGATTGTTATTGGATAATTTTGTCTGCAAGTCTTTTACAGCTGGTCCACAGTCGCCTTTTTCCAACACTTGCCCCGTCCACTTACCGTTTTTTGTGGCCCATTTTTCTGTTGGTTTAGGTGCAGGTTTGCTAGTGGATGGTTTGCTATCCTTGCCAACCTTGCTAACAAGATTAGGTTTTTTTCCAGCCTGCAATTGAGCTAGGGATAACCCTCCTGTCATTTCTAGGTGTGGGTAATCGACAAAACCTGTCCAGTCTCCGCCCCAAGAAAAGCCTAAAGATTTAGCGATAGCTGCCACCCTGCGCCAATTAGCATTAACGGTCCAAATGGCCGTTGTGCCGGATTCGTTAGTCAAAAAGTAATCCACTGCCAATCCGTAATTGTGGAGGGATTGGCCAGGCTTAGCGTTAGTTACGATGTTACCGGGAGTGGTCCGACCTTGGTTAAATAGTCGTTGCTGTTCTGCGTTTGAGCGATAACCACAAGAAATTTGTACGTTGATCCCTTCCTTATAGGCTTTCTTGATCACTTCTACGGTTGTCTCTTTCACAACTGCATGGACAGCTCCCATATTCTTAGTGGATCGATCGATTAATGTTTGTAATGCTACTCTAGCCATTATTTTTCCTCCTTTAAATTTTGCCTTAAATCGTATAAATACTCATCTGCCTGTTTTGCTTCGTCCGTAATCGAGTTGTTCTTCCAGGCTGTCCAAATAGCAACGCCAACTGTCAACACAACAGACACGCCTTCATAAATTTTCGATTCATCAAAGGGTAAAATCTCAAAGTCTAGAAAAGAAACGCTAATCTGATTGGCAAGCACTAAAAATAAAACGATAATCCGTGTCCATGTAGCTTTTGTAATGTTTTTCATGATTAAATTCCTCCTAATTTGATAAATAGGTCAAAATAAAAACCGCCAGGGAGATCGCTAGAGCAATCCATGACGGTAAATTTTTAAAAGTATTTTCACGCTGTTTGACAATCTTTTCGATGTCGTCTTTATTCGCTTTGGTGCTAATCTTTTTTTGCATGCTTTCGATCGCTGAGGCATTTTGCGTTGCTTGATAACTTGCCTGTTTGGCAATATCTGCTGTTTGATTAATTGATTCTTTCATGTCTAGCAGGTTATCAAGTTTACCGTTTTGTTCAGCAAGAGACACTTTTACTTCCATCAGTATCGACATAAACTCTTTCATGCTCTCCACATCCTCATTAGGCATCATTTACCCCCTCCCGATCTCTATATCTACATAATTAAAGGACCCCGAATGGAGTCCCGTTTTAAGCATAATAAAAAGCACCTCATGTGAGATGCTTTAATACAAAGTAACTATATCTAATTTTTCAATCATATCTACGTTTACGACTTGTTGCTCTTCCGTGACCAGGAAGCGCCCACCGTTTATATCTACAGGCACTATCATCCTGATGTTTGTATTTGTCTCAAAACTCATGACTTGTCCATTGTTAAACAGTACGGTTACAGAAAATTTTTTCACTCTCCCACCCCCTTTATGTCTTATTTCGACAATAGGCGGGAGATTCCTTCTTTTATCCTAGGATAAATTACCTTTTTTAAAAATAAAAAGCCCTAATTAGGACTAAACGAGTGTTTAATAACGCCATTTACCACGAATAAAACCTCCCCATCATCTTTTACGGCAATATAAGTATCCTCACTCACCCCGAATCTAGCAGAGTTGGGCGAACTACCCATCCATGCCCGACTCCCCGACTGCACCTTCGTAGCCCAAAAACCGTCCTTGTCGAAATACGCCGTGGTATAGGCCGCATCCTCCCGATTATGCAGGATGCGGAAT
>RWZD01000113.1_pt1 | contig 17491 bp, 22 predicted proteins | sample 2187771 | NCBI WGS metagenome assembly RWZD01 (sample SAMN10531866, study PRJNA481165) | viral metagenome | isolation source: viral particles purified by filtration and ultracentrifugation from about... | place: USA: Tennessee
TACAGGAAAGTTAACTAAAGGATTAGGTTCTGTTTTCGAAATGACCGGAAAAGTAAGTAAAGCTATCGGTATTGCTCGTGGCGCTGGTTTAGTTGCCGGCTTAGCTAGCTTAGGACCTGGTGCAATTGCTGGTGTTGCGGTCGTTGGTATTGCGGCAGTAGCTGCAGGACTGTACACGTTGCATAAACGGTCAAAAGAAGCGGAAGAAGTTAACATTGATTTAGCAAAGTCGTTGTCAGACGAGGCTATTGAACTTGAAAATGCTGCAAATACTTTTGACAAACTTTCCGACAAAGCAAAAGTTAGTAATGCTCAATTAGCCGAATTAAATGACCTGAATAAGCGTATCTCTGAAAGTTCTAATCCTGGTGAGATTGAACAATTACAAAAACAGTATAATGAACTGGCCAAGAAATCAGGACTTTCAAAAGATGAGCTAAAGGAACTGTATGGAGCTAATGACGCTATAATTGAACAGGCGCCAAACGTTAAAAAACAAGTTAGTGAAACAGGAAACGCCTTTGTGGAAAACACTGAAGCAGTAAGGGAATATGTGGAATCACTAAGAGATATGGCTTATGAAGAATTAATGATAGAGCAAGCTAAAGCCATTGAAAATCGTACTGAAGCACTAAAAGAAAACAAGAAATTAAATAAAGAGATAGCCGATATAGAAGAACATATGAACAAACTAGTCGAGGCTAGAAATATCCCTTTAGATGAAGTTGATGCTAGGTTAGAAGAAATACAACGGAAACAAAACTCTGGTGTGCTAACCGCAGAAGAACATAATGAATTAAGTGACGAAAGAGCTGTATTGGAACAAGTTTCCGCAGGATTAGTCGCCGAATCATTACAGACTGCCCAAGATACAAAGAAAGAATTGGAAAAGAAAATAAAATTGAACGATGAGGAATTAGCAAAGTTAAATGCTGTCAATGAGCAAATTGCTGATTCTTTACTTAAACAGGTTGACATTAATTACGAAAAAGGCGAAGGATTAAGTAAGTTAGATAAAACCATATCTAAGTTAAAAGATGAACGCAAAGAAATAATTGAAAACACATCAAGTGAACAAAAAAAGACAAAAGAATATCGAGACCAGATCAGTAAATTAGATGATTCCATTGATAAACATGAAAGTATAAAAAGACAAATACAAGAAGAAACCGGATTAATATCTAAAAATAACGCATCAGTAAAAAATACAAATAATAGTTTAGATGCCCAAGGTGCTTCCATTGACCAAAATAATATCAAAACCTATGAAGGTGTGAAAGGTGAGCAGGAGCGTACCAAAGAGGCAGCCAAGTCAGTTGATAAAACAGTTACCGCCAAAGACCGTGGCACTGTTGCCAGTATTGACCGTGGCGCCCAGGCGCCGAAGTCCAAGCGTGTTAGTCTGTTTGAGAGAGGACTATCGGCAATTAATATAGGAGCATCTTCTCCGCGCAATAAAAGAGTTAATTTAAAAGAAAGCGGTTTGGCAACTTTAAACAGACTGGCTTCCAGTCCAGTTACGAAAACAATTAGCTTCGTTGGTAAAGGTTTAAGGGGTATTCTCGGTTATGAAAAAGGTACGCCTTCAAGTGGGCACCCTGGTGGAGATTTTGTCGCTGGTGAAAAAGGGGAAGAGTTAGGTGTATTGCCAAATGGTATGGCTTTTTTAACTCCAAAGACAGCTACGTTTTTCCCGGATATGCCACGTGGAACGCATATTATTCCACATCGAGAAACTAAACAAATCTTTAATTCTATACCTGGTTATGCAGATGGAACTCCTGATTTTGGTAATAGCGAGCTTGCCAGATTATTGGTGGCTAATAACAAAAGTAGCAGCTCCGAAGTCGTTGTAAGAGGGCGCAACAGTAATAATGACGGAACGCTTAATGATCTATTAAAAGCAACGCTCGAACAAAACCAAATCTTGATGCAGCTGCTTGCGAAAAATCCGAACATTGTTTTGAATGATAGGGTTTTAGGTACCGAGTTGGAGCCAATTGTTACAGAGATTCAGAACAGGAATAATAAGGTTAATGCTTCTTTTAAATGATTGGGGGTGATGGATGTTGATTTATAACGAAATTGAAAAGGAATATCTCACAGTAACCCGCGGCAGAAAACGTCCCGCCTGGGCGCCAGTTGATAGAGAGCTTATCACGGTAATGGGCATGTCAGGTGCGCATTTATCCCATAGTAAAAGACAGGTCAGAGAAATTTCTGTACCTGTCTTTTTAATGGCTGAAAGTTTTTCTGACTTACAAAAACTGAAAGAAGATATGGCCGATTGGCTTATCCACGATGAGCCGAAAAAGCTTGTTTTTAAAGATGAACCCGATCGGACGTATTACGCTGTTGTTGATGGTGGTTTGGACTTAGACGAGTTGGTGCGTTGGGGAGAGGGTATCATTAATTTTATTTGCCTAGACCCCTACAAATATGGTCCTGAAAAAACGCTAACCTTTCCAGCCGACATCGTCAAAGTAGAAAACGAAGGCACAGCTGCAGCGGATCCAATCTTTGAAATGACCGCAACAAAGAAAGCAACGTTTGCCATGATAAGTAATGGTGATGACGAAACTGCGGATTATAATCTGATTGGGCGTCCGGCAGAAATTGACGAAACTGTTGTCGATGAAAAGACGCTTTTATTTGATGAAACAGGAGATACGTTATCTGACTGGGATTCGCCTAGCGGATTTACCGGTAGCTTTAAAGCTGAGTCAAACGGTATTTTTGTTGACTCTTACGGTACAGGCAGCGATTGGCATGGTCCAGGACTGGAAAGGGAAATTGACCCTACGGAAGACTTTGAGATTGAATTTTACACAAGTGTTCGAACAGAACGTCCAGAAATGACGTTCCGATTGTCTACCAATTTTTTCGATGAAAACATGAATGAACTTGGCTTATTGCGTGTATGGAACAAGTCTACTAATAGCATTAACAAAGTCATTGAAGCAAGAATCGGACCATATACCGGTACAAAATTTGAAAACTATCTTATCAGCAGTGACAACTATAATTGGATGGGGCAGCGTGTTTATAATGGTATCGTTCGTGTGACAAGAAAGGGTAATGAATATACATTTTACGCTGCACACATTACTCAGCGTGGTAATCATATAGAACCCATTACGCAAAGGTATGTGGATAATGACAATGAGTATGCTGGAAAGCTAAAATTCATCCGCATTGATGCAGCTGTATTTGGAAGCAATCCATCTCCTAATGAGCTAAGTATAAGGCGTGTCAGGGTAAGCCGTCATAATAAAGTATTGGTTGATGAGACACCTTATATATTGTTTCCAGGCGACGTTGTAACTTTTGACCATAAGGATGATGATGTCTTGGTTAATGGAGAAGTAAGACCAGACTTAAATCACACCGGAGCCTTTGGAGGTTCTTTTTTTAAGTTGGCCAAAGGTGAAAACATGCTGATTGTGACTCCGGAAGATACATTTGATGCGCAAGTTACGTTTAGGGATAAGTATTTGTAAAGGTTATATGTTAAGTAACCTTAGCTATAACAGCCGGTATTAATTTTGGTAAATGGTTTCTGAAGTCTAACAAAAATGTTTGTAATAATCTACTTGGATACTCTGTACTATTTCTAAAAAAGGAATCAATTGTAAGATATTCAACACTATGTTCTTGTTTATATAGTAATCTATTATTTGAAATATAAATCAAATTTCGATGTTTACTAGTGTTGCAATAAGCTCTGAGGTAAATGGAGTTATTATGTATTTGAACGATATCTTCTGCTATATCAGAAAGAACTTTATCAGGATTGGATATCACGGTATATACATCACTAAAGTATAACCTATTTTCTTTAAGTCCTAAATTTCTTTTTTCATTTATTAATTGGGCCAATATATCTAATGAAGACTGATAAGTAAGCATCATAGCAGTGAATTCAGAAGAAACAGCAATAAGCTTTTCATTTAATGAATTAAAATCTACAGAAACAGTAGCACCTAAGCAATTATTGTAGTGGTATTCAGCACATTGAAGCTTAAACAATACGTCTTTTTCATAATCAATAACCAAAATAATCACTCCTTTATGAATCCATTCTACAAGAAGGGGTTAGAAAATCGCAAGAAAGGAGGAATCCTATTTGATACACATTTTAGATGGCCAGAAAGATGAGATACTGGATTACGTAACACTGGACAATATCAATTCTGATGACCATAAAAAATCATTGGAAGATACGCTGGAAACTTATAATTTTATTGCCTTTGCTGATAAGAGGTATAGCGAATATCTTGAAAAAAGAAATCGACTTATTATTCCGGATGAAGATAAAACGTTACGTGAATTTGTCATCTTTGAAGCTGCCAAGTATAAAGACACCGAAGGGCATAAGGTACAAACTTTTGCCCATGCTTCATATCTTGAATTGAAGAAAGCTTCAATTTTATATCCGGACAGTGGATATACCGGTACTACTAGTCAACATGGTGGTCGTGTACTAAACGATACAGGCTGGCAGATGGGCATTGTTGAAGGTAAAGGTACCAAGACATTAACTATCAATAATCACACAAACCCATATGAAATGCTAAAACGCATTGCCCGGGAATTTGAACTAGAATTGCGCTTTCGTGTTACTCATAACGGCAATAAAATTACCGGCCGCTTTGTTGATATGCTGGAACGAGTGGGTCAGTGGCGCGGTCGGGAGGTAGAGTTTGGCAAAGATTTAGATGGCATCAGACGTGTGGAGAAGCAAGATATTGTCACGGCACTATTAGGACTTGGTCTGGAAGACGAAGACGGCAATCGATTAGAAGTGCTCGTAACAGATAATGAAGCTTTAAAACGTTGGGGCAGAATCGACGAACATGGGGAGCTGCAGCACTTAATTGAGCCATACGAAATACAGTCAGAACGAAGCGAAATGACCGAAACAGAGGCACGGCAATATACACGTACTGCATTGAATAAGCGCATCAATACGCAAATCACATATGAAACTACCATTGTCGACCTTGAAGAAGTGCCTGGTATGGAGAATAAAAAGATTCGTTTCGGCGACACGATCAAGATTAAGGATACAAAGTTTAACCCTCCACTTTATCTGGAGGCACGAGTTTTTGAAATGAGCCGCAGCATAAAGAGTAAAGCTAAAAAGGATATTAAACTCGGCGATTTCATCGAACATACCGAGGAAGAAGTCAATGCCATCTGGAAGCAGCTGCAGAAGGAAATTCGCAACCGCGTATCCTTTTATGAAATGGCGGAATACACGTACGATAAGCTAACCATTGATGACAAGGATGAAACAGTATTCGAGGATGGAAAAACCTTTGCCGAAGCAACAGGCATTACAGCAGAAGAAAATGCGAAGATTTACGCAGATGAACAAGATGCGCAGATTAAAATTGACGTTGAACAGTATGCCGATGATGTTGCCGAACAGAAAGCCGAATCTGCATTAGATGCCGCTAAAATGTATTCAGTTGCCAAGACTGTCTATGAGAATCAGATGGACAAGATTGCCGCTGATATGGCTGATAAAGCTGACCTGGAATACATTGACGGAAAGCTTGTTGATAAGGTCAATAAAGGCGATGTCTATGAGATTGAAGACATCGACAACATGATAAATAATACTGTTTCTATTACTAAGTACGAAACGGATATGCAAGGTGTTGTGACGGATTTAGAATCACACGGAACCCGTATTGGTCAAAATGCGGATGCTATTGGATTAAAGGCTGATAGCACTGATTTGAATGCTGTTGAGAATAGCTTGGAAAAAAAGATCGGTAACGTTGAAGTCAAAGCTGATAGTGTTGTTACTAGTGTTAGTGAGGTAAGGGCTGACCTAGATGGGCTTGAATATGAGAATAGGAACTATATAGGAAACAGTAAGCCTTATAATGATAGAGGTTGGAATTTTACACAATCTAACAATAACAAGGAAAAGGAACCGGTAGAGGGATATCTCATAATAGAAAATGACGGTGACAGTTGGAAGCAATGGCAAATATATGATGATGACTCACTAGGGCTAAGAGAATTGGAGCCGGATACCCTATATACATTGTCATTTGAAGTGAAGTCACTCGAAGGCAATGTAACCGGAACTGTTAAAACTGATTTGCGCTATCAAGTGGATTCAGGTTGGGTATACGAAATGACAGCGAGTGCCCCTAGCTCTGATATAACGGGAGAATGGAAAAGATTTTATACAACTGAAACCATAAGCGCAGAGTCTATTAATAACTACTCCAGAATAAGAATCATTCCTTATTTTAGTGGAATCGGTAGGATTGCATTCAGGAATTTTAAACTCGAAAAAGGCAACAAAGCCACAGACTGGTCGCCAGCACCCGAGGACACCGACGATGCAATTTCAGACGTCAGCGGACGTGTCGAAACCTTAGACGGCGAAATCAAAACCGTTGCCGGTGAAGTAGCGCTTAAAGCAAGTCAGTCGGTTGTTGATAGTTTGGAGGGTAGAGTTTCTACGGCAGAGGGTGAATTGTCAGTCCTTCCTGGGCAGATTAATGCTAAGGTGAGCAAGGATGGTGTAGTTGGTGCAATTAACGCAACACCCGAAACTCTATTAATCGATTTCGATAAAGTAAAAATCACGAACGAACTCGAAGCCAAGCATATCAAGTCGCTTGTAGGGTTAAACGTCAATAATCAGTTTGTTGTTGATAATAGCGGTAATGTTAAGTTTGCGGGTAATTTAGACGGGGCAACAGGAACATTCAAAGGTTCCGTGCAAGTGGCCAAACTAGTGGTAGATAATCCAAATATCACGAAAGAAGGTTCTGTTGGTTTAAGGCTAGAAATGGCGATGAATCAGGAAAGCACTACAAACCCTTTTAGAAGAACAGGGTATTTGGAGTTTAACACTGGAAATAACGGCTTAGAAATTAATAGATATGATTTGAATAATACGGAACAGCGGCTCGAATACTTTAATGTAAACGCGGAAAGGTCACTTTTCACGGGTTTTTTAGGATGTACTGCCATCGATTATTATGGGGCAGGAACAGGTAGACACCTTTATTTGCGGCCGGCATGGTCTTCTAATGATAATTCTCAGGTTCGAGTGACTGAAACTGGTACCACAGACAAGTATTTAGATTTAGCGGCTAAAACTATATATGCTAGTGCATTTGATCAACGTGGTGGAGGGTCTGTTCTTTATACAAGAGGGACTACAAGAGTCAGGGCAACTAGAGTTGGAACAACAGGCACCTATATTCCCCACCATGCTAGTTCACACGTTAATGAGTCTTCTGCCTATTCCAAGGCGAATATCGAAAGATACGAAGAAAATATAACGGGCATGATGATGAGTTTGAACCCAACGCAATATCATATTAAATCCAATTTAGAAGTTGGTATCTATGATAAGCCGAAATTGGGTTTGTTGTCAGAAGAAGCTCCTCAACTGTTTAGAGACGAAACAGGTGTAGATCCCTATTCCTTTGCAACAGGATTATTAAAAATGAACCAGGAGCAGCAAGAACAAATAGAGAAGCTGATTTATGATTACGAAGTATTAGAATCTATTATTGAATCCCAACAGGAAGAAATCAATGAATTGAAAGGGGTAAGTTAATGAGTAAAGAAGTAAAGTATGATATTAGTTCGGTGACTGGAAGACTTAGTGCACGAATCGCCAACCTTGAGGTGCAACTGGCACACGAAAGTGCTGCGAAAGATGCTTATGCCGCAAGGGTGCAAGAGTTGGAAGCTGAAAAGGAGGGCAAAAAAGATGAACCTAACGATAGTAAGAAGAAATGAAAACATAGTCAATGATGAGGTTGTCAGTGTCCAGGTGCATTATAAGTTGTCCAGCAAGGATAACAAACGCATGAGTAATGGATTTATCGAAACTGACCAGGTGGATGTTGATATAAAAGAGTTGAAGCAGATTGTTGCCGCAGATTTGAAGGAGCAGGCTGAACAAGTAAACGCTGAATAAGCGTTGTTTTTATGGTTAGGGGTTGAGATTCTTGGAAAGCAAAAAGTCAGTAAAAGAAGTTATAATTATAATACCTGAGTTGAATGATCGGTATTTGGATAATGAGGAAATTATCTGTGTTTCTGGAACAATTAATACTACTAAACTAAAGTAAGCCACCTCTTTTATGTGTATAATAGTTCTCATGGAGGGGGATGGAAATGAGTTTTGTATCTGTAGTTGTTTCGAATCAATTTATAACGGTTATGTCTGATGGACGGGTATCTGGTGACAACGGTATAATTATTGATGAGAGGTATAAGAAATTCAAACGTATTAGTCCTAAACAATTTATTGCTTATGCTGGAAGAAGAGAAGTTTGTGAGTCTATAGTAAATCAAATAGAATATACTGGTGACCAAAGGTATGATTTATATGATGTAACCTTGAAGATTAAACAGGTAGTTACTAGTGATGAACTTCGTTCTACCAATGCTCTTTTTGCGATTGGTGGTCTTGATATTGACGGAATACTTAGGGTTTATTCAATATCTAACGCTATCGATGAAAGGATAGATCCAATACAAAGTAAATCGGAAGATGGATTAAGTTACAAGTTTTTAACATCTCCGCATATAGTTGAATCGATTGAAAAAGATAAAATGGAAGAACAATTTATTGGTTTCTTGCAGAAAACAGGGTTCAATACACCAAACAAATGCTTAAAATCCCAAAAGTTGTTATCAAACTTTATATCTGAAATTGATAAATCAGTTAATAAAGTGACTTATAGTCTGCAAATAGCAATTTAATATGCATTTTGAAAAACGAACATCGTTATATGGTTAAGTATTTACCCCTTCTTGCCGATGTTAGTGGTAAGGAGGGCTATTATGAAAAAGTTTAATTATATAATAGTTAAAGGTCAAAAGATCAATGGGACTGGTTATTTTCAAAAAGAACCAAATGAATTAACAATAGAAGCAGAAGACCATGTAATCAGAAAACACTTTCTTGATGCAATGCGAAACAATTTAATGATTGGTAGCATTAATTTTATTGGCGAAAACTTTGACAGTTTTTTATCAGGGGATTTTATGGTCACTAACGTTAGTGGTAATACAATTTTATTAAAGAAAACATAAGAATTTTTTTACGCTCCTAGTGGGCGTATTTTTTATGGGGAAATATGAGATAGAATAAACTACAAAGAAGGGTGAGTTTGAATGCAAATGATTGAATGGTTGAATCGTTTTTTAGAAACAGATAATACAAAACTGATTTATATATTGTCCCTGATCATGGGGGCAAACGTGATTGATTTTACAGTGGGATGGATTAACGCAAAATTTAATCCAAAAGTAGATTTTTCATCAAGTAAAGCAATTTTTGGGATAGCCCGAAAGTTGCTTTTATTTATTTTACTTGTCTATGCAATTCCAGTCGCATTATTAATGCCGGAACCATTAGGTATTAGCGCCTTATATGTATTGTATTTAGGATATTTAGCAAGTGAGATAAACTCAGTTCTTCATCATTTTAAGCTTGTAGATGATGACAAATCCACCGATTTATTTATTGATTTTTTCAAGAATGTATTCGACAAGAAAGGTGATAAAAATGGTTAAAATCATCGACAGAAGAAGCAAATCAATGGGCGGTAACGGTAAACGTGCCGTAAGTCGTATTACTAACATTGCTGTCCATTATAGTGCAACATCCAGTGGGAATACAGATTCATTTGAACGCTTCTGGAAAGGAAATCATGGCTGGAATACCGGCGGTTATCATGAGGTAGTGTTGACTAATGGGGATGTAGAGTTAAACTATAACGCTGACACTATCTCCAATGGTGTAGGCGGTCAAAACACACGCATGTATAATATCTGTTACGTGGGCGATGGTGCGCCAAACGCAGCACAATTAAAAACGCTGATTGAGCGTGTCAATTACAATCGTAATCGGTTTGGATTGGCTGCAAGCGCAGTAAAAGGGCATAGGGAATTTAGCGGTCAGTCCACCAGCTGCCCTGGGTTAAATATGGACGACTTCCGCAAACAATTGGGTGGCGAATCCGCAAGTACATCAAAACCCGATGCACCAAGTAAGCCAAAAAGTAAATCTATTGCTGCAATGGCTAACGAGGTCATTGCAGGTAAACATGGCAGCGGACATGCCAATCGTCAGAAATCTCTTGGAATCAGCAAATCTGAATACGAAAAAGTGCGAGCAGAAGTAAATAAACGTGCTGGATCATCATCTAAGGCACCTGCTAAGAAGTCTATTAATCAAATGGCAAGTGAAGTATTAGCAGGAAAGCACGGCAATGGTCATGCCACTAGAAGAAAATCGTTAGGAATTAATAAAACTGAATATAATAAAGTTAAAATGGAAGTAAATAAACGGCTTATGGGTAAATCTAAGACTGATAAAACAGTTAGCCAAATGGCAACTGAGGTCATCCAGGGAAAACATGGTACAGGCCATGCAAATAGACGTAAGTCGCTAGACATTAGTCAGGCAGAATATAACAAAGTTCGTGCAGAAGTAAACAAGCGTTTGTAAACAAAAAGAGGGCTTAATTGCCCTCTTACAATGATTCTAATATTGCAGGTAACATCTTCTTTAAAAAATACATCTCACATTTCTTCCAGGTCTTAAATTTCCACAAGTACACACCGTAATCATAAAGTTTTTCGCTACCATCGTGATTTCTAAACGAAACCCGTACTTTCCTGCCGTCTTTAAATATAGATAAATAACAAGATTCACTCTGAATGCTTTTGTCTAACACCACAGAATATTTATTGTCTAACTGTTGTTCAATTCGTACAAACAGGTCAGTCACATGATTGTGTATATGAACAGTTACGTAATCCGGTGGGTAGACATTCCTCTGCAGTTTATAAGAGCCAATCCACATTTCTTAACCTCTTTTCTTTAAATCAGGAGTAATGCCCGCCAATCTTTTTACTTCTGTCTAAACTGATGCCAGCATCCGTATAACTTGATGCTCGCAATATTGCAGTTGCCCCAAAGCGATCCCGAATATGGTCCATGGCAAAGCCTATATCTTTTTGCTTAGGCCGCTCATAAAATAAATCAAGCTGCGTATCTCCGTCATCACCTAAGTTTGTCAGCGTTACATAAACACGTCTTATTTTACTGTGTCCATCATAAAACTGTCTAAACAGATCCATGCAAACATCATACATTTCCATCGTGATATTGGTTGGAATCTGTATCGACCTGGAGCGACTAAATCCACCACCTGTTTCGCTGCTGTAACCAATGCCTAAATGTATTGTTTTGCCCACAGTATCTGCAGTCCTTGCACGTCTGCAGGCTTCCTCGCACAATTCTAATATGACTGTGACAACTTCATTTTTTGTATAATCCCTTAAAAGAGTAATCCCGTGGCCAAACCCTTTTTGTTCCGTTTTTAAAAAATCTCCGAAAACAGGACTCAGGTCGATACCCCAGGCATGCCAATATAACTGCTCGCCCATGACTCCGAAATGTTTTTTAAGGGATGCCAGAGGGTAATTGGCTATCTGGCCAAACTTTGTAATCCCTAGTCGATATAAGTTTCGTTTCATTCTTGAGCCGATTCCCCATATTTTTTCTACAGGAAACGGCCAGAGTTTTTCTGCGACGTCCTCATAGCTGCATTCCGCAATACCTTCCTTTTTAGCATGCAGGTCCATTACCACTTTTGCTAAAAATTTATTGTCACCAATTCCGATGCTGCAGGTCAGACCAAATGTATTTAATAAATCACTCTTAATCTGTTTAGCGATATCCCAACGATCTCCGTATATTTTTCGCATGCCATTAACCGTTATCCATGTCTCGTCAATACTATAGGGATGTATTGCTTCTTGTGGTACATATCTATTAAGGAATTTTGTGATTTGTACTGATGCATGAAGGTAATCAGCCATATTGGCTTGCACTAAAACAATGTTAGGATCCTTCGGGATTTCAAAAAATCTACTTACATTGCTGATGCCATGCTTTTTCTTTAAAGCGGGGGATGCGGCCAATACAATGCTCCCTGATCGTTTAAAATCCCCGACAACTGCAAGCATGACTGTCATTGGGTCATACCCTAATCTAACGGCTTCAACGCTGGCATAAAAGGAGCGCATATCAATGCAAAGTATATCGTTTCGTGGATACACAGAGTAATCCATAATAAATAACCTCCATGGCGATAAATAGAAGAGAATAGCTTCAATGAGCTGTTCTTGGTAAATGTTCCGGTTTTTCTCTTATAATTACCACGCCACTGGGTCTGAAACTAATTAATACTTCTACTAAATCTAACTTCATAATTTGTTGAGTACCAAGTATCCAATCACTTTCGGTGACTTGCCCATTAGAGCGGGAGATACTTAACATTTGAGTGTCATCCTGGAAAGACTGAATAAACCTAGCTGGCCCATACTCATAAACTTTAACTACTGAAAACTCTGGAGAATGCGCTTTTAGACCGGATACAATATCTTGTCGTTTTGAAGTAATATCTTTTAATTTCATTTTACTACCCCTCTCTAGGAACGTTTGTTCCTATTATAGGCGAATGATTATAATTTTACAAATGAAATTGAGCACTTTTTTTATTCTTATTTATTAATTTTTTCTTTAATTTTTTTAAGTTCATTGGCTATTACTTCTAGGTTATCCTCTTTGAAATGGGCTTTTCTTGCAAAGTCATTTAGGGACAAGGTGTATTCTTCTGTATACAGTTCCTCTTCATAATTAAAATACGTTATTTGTAAAGTGCGATTAACATTTAAGTTTTTCTGTACAATATATTCTCTAAAACCCATATATGATTCGATATCTTGGTTGGGAGCAAGCAGAGAAATATCTTTTTCAACATCTCTTGTTGTTCCTGGTATTTGTTTGAAAAAAGCTTCATGCTGCTCGGAATTTCCTTCGTGTTCGGTATTATAAAAATAGTTTTTTATTTGTATATGAATATTGAGAGCAGGTCGCGCACCAATATTTTGAACATGGAAATACAAAAATTCATTCTCTTCCCTTATATAAGCTATCACTTCAGGTCTATAAGCCTGCTCTCTTGTAATAATAGCTTCTTGTGCCATTCCTTTTGTTTCTCTCACCATTTTAAAGTTAGTGAGCAACATAAAGAAATAAATTAATAAAATTATACCGTTAATAATAACTTGCATGACTTGTATCTGTTCCGACTCCATAACTTTATCCACCCTACTTTATTTTATTATAATTACTACTTCACACTATACTTTCTTTAATACTTTCTTTAAGAAAAACGCTCTAATGTAGAAACTATTTTTCGTGTACTCTAATTAGAGACATTCGTATACCCTAATTAGAGACAATCGCATACCCTACGTAGAGGACGCGTAACGGTGTCTCTAATTAGAGGACGGGCGAGTGTTCGTATATGAAAAAAGAGAGGATAACTAGTCCTCTCTACTTAATCTAATTCGACAATATATAAGACCACTCTTCCATGTATGACGATATTGTCATCAATGCTGTACGACTGATCGTAATGAGCATCGTTTTTGCTGTTGGGTCTGAATATAAGTTTATCTGAATGCCTGTAAAAGCTTTTAACGCTGTATTCATGTCCGTTACTGAAAACTACGATATCACCTTGTTTAAGGCTTTCTAATTGTACAGGTTTCACGACAATTAAAGAACCATCTGGAATTTGCTTGTCCATGGAATCCCCATTAATTTTTGTAACATAAACATCTTTATTACCAGCATATTTACCCATAATCAAATCAGGAATTTCTATTTGTTCTGCATCTGTAACACTATCTATGTTTAGCGGTAATCCAGCACTGACTGACGTTGGATAGTACGCGTATTCTTTTTCTGAATTCGAGCTTGTGTATGCTACTAGCTCTTCTCTTATCACATCATAATTAGTATTTGGAAAGAAGTCATTTATTGAAACCCCTAACTCACTAGCCATTGAATATAAAATGTTCTGTTCAGGCTCATTTGTCCCATTTTCATAAGAAGAAATGGTGTTATGTTTAACCCCAACCTTGTCTCCTAATTCTTTTTGTGTTAATCCTTCCTTTTTTCTTATTTCTTTTATTTTACTTCCAACAAATTTAGATATTTCCTTTTTCATGAAATCCCCTCGCTTCTTATTTATAATATTATCATGTTTCATGAAGTTATACAAGTTTTTTCTAGTGGTTTGTCAAAGTTATTTCATGATGTATGAAAAAAACCTTGCATTGCGTCGAAACTTCATGTATCATGAAATTAATCACTTCGGATTGGAGGTTATTATATGAAGGCGATAGCAGTTGAGCAAACGGTATTAAGAGATTTGAGAAGATATAAAGACTTATCTCAGGAGTTTATGGCAAGTTTAATTGGCGTTAAGTCTAAAGAAACATATGCCAGTAAAGAGAATGGGAAAACGCAATTTTTAGCTAGTGAAATGTTTATCATTGCAGAACATTTTGGTATGGAAATCAATGAAATTTTTTTACCTCCAAACTTCATGAATCGTGAAGTTAGGGAAGATGTGAAGTGAATAAATGTTTTTAAATTGAATCAGAAGATAACAAAAAGGAGGAAGTTAAATGAACACAATCACAGTAGGACAAATGCAGCAGCTAACGGGACGGCTCGACAATATTATGGGGGCAGTCTCCTCAGGGGAGATAAAAAGAAAACGTTTAGATCAATTACAAGCCGATGTAAGAGAGCGTTTTGACATTGGTAAAGATATCGTCGCATACCAGTTCTGGGCGTCCTTGATTGAACACTGGGCGGAGGTGTCTTGATTGATTGAAAAACGCATCGCTTACTATACCCGTAAAGTATCAGAGTATGGAGTAACGCACATCAGCAAAAACCGCAATAAGTATCGCGCAGACCGATTGACGCGATATAAAAAACTGATGCATGAAAGGATTGAGGCAAATGAACAACGATGACAATTACCGCAATTGGTATACCTGGTTTATCGTCTGGGGCGGCATGGCTGGTTTAGCAGTTTTAGGATTGGTTTGGATTATCAAAGAGTTAAATACAACAACGATTATTTTGTATGGAGGATAAATCTAATGAACAAATTTGATGATGAGTTTGATCAGCTTGACAATCACATTGCCAAAACTGGCAAACGTATCGGCTGTGCTGCAGTAGGAATGATTGTATTTAATGCTTTTGTAACTTTGGTCGTCCTGGGTGGTATAGGTTGGCTGGTTTATATTTTATTAAAACACTATGGAATTGTGGGGTGAAGCAGGTATCTGCAAATGTCTATCAAACGAATTTACGACGATAGTGATTCATATGAGGTCGGCGAGGATGATATATCGAATATAGAATTAACTGCTCACGGTAATAAGAAAATGACTATTTACAAGGTGACATATACAGACAATTCGATTCTGTTTGTCGGTTTTCTGGAGCATGAGGTAGAGCATAGAAACCATGGGATAAAGGAGAGGGAAGTATTGCAAATCAAATTTAAAGAATTAACGTTGCAGAATTTTAAAAGCCACCAGGATTTGAAAGTTGAGTTTGGCGACACGACTCAAATCACTGGTGACAATGCCCGAGGGAAATCTTCCATCGGTGAAAGTATTATATGGCTATTATACGGTACAGATATGCTCGGAAGCAAATTGGACCCGTCACCGGACACGTACGAAGCTGATTCTACTAAGGTTGAATTGCTGTTCGAAGTAGATGGTAAACAAACGTTTTTAGGCCGAGAAATAGCCAAAGGTCGGAATAAGTTTTATGTAAATGAAGTACCAAGTAAGGCGACTGAATTTAACCAGGTAATTGAGCAGCTATTTGATAAAGAACTATTTCTTTCACTGTTCAATCCAAGCTATTTCTTTACATTGCATTGGGAAAAACAGCGCGGGATGATTTTGCAATATGCCACAGCACCAGCAAATAAAGAAGTGTTTAAAGAGTTGCCTAAGCCACAATCGGACAAACTTTCCGAGTTGGTGAAAAAGCAGTCCTTAGATGATTTGGTAAAGATACACCGTGATAACAAAAACAAAAAAGAAAAAGAACATATTGCTGCCCAAAGCAGAACAAAAACATTGAAAGAGCAGTTGGATCAGTTTGGTTCACTCGTTCCAGTATCATCTTTAAATACTGAAAAGGCACAAATTGAAAAATCAATTAAGGAATATGAGGACTCCATAAAAGATTCCGTGGAAACCAATCAACGAATCAATTTCTTGAATAACAAAATTGATAGTTTAACAGTGCAAATTGATCAAGGAAGGGACAATCACACTCAACTAAAAGCGCGTGAGATAAATGTAAATTGTCATGCATGCGGTCAAGAATTAAAAGAGGATAGCAAACAAACACTTGTTGATAACAAGGAAAGCGAACTATCTAAGATTGCTGAACAAGTAAATCCGCTTATAAAGGAAAGAAAATCCTTACGTGAAGAACTATCTTCACTCGAATATATAGAAATGGATGAGAAGCAGCAGGAAAAGAAAAATCAGTGGAATGACAAACTTTTTAACATCGAACATGAAATGAACAGACATAAGCAGCTTGAAAAACTTAATAAAGATGCGAAGGAATCTGCCGAAAATGAAAAGACGGTCAAGGAGTCGCTGAACGATTCAATCTTCATATTAGATGCAATTAAAGCTTTTAACGCTAAGGAAGCGGAATTGCAAGCAGAGAAAGTGCAAGGTTTATTTGAAAACTTGGCCATTAGATTATTCGACACTGTCAAAACAACAGGGGAATTAAAACCTACTTTCGTTATTCAGATGGACGGCAAGGACTATATCAAACTATCAACTGCTGAAAAGATTAAGGCCGGATTGGAACTTCGGGATGTATTGTCTGAACAAAGTGATTTGATCACTCCGTGTTTTGTAGATAATGCTGAATCGATAACCAAGTTTAAAGAGCCAAACGGTCAACTGATTATGGCTAAGGTTGAAGCTGGCAAGGAATTGGAGGTTGTCACAGGTGAGTAAAAATAAATTTGGTTTATCACTAAATCCTCGTTCTAATCAAGTACACATTACTTTCAATACGCGTAAAGAAAGAGAAGAACTTTTGCTTTTGCTAAACAAGGTACAAGTCAATGCAACAATTTCATTACATGAACAAAAAGAAAGTGAGGAAAAATAAATGGGAGAAATAGCAGATATGATGATAAATGGATTTTTGTGTCGGCAATGTGGGGCGCATATTGATTTCGAAGAGCCGGGATTTTCAAGACTATGTGAAGATTGCAAGGAGGAAAACGAATGACCCCCAAAGAAATCACAGTCGGTTACACCTACACCAAGAATTTAGGAAACTATGAAAATGTAAAAGTGGATGCTGATGTAACAATCACAGTCGAACCAGGGCAAGACATGGACAAGTTGTACGACAAGGCTTATGACAGCATGAAAAAGCAAGTTAAGAACGGACTAAACAAATTTAAGGAGGATGTATTTTAATGAGTAATCAATTACAAGCTTATCAAGGTATGGAATTTGGAGAACTAACAACACAGGACGTTGCAAC
>RWZD01000114.1_pt1 | contig 17203 bp, 18 predicted proteins | sample 2187771 | NCBI WGS metagenome assembly RWZD01 (sample SAMN10531866, study PRJNA481165) | viral metagenome | isolation source: viral particles purified by filtration and ultracentrifugation from about... | place: USA: Tennessee
CATGGTAAGACGTATGGCTTTTCTAATTGGATGGGCCGTGTATTTTGGGGTATAGATAACTCTAAGTTAGCAACCAACGAGACTATATTCAGTATCATTACAAGGATTTCTAATACAGTTGCGTCTTTGCCCCTTAAACTATACAAGGAATATGATGTGAAGCATAATACGGCATCCGATACATTAATTAATAGCCCAAATGACAATATGCATGGGTTCGATTTCATTAATAAGATGGAAGTGTCAAGGAACGAGACGGGAAATGCCTATGCTGTAATTTTCCGAGACATAAGAATGCAAGTTGAAAAACTAATCCCCATCGATTCAAACTATGTTACGCCCTTCATAAATACCGATGATGAAAATTTATGGTATGAAGTAAATGGAGCGGGCGGCACTTACTATTTTCATAATATGAACATATTGCATGTGAAGCATATTACCGGAGCGTCAAGATGGCAAGGCATAAGCCCGCTGGATGTATTAAAAAACACATTGAAATATGACAAGGCCGTTCAAGAGTTTAGCTTGAACGAGATGCAGAAAAAGGAAAGTTTTAAACTGACCTACGCTGCTAATGTTGATGCAGAAAAAAGACAACAAGTAACAGATAACTTCAAACAGTTTTATTCCGAAAATGGCGGAGTTCTTTTCCAGGAACCCGGTGTCGAGTTGGGCGAAATAGAAAGAAAATACGTCGCATCCGACACCATAAAATCTGAACAAATAACAAGAACGAGGGTGGCTAATGTGTTCAATGTGCCAGTCTCTTTTTTAAATGATTCAGAAGGACAAAGCTACTCATCAAACGAGCAAATGATGATTCAGTTCGTGCAAATGGCATTAACGCCTATTGTAAGACAGTACGAGTATGAATTTAATCGAAAACTACTTACTTCGCATGAAAGGAAACAGGGGTTTTACTTTAAATTTAGCTTAGGTGGACTATTGAGAGGTGACACAGCCGCACGTACCCAATTCTATCAATCAGGTATTCGAAGCGGTTATTTAAAACCGGATGAAGTCAGACGCTTTGAGGATTTACCACCAGAAGGAGAAAATGCCGAAAAGCTATGGGTTAGCGGTGATTTATATACCATTGACACGCCAGCAAGCGAAAGGCGCAATAGTCGATCAGTTGAAGGGGGTGAGAAATAGTGCCAAACAAAAATAAGAATAAGTTTTTCAATATGAAATTATCCGCTGATGGAAAGTCAGGGGATATTTTTATCTATGGAGAAATAACAAAATACGCTTGGGAAGAACTTGGCGAACATTCAGCGCAGACATTTAAGAATGAATTAGATGAATTGGGAGAAGTTGAAAACATTAATTTATATGTTAACTCTCCAGGTGGAAGTGTCTTTGAAGGAATTACCATTCACAACATGATTAAACGTCACAGTGCTCATGTAACTGCATATGTTGATGCCTTAGCTGCATCGATTGCAAGTGTCATTATCATGGCGGCTGATGAAGTAAGAATGCCGTCTAATTCAATGCTTATGATTCATAATCCTTGGACGTTTGCAATTGGAAATGCTGTTGAATTACGAAAACAAGCTGATGATCTAGATAGGGTAGCTGAATCTGCTGTTCAAACCTACTTAGCTAAGACGGGTAATAAATTAGAGGAAAGCAAATTGAAAGAAATGCTAGACGCTGAAACTTGGTTGTCAGCTGATGAAGCGTTTGAGTATGGTTTGTGTGATGTTGTAGAGGAATCCAACGACATGGCCGCATCCATTAATGATGAATATATGAATCGTTATAAGAATGTACCGAAACAGTTACAAGAAGAACCAACGCAAGTCATTTCTGCTGAAGAAAAAGCATTGCGCCAAAAAATAGCGGATGAAGCAAAAGCTTCAAGAGAAGTAACGAAAACAATTTTAGGAGGAATTTATTAATGAATAAAAAATATTTGAAATTAAACTTGCAGCATTTTGGAGACAAGACACTTTACGAAATGAAACAAAACATGGCTACGATTGGCCAACAGTTGCAGAAAACAGAAGGTGAATTGTCACAAAAAGCTGTCGATCCATCTGCATCTATGGAAGACATTCAGAAATTGCAGGATTCTAAGAATGATTTAAAAGCACGTTTTGATGTAATCAGGGAGCAACACGACAAAATGGAAGCTGAGCAAAAAGCGCATTTTGCACAAAATAAAAACAAATTACAAAATATTGATGATCCAAAAGAAAAGAAAATGAAAGCTAAAGCAGATTTTATCAAAGCGGTTATGAAAAACGAACCAGTACCGACAGACGTTAGGCAAGTGTTAGGTGATGACGAATCAACAGGCGGGGGAAGATTCTTACCTAAAACGGTGTCAAATGACATCATTACAGAGCCAAGTGTCAAAAACCAGTTGCGCGATCTGTCTACGTTCACGCAGATTACAAACTTAGAGATTCCGAAAATCAGCTTTACATTGGATGATGACGATTTTATCGCCGATAAAGAAACAGCAAAAGAATTGAAAGCCAAAGGTGATACAGTTTCTTTCGGACGTAATAAATTCAAAGTATTTTCCGGTATTTCCGAGACGGTACTACTTGGCACAAATGCCAACGTCGTAAACACGGTAGATAATGCATTGCAGTCTGGTGTCGCTGCTAAAGAAAAGAAAGTAGCATTCACAACAGCACCGAAAACGGGCGAAGAGCACATGTCTTTCTATTCTGAAGAGGTTGGAATTAAAGAGATTAGTGGTGCGGATATGTTCGAAGCCATCACCAACTCAATTGACGACTTGCACGAAGATTACCGAGATAACACCACAATCGTCATGAAAAAAGCGGACTATACGAAAATTATAAAAACACTCGCTAACGGAAATGCAACGCTTTATGGTGCACAGCCTGAGCAGATTCTCGGTAAGCCAGTTGTTTTTGTGGATGCTGCATCGGATCCAATTGTAGGTGACTTTTCTTACTCACACTATAACTATGACATTGATACAACTCAATATGAGCGTGACAAAGACATCAATACAGGTATTGAACAGTTTGTTGTGACAGCTTGGTTCGACCACCAAATCAAACTAGCATCTGCATTCCGTATTGCGAAAGTGAAAGCGGAGGAAACTCCCTAATAAGCCCGAAAATGTAAAGGCTAGTGCTACCGATACATCAGTCAAATTAACTTGGTAACTATCCTTTATACAGGGCTATTTTTAAAAAAGAAAGGAGAATGTTTTTTGGTAACATACAATGTTTATCGTGATGGTGAAAAAATCGCAAGCGATATAGAAGAAAAACAATATACAGATACAGGGCTTGACTCTGATACTGAATATGAGTATCAAGTAAGTGCTGAAAACGAACACGGCGAATCGGAATTAAGTGATAAGGTAGTTGTTAAGACTGAACCGACGACAACAACTACTACGACAGAAGCCACTACAACTAGTACGACAACGGAGCCTACTACCACAACTACAACAACAGAGGCTACGACTACTACAACTAGCACAACAACGACAACGACCGAAGCGCCGACGACGACTACCACTACAACGGTAGCGCCGACAACAACGACAACAACGACGGAGGAACCAACAACTACAACAACGACCACAGAAGCAGAAGACGACGAGGAAGAATAATGAAATACATCCTATGTCAACCTGCTACTAACAGATTTAAGTGGGAGTTGGACGTATGCTTAACTAACTTAAAATCACACGGAATAAAGAATATCGTCCTGCTTTTTCAAAAGTGGGATGATTCTATTCCTAAGTATTTCGAGAATAAATACGGTGTTGAAACTTACGTTTACGAAGATTTACGAGATGATAAGTCATACATCCCTAGTATTAAACCTTATTTATGGTGGCAGCACCTAAAAGAGGACGAGTCACGAGAAAAAGGTAAATATTTTTATATGGATTCTGATGTTATCTTTCGTCAAAGGTTGGATTTTCGTAGATTGCCTGTTAAGAATGATGTTTGGTACTGTAGCGACTGCAATGGCTATTTAAACATTGATTACATTCGTAATTGCGCCAATGGCGAACAAGTGTTAAACGATATGGCTAATATCGTCGGTGTAACAGTCGAGTCATTAGAAACGATTAACAATAATTCTGGCGGTGCTCAATGGTTGATTAAAAACCCATCTGCTGATTACTGGAAAAAGGTTTATGAGGATTCAAACAAGCTGCATAGCTATTTTAAAGACCTAGATTCCAATATTCAAAAGTGGACAGCAGAAATGTGGGCGCAATTGTGGAATATGATGTATTTTAACATTGGTCCAAAAGTAGTTAGTGAAATGGACTTTTGCTGGGCGACCGACCCATTGAAACGGTGGAACGAAACAAAAATTTTGCACAACGCAGGAGTCACAGAAAAAGACAAAGACTTGTTTTTTAAAGGCAAGTATGTAAAGAAATCACCATTTGATGACAATTTGTCGTTTGTAAATAAGGATAAAGTGTCTAGTAAATATGTTGAAGCAATAGAGCAGGTGGTTTAATGATAAAACAAGTAAAAGAGTATTTGAGAATCGACGGCAAGCGTGACGATGAAATGCTAAAGTTCCTTATTGACTCCGCCAAAGAATATTTGTGCAATGCCGGTGTGAAAGAGGAACAACATGAAAAGTCTGATCAGTATAACTTAGCCATTATAATGTTGGTGACGCATTGGTACGAAAACAGAGAGCAGGTAATTGGTTCCGTTTCTGAAACTATTTCTTTAGGCTTACAGTCTATTATTTTGCAATTAAAGGCAGCTGATCGATATGAGCCTAGTAAAACTTGATGGAAAGAAAAGAATCAGACTAAGTGACCTTAATACTAGGGTCACTTTTTACGAATACCGCCCTAAAAAGGACAGTCCTTTGCCAGACGAATATGAATATCAAGTTTTATATGAATGCTGGGCGAGAATTGACAGGGTATGGCTTAAAGACTTAGAGACTGCCAAGCAAAATAAAACGATATCGGATGTCACGTTGCTTATACGGGATCCGATGGAAGATTTCATTCCGACTAACAAACACTTTGTCCGTATAGATACGTTTGATTATCGTAACATCGTTTATAATGTCACATCCTCACAACCTGACTTGCAACATCGGGATTTAATAACGATTGTTGCAAGTGTAGAGGACGATAGGACATGGGAGTAAAAGTATATGGAGTAAATAGCTTATTATCGGAGTTAGAGGCTCGCTTTGGCAGGCAGCGCATTGACGCGATTACTGCCCGGGCGCTCGATAAGGGCGCGCTAATCGTTAGCATGGAATTATACAGACAGTTACGCACGTTTAAAGACAAGGGGTATACAATCGATGAGCTTACAATATCTGATCCGTTTGCAAGTGGTAGCGGACAATCAATCAATATTTACTGGAAGGGTCCGCATGGCAGGTATCGCATTATCCACTTAAATGAGTGGGGTACGATACGGAATCCGAATCCACGTGGTAAAGGAAAGATTGCAAAAGCGTTGAAATTGTCAAAACGTGCATATGGACAAGCTATCAGGGACGAGTTAAGGAGGGCGATTTAATGGATGATGGATTGATGCTTGCGTACAACATCCTTAAAGATGATGACATCATAAGACAATATCTCGACTCGGAACGTGACGGTCTAAGACTCAAATTTTATGAATATCCAGAGACGGCAGACGTTTCCGGTCCTTTTGTTGTTATGGAGTCTATTATAAATGGATTGCCCTCCAATTTTGGCGACGAAGAATGGACAACTTATGATTATTTAATCCATATCGAGGTATGGTCAAAAAGCCGGGGAGATACAATCAATTTAGCTAATCGCATACGTGATTTATTGTGGGAAAACCTAAAATTTAAACAGAATGATAGTACAGAGGAATATGACGTCGGCATTTATCGTGATGCCAGACGTTATGAAGGGATATTACACAGGAGTGACTTAGATGAAATCTGAGTCGCTTTTTATATTTGAGGAGGAATAGATAATGGCAGAAGAAAAGAACTATAGATCGTCAACTGGAGTAACTGGATTTCATTATGGCGTTATTGGTGACGGTACAGTAGCAGAAGAAGTGGAACGAATTAAGTATTTACAAACAATCACAGTGGAAATGCCACAAGAGCCAGTCCGTGCTTATGGGGATAACCAAGTAGCAGAAATCGCAGTTTCAAACGGTGATATCTCCGTATCCAGTGCGTTCCATAAGTTACCTATGGAAGACAAAAAGGTACTTCTTGGAATGGAGACTGTTGACGGTATCTCCGCAGTTGGTAGTACTGATAACCCGCCATATGTGGCTGCAATGTTTGAAAAAACACACGAAGACGGATCTGTTGAGTATGTCGGATTGCCAAAAGGTATTTTCACACGTCCAAGCGTGGAAGGCAACACGAAAGAGGACAGTGTTGAATTTAGTTCAGATGAAATCGAAGCGGCGTTTATGGACCGTAAAGTAGAAGGATTTAAGGATGAAAAATCAGTCCTTTTCGCAGTAGATGAAAAAGGCGAAACGACTAATCGTGATGCTATTTACGAAAAGGTTTTTGGCAAAGCGCATCCTGACGCGGAAGAAGACGAAACTCCCTAAGCAGCCCGCAAGCTTGAGTGCGGGCAATGTAACAGACGAAAGCGTTGTATTGACATGGGAAGAAGGGCAGGCTTAACAGCTTGCCTTTTTTATTTATCTAAAAAATGGAGGAATTTAAGATGGCTAATTTAAAAAGAAATATGCTCGAACTGGTAAAGAACCCTGATGAAGTATTAAAAGGCGGAGAAGTTGAAATGGAGAAGTTTTGGACTCCACCATTTTTGCCGATGGATGTCATTTACGAAGCAATGGATCTGATGGGAAAGATCGAAAAAATGGAAGAAGATGAAAACTCTAACCCTCGTGACATTTTAGAACTGTTAGTTGACTTTACTGCCAAGAAAGCATATGGCGGTCAATTCAAAGTAGAGGATTTGAAAAAGCGCCTGCATGCTCCAGATGCAGTTAGCACATTGCAAGCGCAGGTGATGTTTATCGCACAAGGACAGCAGACTAACGAAACAAAAAACTTCCTGGAGAAGAAACGTTAAAGGATGAGGACTTTTCTTTCTCCAATCAAAAGGCTTTTTTAGACTCCCTCATCCACGACTTGATGAAAGAAGGCAAGGACATCAACGAAGTCATGAATATGCCTTATTCGTTCGTCGTTGATTTGTTATCTGAAAAGAATAAACCAAAAGAAGAAAAATCATTAATCAGCGCATTTGGTGGCTGAAATACATAAGGAAAGGAGGATAACATGGCTGAACGCATAAAAGGTTTTTCCATAGAATTGTCGCTGGACTCTATGAAGGTTGATTCCGGTCTAAAAGATTTACGGTCATCTATGAGATTGATGAATAGTGAGATGCGTAGTAATATGTCTCAATTTGATTATGGCGAGAAATCACTAAAAAAATATGGTGTGCAGCTTGATGGACTGAAAAAGAAGTATGAAGCCCAGAAAATCGTTGTTGAATCTGCTCGTAAAGAGTATGAAAAAATGGCCGAGAAGTACGGAGAAAACTCACGACAAGCTCAGAATGCTGCGGCAAAATACAACCAAGAAGCCGCATCACTAAACAACCTTGAACGTCACATCGGTAGTGTAACCAAAGAAATGGAAGCATTTAGACGAGAGCAAGAAATACAATCCTCTGCCATCTTCAAGACCGGGGATGCGCTCGAAGCATTTGGTGATGGACTAGGTAAAATATCAAGCCAAGCTCGTGATTGGGGCAGGACTCTTACAAGGCGAATCACAATGCCTGTCCTAGGTGTTATTTCCGCTGCAGGTGGAATAACCGCAGCATTTGGATGGAAAAGGCTTGTCGGCCTCGATAGTGCGCAGGCTCAACTTAAAGGGCTTGGGTACAACACCGAAGAAGTCGGAAGAATATCTGATCAAGTTACCACCGCAATTGAAGGCGGAATGACGACTATGGCGGAAGGTACTGAGGTTGCCGCTGGTGCAATGGCTGCTGGTGTAAAGGAAGGAAAAGACCTTGAAAGGTACATCAAACTAGTTGGAGATGCTGCGGTAGGTTCTAATCGTCCAGTCGGAGAAATGGCTCAGATTTTCAACCGTGTGCAAGGTTCCGGAAAACTAATGACCCAAGAACTCAATATGATTGAGATGGGAATGCCAGGTTTTGCTCAGGCTATGGCTGATAGTTTAGGAGTCCCGCAAGACGAATTCCGAAAAATGGTTACTGCTGGGGAGATAAGTTCGAAAGAATTCATGGATGTGATGGATGACTTTGCAGGAGGGATGGCCGAGGCGTATGCTGATTCTTGGCAAGGTATGGTTGCTAACACTAAGGCCTACATTGGTATCATCGGTGAAAACTTACTTGGTGGAGTTTTTGAAAAATCGAAAGAGTCGATACGTGAGTTTATAGACATTATTTCATCAGAATCCGTACAAGAAAAAGCGGCAGAAATTGGCGAAAATGTTGGCGAAGCATTTTCGGGTATGGTCGATAAGGTAAAGGATGCGATTAAGTGGTTTCGTGACCTAGACGAAGGACAACAAAAGCTGATATTAAAGGCTGGTGCGTTTGTAGTTGCACTTGGTCCGTTATTGACTGGACTCGGATTATTTGGCGGTTTTGTAGCTAAAATATCATCTGGACTAGGTAAGTTTTTCAAAGTGCTGGCGCCGATATTCGTGCCGCTAAAAAACGTAGGCGCTGCAGCTGGCGGTGCTGGAAAGTCAGTTGGGATACTTGGCCGAGTGATTGGTGGACTTACTAACCCTATTGGTATAGCGATTACTATCATAACTGCTATTGTTACAGCTTTTACATTAGCATATAAAAATTCTGAAACTTTTAGAGAAGGCATTAAAAAACTTGGATCAAGAATAAAGGATGTTTTCTTTAAAATTGTCGACTGGATGACTCCAGGTCTTGACGCAATCAAAGATTTCTTTTCGGAAATCAAAGAAAAATTCAATGTTTTTAGTCAAGAAGACGGTCCACAACTGTCCGAAGCGTTCAAAAAAATGATTGATATTGCTATATCTATGTGGGATAAGTTAGAAGCTGTAATCGACTTTTTAATGCCGTATATAGAGTCATTTATAAAGCAAACTTGGTCTGGAATAAAGGATATCATAACTGGAGCGCTTGACATTATACTCGGTGCAGCAAAGGTTTTCTCAGGTGTCTTTACTGGCGATTGGTCAAAAATGTGGGAAGGCGTTTTGCAAATTGGAAAAGGTCTCATGAAAATTATATGGGGCTTTATCAAAACTTCTTTCTTCGGTCGTATCATCACTGCAGCAATAGAATTTGCCAAAGGTTTTATCGAGCGAATCCGAAACATGTGGAATGGTATAAAAAATGCCTTTACAACGTTTATCGTCAATATTTACAACGGGTTTAAGGCGTCGTTTATAGGAAGGATTATTTCAAGTGTTATAGATTTCGCCCTGAATTTCCGAGAGCGGATCTCAAAGATGTGGTCAAGCCTTAAAAATACATTTACAAGCTACATTACTAATATCCGCAATTCGATTGCGAACAGTTTTGTCGGACGCATGATTTCCAGTGTAACCACTCTAAAAGATAGGTTTATTGGATTGGCCAAGGATATGTGGGGCGGTGTACGAAATCAGTTTAACAATATTGTGAAAGGTGCAAAAGGACTACCTAAGCGAATCGGCGACGGAATCCGTAACGCAAAGGATAAAGCTATTTCTGGAATGAAATCAGTAGGTAACTCTTTAATCAAATGGGCTTATACTCCTTTTAATAAAGTCATTGGCGGAGTAAACAAAATAACAGGTAAACTAGGAGCAGGGAAAACAATAGATCCACTAACGGTTCCACAACTTTATAAAGGTACGAAAAATCACGAAGGTGGGCCAGCAATAGTTGGAGATAAGTTCGGTAGAGAGTTAATTAGATTTCCGAACGGAAAAATAACGATTTCTCCCGATACAGACACACTAATGGATCTTCCGAAGGGGACAGAAGTCGTTCCGAATAGATTAACTGAAAAATTACTGAAGTCAGATGTGCCCCACTATGCAAACGGCACAGGCGGTCCGATTAGCGACATTGTAGGCGGAGTCGGTAAAGCTCTTGGTAAAGGCGCCAAGAAAACCAAAGACGTTCTTTCTGATGTTTGGCAATATGCTTCCAACCCCGGGAAACTACTTGATTTAGTTATGAGTAAAATATCCATAACAAAAAGTCTTGCTGAAATTCCTAGAACTGTAGCTGGAGCAGGTCTTGATTACGTTAAGGGATTACCGCTCGAATTTATCAAGAAAGCATTTTCCGAGTCTGGCGGTGGCGGAAAGCCTGCATTCGGATGGCCAGTTACTTCTCCTTTCGGTTACAGGGTCCATCCTATCACCGGGGCAAGAAAGCTACACGGCGGTACTGATTTTGGCGCTCCGATGGGAAGCCCTGTGCCGTCCACAACAGGCGGAACTGTTTCATATGCTGGCGGTGGTTGGAATGGTGGATTTGGTAATCTCGTCAAAGTGCGTCAAGGTATGTGGGAAATGTTCTATGCTCACTTATCCAGCATTTTAGTACGGGCTGGTCAGTCAATTAAAAAAGGCGACATTCTTGGACGAGTAGGTAGTACAGGAGCATCGACAGGTCCACACCTACACTATGAAACTCGTAAAAACGGTGCAAGAGTTAACCCGATGAGTCTGAAAGGCTTCAAAACAGGCGGTGTTATCAAGTCTCAAATGATGGCGATGCTTGGGGAAGAAGGCGAAGAAATCGTCATCCCTACAGCTAAAAACAGACGTACAGATGCTATGAAGCTATTAGCGTTGGCAGCTAAGAAGATTGGCGCTGACGGTGGTAGTTATAGCAGGCCTGGAAGTATTGGAAGTGGCGGAAACGATGGCTTCAAAGAATTATTAAAAGCCACCGTTGAACAGAATGAGTATTTAAGGGAAATGGTTGAACTGCTCATGAAGTTATTGGACAAAGACCTCGAAGCAGTACTAGCATTTGAACCAGTGTATACTGCTATTAAAAAAAGAATGAACCAAGACAACTACAGCAGGCACAAACAGAAAAGGGGGCGGTAACAGATGATTTTTAATGGAATAGAAAAAGATTATGTTTCCGTCCTTGAAGGTAGGAAAAGACCGTTCTTTGAAAAGGACAATGAAAGGATTGTCGAGGTCCCTATTCTCATCAAACACAACGGATTTTCTGATTATCAGAAACGTAAAGAAGATGTAGCCGAATGGTTAATTCATGACGAACCAAAGGAGCTTATCTTTAACGACGACGATGACCGTCGCTACTTTGCTGAAGTTGATGATATTGTCGAGGATGACGAGTATCAGACAATGGCAATGGCTACGGTCATATTCATTTGTCACAGCAAATACAGCCTTGAAAAAGATATTTCCATAAACACTACAGCAACCGAAACAATAGGCGGGCACAAACCCACGGCATGGAAAACAAAAACAACCTTTGAAGAAAATCAATCGGGTTACGAGTTGCAATTTAATTCACCAGGTAAATCAGATTTACGAGACATTGGAAAGATTGAGCTTAATTATAACTTTCAGCGTGGAGATGTATTGGAGATTGACTACAGTAAACGAAAGATAACTGTAAATGGTGTTGACCGATCGAATATATTGGTTATCCTGCAATCGAATTATATGGAGTTGCCTGTTGGTGAAGTGGAGTTTGAAGTCAGTCACGAGACGGAGCTATTTTATTCTGAAAGGTATTATTAGAATAGCCAATTCATCAATCGATAAATCGGCTGACTGAGTTTTGGAATAACCAAACAAATTCATTCCACTGTAAACTCAAATTCTTTTTTGCAATGCGGGCAACAATTAATACCTTTACTAACTTCAATGTCCTTCTCGCACAAAGGGCATTTTGCCGGAATGTTTTTGAGTTCGGACATCTCTTTGAATTTGTTTTGAAGTTTGTCTAGACCATCCATTTTAAAACTCAACTGCATCACCCCCTACTTAAGGGTATTCGACATAGTTAGGGGAAATCCTGCAAGAAAGGAGGAAACCAATGGCAGAATTATATTTATTTAGCCAAGACGATGAATTTTTAACAATACTATCCGAAGATGAAGGGCTTGTCGATACGTGGTTTAAGGACTATGAAAACCATGTTGAGGACGAGTCCTTTGTTTTTAATGTGGAATCCAATAGCCCATTACTTGAACATATTGTCGAGGAAAACCAAGCTGCATTTTATGACCGTGACGGCAGATTGCGATTAGTCCGTATGAAAGACTTGCGAGAAGTCACAACGTCTGACGGCGGCATGATTAGTCATCAAATACGAGTCATTTGTGAGCCGTCCTTCTTAGAATTGCACGATCATTTCATCGAAGACAGACGTATCGCAGACGGTACCGCACAGACTGCTTTAAATCGTGCATTAGATGGCTCTCGCTATGTTGGAGAAGTCACAGTCGATTTAGGACTTGCCACAGACAATTTTTACTGGATTGATGGCATCGAAGCTGTATATAAAATCCTTAAAACATGGGGCGGTGCTCTTAAGGATACCATTACGCTAAACGAAGATAACGAGGTTATCGAACGCAAGCTATGGATTGTGCAGCGGCTTGGTACTGACAACGGCTTGATTGTCGAACCCGATTACAACGCAGAGGAAATCAGCAGAAACACTTTATCCTATCCCGAAACAGCACTATGGGGGCAGGGTGCATCTTTGGAAATAGAAGATGATGAAGGCGAGCACACGGGCGGATATACCCGGTATCTTACGTTTGAAGATGTTGAGTGGAAAGTCTCGAACGGTGACCCGGTTGATAAGCCGAAAGGGCAAAAGTGGGTAGGCGACCCGGATGCGTTAAAGTCTGATGGGGATGGTTACAAACATAGTGACGGTACTCGTAAGCATCGTTTTGGTCACTTTTCCAACCAAGACTATGAAGACCCGGAAGAATTGCTATGGGCTACATGGCAAGAGTTGCAAGAACGCAAGCTGAAAGAAGTCATGCACGAGGCCACCATCTACGAAACGGATAAAAAGGTTAGTCTTGGCGATACAGTCACGGTACTTGATCGAAATTATAACAAACCTATCGAGCTGCAAAGTCAGATTACAGGCTTGGAATATGACGTTTTCTATCCGGATGACGAGATTAAAATTGTCGTTGGAAAATACGTTGATATGAACGAAGACCCACTCCAAAAAGAAGTCGATGACTTAAAAGAAGACATACGCAAGCCAAGGCCAACAAAGCCAATCGATAACGGTAGTTTCCCTGACATTAAACCAGGTACACCTGTCAATGTCGAAGCGCATGGCTCATTTCAGCAGATACACTTATTTTGGGATTATGACAGTAAAGTCTATATATCGCATTATGAAGTCTACGGCTCACAAATAAGTGACTTTGTACCCGACGAACAACACCTTTTATATCGTGGCAGAGTGTCCGCATTTATCCACGAAGTAGCGACTGATGAAAAATGGTACTACTACGTTCGTGCTGTCAATACTCGTGGCACGGAAGGTGAGTTTAGTAATCGTGTTGATGCTTCAAGTGTGCGGGTTATCAATGATGACATTCTGTTTGGTGAAATCACAGCTGATAAGCTGGCGGAAAATCTCGACTTAGCAAATAAGCTATCAGACGGTACGCTCGACTGGATAAATGAAGAGCCACTGTACGAAATCCGCGAATCAGAGAATCGCATCTTAAATGATGTCGGCAATCGTATTGGTGACATCCTAAACGATATTGATTTGATGGAGGACGACCTAGGCGAATTGCGTTATCAAGATGTTGAAATAAACAATCGCATCGACGGACTATCCACCATTGTCCAAAATACAACAGGTGCTTTGGATGATTTGACCGGAGAAGTAGAACATCAATCTACGCAAATAAGTAAGTGGGAACAGCGGGCAGATGGGTTTGAGCAATCTGTTGTGGATGTGCGTGGAGATTTGAATAACGCTGTTTCAGACATCAGTTTGATTGAACAGGAAGCTAATAAAATCAGCTTGAGTGTATCCGAGCTGGAAACCGATTTTAATAACCTTGAAATTGGTGGGAGGAATTTAGTCTTAGATAGCGAGAGAATTATCGCGATAGATAACAATTATAGAGGATATAATTTGAGTATTGATTCGATAAAAGATTTAGAAGGAGAAAAAGTTGCCGTTTCTTTTGAAGCGCGTTCGCTTGATGGCGATAGTGATATTGTCAGGGTTTATTGGAGAGGCGGAAATTCAACTTCTTATTTTAAGAATCAGCCCTTAACATCTAAGTGGGAGCGTTACATCATAGTAACAGAAATAACAAAAAGTGTAGCTGATACAGAAAACACGCAAATTGCCTTTCATACCAATGACGCAACCAAGTTCAAAGGTGAGTTTAGAAAAGTTCAGGTAGAACGAGGGACTAAAGCGCAAGATTACAGACCAGCACCTGAAGACATGGCAGACCGCGCTAATCTAATAAGCTATATCAACCTATCGACAGAGGGCGTCCGCATCCATGGCGAAAAAGTCCACATCAGCGGTCAGACTATCATTGATGATGGAATTATTGGTACAGCTGCAATAGCTAATTTAGCGGTCGATAGATTCCACTTGAAGCAAGGTATCATCGACAATGTGCATATTGCTGATGCGACGATTGAACATGGAAAAATTAAGTCTGTAAATGCCGACAAGATTACTGTCGGTGATTTGAAAGGTATCGACATTTACGGTGCTAAATTTAGGTCATCTGCCGGAACAGATTACATGGAAATCACGGGCGGTGAGATTGACTTAAGGCTAAATAATGGTCGGTATATGTATCTAAGTCCGACAGGATTGTATGGGTATAACTCTAGCGGTAGTACACGTTTCCAGGCAGATGCTAGCTTGGTGACAAGCGCTGCACTCGGTACGGCAAATGCTAACGTTTATCTAGCGGCTGCAGATGTTGTTGGTGGGGGCGGAACTGGCGAAGTACGAGTAGTCCGTTATTCTTCTATTCCTGGCGATGGGTCAGCTGCTGATTATAGATATTTACCGATACGAGCAAATGCATTGAAGTCACCACCGGGGGCTAATGCTTATGTCGGTACTGACGGCGAGTTACGCGTCATGTCAGAGGGTTTAACAACGAGCGGGGTTTATAGAAATGTTAGAATGGGACGTTTATACGCTAACTCACACGAAGTGCGTGATGGTAGTGTTTTATATCTTCGAGCAGACGATAGAGTGCGAATTATGGGCACGGGTGACTCCGGTGCCTATAAGGATTTGCAGATGGCACACGTACAAGCTCAATCTATCAGAAAAAACACGGCTATGGGCGGTAATAACTTTTATTTAGGCGCGGACCAAGGCGAGCTACGGGTGACAACAAATGCCCTTGCTGATGGGGGATATCGTCCAACAAGGGCTTTAAGCTTTTATGGTAATTTACTCGAAACCAATACAGGTAGCAGCTTGTATTTACGAGCAGATAATCTGGTTAACGTAACAAGGAGTGGTTCGACTACTAACTATATACCCATTAGAGCCGATAGCTTTCCGACTGGATCAAGTGAAAAGATAAAGGAAAACATCTATAAATTCGAGGGTAACGCATTAGAATTGCTAAACACTAGTGTTATTTATGGATATAACCGCAAATCAACAGGTAACCATGAGCTAGGGTTTATTATCGAGCGTGAAATGCCAGAAGTAGTGAAATTTGACGAAACGTCGGTGAATGGTTATACGCATAGAAGTTTAAACACTAAAGCAATCCAGGAATTAGACACAAAGATTGTAACGATTGAAGACAGAATCAACATATTAGAACTTGAAAACCAATATCTCAAACAAAAAATAAAACAATTGGAGAGTGCTGCATAATGAAAATAAAAAACAAAGACTTAGTACACGTCATTAACTTTTTAGATGGACTTGGAGTAAAAGGTTTGAAGTCAATCCACCGTACCAACATTTCCAATAAATTAAAGGAAAAGTTAGATGTCTTTACTAAGTCTCAAAAGCAGCTGCAAGAGGAATACAAAGATGATGCTAAAGTCTATCAGGAAGAATTTAAGAAGCTGCTGGAACAGATGAATACGATTGACGACACCGATTCTAAGGTCGAGATTACGTCTGTTAAATCTATTATCAAGCCCCTGGTTGCTGAAGATAGTGAGCATGAATTTAAAGATGGAGATGCCATTGGAGTTGCTGCTCTTTATGTCGCATTAGATCTTGGGGGTGATAAATAATGAATATCACGATCAATCAAATTACGCCACGCCGTACAGATGGGGAAATTACAAGCATAACAGTTCATTTTACAGCACGTACGTCCGATGGGAGCATCAACCTAAGCGGTAGCATTACGATTGAGGATTTTGCTGATAGTATTGATTTCGGAAAGATAGAAGGTGCCGTAAAGCAGGAAGTCATTGATAAAATCATGAGTGGGGATATTGACGCTGAATAGGCGTTATTTTTTATGTCTTAAGTATTTATCCCTTCTTGCCGATGTTAGGGTGAGGAGGGGTTATTATGAATGCGGAAGAACGCTTAAAAATTATTAAGGAAATGCTAGAAATCAATGCTGAACAGATTGCAAATCGAGAAAAGGTATTGTCACTATCACGAAAATTAGCAGAGGATAATTCTAATAATAAACTAAGAATGGAAATCAAAAATTTAGAATTAGAAAACATGAATTTAAGCAATCGAAGTAAGGCACTTACAAGTAAGCTTTAGCATCTCTTCGGAGGTGCTTTTTTCACGTCCTGCGGGGCGTATTTTTTATGGGGAAATATGAGAAATGTCACAGTTGTTAGGGGGTTAAAAATGGATGAGGAGATGGTCAGCATGGAGGTATGGCAGAATCGAGTACAGCAGGATATCAATGAGTTAAAAAGTAATCAGTCACAAATAAAGAATGAACAAATTACGATGAAGGACGATATTGTAAACTTAAAAACCAACGATAAGCTGCAGGACAATGAAATTAACTCTTTGAAGAACACTTTAAAAGAGATTAAGGATGACACTAATTGGATCCGGCGCAAGATAACGGGTGCGATTATTACTGCAGGTATAACTGCTGTTGTCGCCGGTTTAATTGGTATTGCTATTACGAAAATATTTTAGGAGGTAATCATTTTGGATAAAGACAAATTAAAACAGTATATCGCATTTATCGGGGGTGCTCTTGGGGGCATCCTTTTATTT
>RWZD01000115.1_pt1 | contig 17150 bp, 35 predicted proteins | sample 2187771 | NCBI WGS metagenome assembly RWZD01 (sample SAMN10531866, study PRJNA481165) | viral metagenome | isolation source: viral particles purified by filtration and ultracentrifugation from about... | place: USA: Tennessee
ACAGCAGGAAGAAATTAAAGAATATCGTCAAAAAGAAGTAGAAGAAAAGGCTAAAAATAATGGGAAGAAATCTGATGAAAAATGATTAATGATCTTATCAATCTCACGCAGATGCAGTTTTTCATTAAATATTGGTGGATACATGCAGGGGTTTTAGCAGTATCTGTCTTTTTAATTATATTAGATAAGGGAGAGGGCGAGATGTCAGCGAAAAGAAAAGTGAAAAAATCAGAAGATTATAAGCCGGTTCGGGTTGGAACAGACAATGGAAATATCTATCTCCAAACCAAAGCAGGAGGGGAGGCAATGGTTAAAGGAAACGAGGAATTGACAGCTGAAATTTACTATATTGTTCCTAACGACATTGCGGGATTTAAAGTCAAATCAATGCAGGTTGTGGACTATAAAATTCCTCAATTGGATAGAATTGAAACAAAGTTGGATAGGATTCTTGAATTATCGGAAAAATCAAACGCTGAATAAGCGTTATTTTTATGACTAAAAGCAGTAGGGGGTCGAGCATGCCAAATAACGAGGAGATGAGTCCTGTGGATAGAAATCAAGAAGATATTATCGCACTAAAACAGGATGTAAAAACATTAAAAGATGATGTACACAAGCTGCAGCTAAATGACATCAGTCAAGATAGTAAAATTACTAACTTGCAAACAACTTTATCTGCTATACAAGATGATACAAATTGGATACGCCGTAAGATTACAGGAGCCTTTATTACAGCATTAATTACAGCGATTGTGGCGGGCGTTGTTGGTGTGGCAGTAGCTAATATTTTTTAAGGAGGATGATTTATATGCAACAAGCAATTACAAGATTAGCAGTATTGGCAGTTTTATTATTAAATCAGGTGCTGGTGACATTCGGATGGAATCCACTACCATTTAGTGAGGAACAGATTTATGAGGGTGTATCTGCTGTTATTTTGGCTGTTGTAGCAATTTGGACATGGTGGAAAAACAATTCTGTCACCAAAGAAGCACAGGAAGCTGATCGTATTTTGAAAGCATCAAAAGATGATAAAGCAAGATGGAAGTAAGGAGTAGCCGCGGCTGCTCTTTTTAATTTATAAGGAGGTTTTATATATGGCATTTAGAAAAGTATCAGCTGACCAAGTTATCAGTATGCTTAAAGGCAGAAGTTATAAATACGCTCAAGTACATCATACCTGGAAACCTAACCACGCTGATTTTAATGGTAGTAATCATATTGCTCTGCAGCAGGGGATGTATAATTATCACACCGGCACTAGAGGATGGTCTGATATCGGGCAACATTTGACCTTATACCCAGATGGTACATTTGTTACTGGCCGTAATTTTGGCATTGCACCAGCTGGTATCAGTGGATATAACACCGGATCATTTATGATAGAAATGATTGGTGACTTTGACTTAGGAAAAGATAAATTGACTGGTGAGCAATTAAATTCAGCTCTTAAAGTCTATAATTACCTAGTTAATCACTGCGGCGCAAAAATCTTATTCCATAATGAAAAAGCAGCAAAAAGTTGTCCAGGTACTGGCATTGATAAAGTTAAATTTGTCAAAGAGGTTACCTTATATAACGGCAGCACTAAAACAGTAGATGTTAAATCTTCCGGCAGTGGTAAGGTTAAATCGACTAAAACTAAAAAAGTTAATTGGAAAAAGGTAACTGGTAATTGGACAGGTCAAACGCTTGGAAACGGTGAATATGGTGAGCCTGTTAAGCAACTACAGACAAAGCTTGCTAATAACACCCCGCCGTTTTATCCAAACAAAGGAGCTAAAAACAACGGCATCGATAGTTATTACGGCAATAATACCGAAGATGCTGTTCGGCGTTTCCAGACCTACTTAGGCTTAGATATAGATGGATTGGCTGGAAAACAGGTGTATGGCGCATTAAATGGTACAAACCAAGCGAGTGGCGTTGACTTAATTGTGGATGGTAAATGGGGTACAGGTGTCAATGAAGCATTACAAGATTACTTTAATACTACTGTGGACGGAGTGTTGAGTGGCCAGTCTCGTAATAGTGTTACAAATGCTTTATATGGCGGTGTCAACTTTGGTAGTGGCGGCAGCTTAGTAATTAAAGCTCTGCAGCGCAAATTAGGTGTCAAGGCTGATGGATTACTTGGGCCAGCAACTATCAAAGCACTACAAAAGTATCTTGGAACTACTCAAGATGGTGTGTTAAGCCGTCCATCAATGGTAGTCGAAGAAATGCAACGCAGATTAAATACCGGCACGTTTTAATAAACTAAGCCTTCACATTAACAGGTTGTAGACATACAATGCTCTATGGGATATTTGGAAATTGCTTTGGCAATTGGGACTCAAAGTTTAGGCGCTCGTGTAGATAATTACGGGCGTCTTTATTTTCGTTTATTGTACCAATCCAACGAATCCAGAATTTCTATATTTCGAATTTCATAAAGGCTGCAGCTTGTCAATCGGCCATCTATCAGCTGCAGATTAATCTTATTACCGCCATATCCGGTTACTTTACATATTACGTCTTTATAAAAGCTCCCATTACGTATAATGTTTGCTTGGATTGCAATTGGATATCTCATTACAAAAGCTCTATGCAGCACTTGGGATATTTCTACCTCAGACATTTCTTCTTTTCCTTCAACCTCTTCAATTTCATTATCAATTCGTTTTAGCGCATCTGTTTGGTCAGCCAAAATCATTCCTTGCCATTTTAAAATTCCGCGGTCCTTGTATCCAATACTTTCAGGCGTGAAATGTGTAATAGTGTAATTTTCCATCAGTAACCAATCCTCCATTACTAAAAAATAACAGTACACTTGTTCTTGTTTTATGATATACTTATATTATAACCAGAACAAACATTCGTCAAACGGTAATTTATGGAGGTGGGTCAGATGATTGGATTTTTGATTAGTGCGATGGAGAATAAAGAAAAAGTTATGATTTATTATATCGATTCAAAGGGCGAAGTTAGCCAAAGGATTATTAGAATAGTGGATATAGGTGATGCGAAGGTTCTTGCATATTGCTATTACAGAAAACAAGTACGTAGCTTTAAATTAAATAATATTTTATCATGTGGTCAGCCGAAAAGGAGTGTTGGAGCATAGTGGAAAAGCCAGCGTTAGATTTTGACCAAATAGAGCTTAAAGGGATTAGGATATCGGATGCTTACGAGTGGGGAACAGAAGTACAAATTAAATATTTTAATGATAATGAGTTTAAAGAAATCACCTGTAAAATAGATGAACCAATAAACATCTGGGATATGATTATTAAATGTTCTAACAGTGATGGGAAATTAGAAATTCCATTCAATTGGATAATCCAGGTAGAAAGTGTATAAAAAAAGAGGGGATAAACCCCTCTTACTGTTCTTCCATTTCTTCTTTACTCATAAAAATCATTTCAAATTCTGTATCTTCCCCAACTTTACCATTAATCGGATCGACACCTCCATTTATAACTTCGTACGGAGCTTCAAACGTCAAGTTAATGCTTTCTGGAAGGCTATCATCTTTTAATGGTACAATGAAGTAGCCCTCTTGCATTACCTGTCCATGATAAGTCATAACAGCCTCGTTTTCAGACATTATTCCGTAGTCTGGATATACTTGTTGTTTGTCACTAGTTACGATATGTGAAGTCCCGTTAAAATCAATCTCCATATCTGTAGTGTTTTCAGCCTCTGTAAAAATAAGTAATGCTCTTGAGTGTTCTTTCCCAGCAAAACGTTCTTCCCATTGTGCTTCTTCACTTAATTCAATGTCGACAAGAGAGACGGTCATATTTAAAAGAAAACCATCAAAGTCAATTTTATAAAAACCTGGCTCTTGGTCTTCGTCTTCGCTGTAGTACATACCAACTAAGTCAAACGTGCCATACTCATTTTCGAAAGAATATTCATCTTCTTCAATTGTTTCATTTTCTTCTGTATTATCATTTTCTGCTTTTTGGTCCTCTTTTTGTTCTTCCTTTCCCGATTCTGCGTCTGATTCATTCCCGCAAGCAACCAAAAACAATGATAGTAATAATACAAATAGTAATTTCTTCATTTCTAAAATCCCCCTTTTTTATATGTATAGGAAAATTATACCTTATCTTTGTAAGGAATAATATACCTATTCATCTTCTAATTTATAAAGATCATCTACCTTGCAATCCAAAATGCTCGCAAGCTTCATGGCATTTATCAAAGATGGCATACTATGTCCATTAATCCACCTAGATAAAACGATATGGCTAACTCCTAATCTCTTTGCGACTTCTTTTTTGGACATCCTACTTTTTGCAATCCAAACATTTATATTATTATTCATATGCATCACCTATAAAAATATTTCCACAAACTAATGTAATAATCCTTTATATTATTAGTTTAATTTTTTAAAGTAATATGTTATCAAAAATAAATTATCATCATACACTTTATTGTGACCAGTAAATGTTGGCGCGTTTATCTATTAAAAACTACTGGTGCATCAACAAGCGCATATTCGCACGAATAGTCAACCATGCGAATACCGAAGCGTATATGCGTACGAATAGGGGTGCGAATATGGATTTATTGATTGGTGGAGGGTTGGCAGCTTTTACGATTTATGCAGCTACTAAGTGGCAAAAATCTGATAAGGATAAAATACAGCGTACATTCCGGAATCTAAACTATAAGGTGAAGGATCGTGAGCCAAAACATTTTAAGACTCATAAGACTGATCAATATACTTTATATAGCTATCACGTTCCATATGGACTTGTGGATGATGATAAATTAAATGTATTGGAAAAGGTCTTAAATAAGCCAGTAAAAATTATCTTCGCTAAAACTAAACTGCACATCAAAGTATATAAGCAGATGTTACCTACCAAGGTTGACTATGACTGGCCAGATACAGAAGGATGGACATTACCTATAGGAACATCATTAGATGGCCCCGTAATACATGATTTTGATAAGATACCTCATATGACAATAGCTGGAATGACCAGGCAAGGGAAAACAGTGCTGTTAAAATTAATCATGGCCCATTTAATTAACAATCATCCTGACGATGTTGAATTTTACGTGATTGATCTAAAAGGTGGATTGGAGTTTTCACAGCATAATTATAAACAGATTAGATCAATTGCAAGTAATACATTGGATGCATTTAATTTACTGGATAGTTTATCTGATGAAATAGAAAGAGATATGGCATTTTTTAAATCAAAAGGGTACACCAATGTATTAAATACAAATATAAAAAAACGTAAATTTATCATAGTGGATGAAGGCGCAGAGTTAGTACCGCACAAGTACATGGATAAGGATGAAAAACTTGATATAGATTATTGCCAGTACGCGTTATCTAACATCGCAAGAGTAGCTGGGGCCCTTGGATATCGTTTAATCTTTGCCACTCAATACCCCACAGCTGATACTTTGCCCCGTCAAATTAAACAAAATGCTGATGCAAAGATTAGCTTTAGATTGCCCACAGAGGTTGCAAGCCGAGTAGCATTAGATGAGCAGGGCGCAGAGACGTTAAACAATGTCGGAAGGGCTATTTATCGCACTGCCGACAAACATGTTATACAGGTGCCGTACGTGACTGATTCAGATATCAAAAGGAGGTTTTCTGATTATGTTAGCCCAGCAGAAAAGACAACAGAGAGACGAACAGATACTGTTATCTTTGGATAGTCTTACGTATGCAACCAGAGAACAGCTGCAGGTAATAAATAACCTTGGTGGTGATCGTAATGCACAACGCATTTTATCCAGGATGGAAAAAGATAAATTATTGCTTGTTGCACGGATGGAGAAAAATATTTATTATTTGTCCAATAAGGGAAAACAGATAATCGGATCAAACCAAGGGAAATTAAATAAAAAAGAAATCACTCATGTGTTAATGCGTAATGACTTATACATTAAATTAGGGATGCCCTCTGGCTGGAAAAAGGAAAGGCCAGTTAAATGGGGAAATAATAAATTAATTCCAGACGCTACTTTTAAAAAAGATGGAGAGTTTCAATTTGTCGAGGTAGATAATCAGCAAACGATGGCAACCAATATCGAAAAGATAAAAAAATATAAGGAACTGTCTTATGTTATTTTCCAGCAATACAATCATCGGCCGACTGTCATTTGGTATGCTTCATCTGAATTGAGGAAAAAGAAGATAAAAGATATATGTGAAAAGCATGGATTGAAGTTTCAGGTGTATTAAAAAAGAGAGGGATAATCCCTCTCTTTGTGTTGTAAATGTGTTGTATTTGTGTTGTATACTAAATCATTTCATCAAATTCAGTTGTTACTATAAATCGTACAAATGCTGTATTAATAGTATTTGTGAATGTTTTTATTGTTTTTAAATTATTTCAAATTACTCTATTTTAATCGTGGGATGGTTACGAACCACGTCATGCAACGCTTATCATATCAGTATTTGATATGTGTTGCAATAGTAAATGTGTTGCAATTGTGTAGTGTTTAATTTTTACATTGCTTCAAACAACTTTTTAGTGTTGTTTATATCTTTAATTCGTCTTTCTTTAATCAAATGAGAATACACTTTTAAAGTGGTCTCAATATCAGCATGTCCTAATCTTTTCGATACATAATCAACTGATATATCTTTATATAATAAAACACTTGCGTGTGTATGCCTCATTCCATGAATGGATATGGTTGGAGTTATTGTTAAATTACGTAATAGATTTTTTAAAGCTTTATTTACCCCTGTGTTGCTATAGACTTTGTATTTGGAGGAAGGATTATAAAAAACAAGTTTGTGGATGTTATTAGGGGTTCGTTTAAACAGAGCGTTGAACATGTCCATTGTTCGTTGATCCATATCCAAAACTCTATTAGAAGTTATATTTTTTGTTTTCTTTTCACCTTCTCCATCATATGTTAAATATCCACGACCTTTATTAATAGTGATGGTATTGTTTTGAAAATTAAAGTCATCTCTAGTTAAAGCTATTAATTCACTGAATCTCATGCCAGATGTTGCAGCAAGAAGAATGAAATAATGAACTAATCTATTGCTATCTATTAATTCTTCATATAAAAATTTCAACAATGTTTGAAAGTCTTTATAGTTTATAATCTTTTCTTGTTCCGGTTTAGGGTCTTTTCCACCTAAAACAACTTTTCTTGTGAAATCCACATGTATTATCCCATCATCAATTGCATCTTTTACACAAGCTCTTATATGCGAGTTAACCTTATTAACAACTTCCTTTGAATATGTTTCACTTAAATAATTTATAAACCGTTGATAATCACTTTTTTTAATATGTTGAATGGGCGTGTTGTTAAAATGGTCATTAATGTAAATTAAGGTATATTTATAATTAGATAGTGTACCTTTAGAAAAACCACCTTTATAAAGTGATACCCAATCTTGGAAGTAAGTGCTAATTGGCTCTAACTTAGTATGAATTTTTTTACCTTTCTTTAATTTTGCTTCTATATCAACAGCTTCCGCAATAGCATCAGCCTTTTTTTTAAAACCTCCTTTTCGTATCGGATCATATTTACCGTCAGTGTATCTGCTAATTGTATATTGATAAGTCTTACCTCTCTTTTGATAAGTGGGCATTTTAATTCACCTCTATTTTTTTGACGTGTAAAGGATTCAAATATAAAACATATCTATTGTCAACTCTGACCGAAACTCCATATATTTCTTGATAATAGTTAATACTCATTTCTAAAAAGGATTCAGTCACATTTAAATGTTCTGCTATTTCATGTTTAGAACTGCAGTAATTAGTATACGCATCAATAAGACTTTCAAGAGAAACCAATTTTTTTGCAGCCCACCTTCTTGCAACATGCTCTTGTTTTCTATTTTTTAACTCTGATAAATCGGTAATATCACCATAAGAAGTATGGTGATGCCCTAATTCTTCTGCGAACACACAAGTTTTTTCAGTATATGTTTTAATTCTTTTGTTAATCCAAATGACACTTTCACCATACAACCCCATAATTTTGTTCCCTAAATCTCTTTCTTCAACTTTAACGCCATCTTTAAATGCTTCTTCTAATAAAACTTCGTACAACATCGACCCCGCCCCTTGTTCTCCTGTATTATTGACGCTGCGATTTCAAATAACTTTTAAAATTCTCAAGTTGTTTCAATTCTTCCTCTGTCCATTCGTCACCATCAAAATGCGCAGCAATAGTCATAATATCTTCATTTCCTTCTGCCATTTCTTGAAGTTCTTCTGTAGTAATATCCAATCCTTTACATATTTTAATCACATTATCAACGGATGAATTACCGATTCCTCTTTTTAATATCGATCTTAAAGTTGTATAAGGAATATCAATCATACGAGCAAAGCTTTTTACAGAGTGACCCTTTTCTTTAATAAGTCTTTCCACAATTTCAGTTCTTGTATCTTTTTGATTTTCCATTGTTTCTACTCCTTCAACTCATCTTTAGTAATTACGAAATTTCGTATCTCTTATAAATATTATATCAAATATATTGCCTTTGTAAACATATTTTATACGAAATTGAATATTTTTTTGTTTTTTATTATTGACATAGTACGAAATTGAGTATATGATTTACCCATAGTACGAAATTGAGTACAAAATAAAAAAAGAAAGAGGTGATAGTTTTGCTTAGAAATTTAAAAGCAGAAATGGCTAGAGAAAATATTCGTGTAGCTGATATAGCTGAATTCTTAAATTGTAGAAAAGCAACAGTTTCAGACAAGATAAACGGTCATTATAAATTTTCTTTTGATGACGCGCTTCGAATTAAAAGAAAGTTTTTCCCTGATTTAGATATTGAATATCTTTTCATAAATGATAACGAAAAGAAAGTGGGGTGAAATTATGACCCAGTCAATAAACGTTTCTTTATCCATACAAATTCCAAAAGATATGGTCTTAATCTCCAGGGTGGAGTTAGAAGATATGGAGAAAGAGTTATTGAAAGGTGTTTATTGGACCATGAATGATTTGGAAAAAAGAATTAACAAAAAGCAAGATTGGATCAAAAGAAACATTTTATTAAAGAAAAAATTCAAGGATGAACTGGATGTAGAAAACGGTGGTTTTGTTTTTTATCCAGAAGGTTCTGGACAAACTTGGAGTTTTCAAGCGACTAGAATGGCAGATTTTTTGGACAAACATTTTACTCAAATATTTAAAGGAGGCTAACCATGCTTAAAGATCACTATAGAGTAAAAGATATGGGGCTTGTTGTAACAGAAATAGAACGCATCCTTGTAATAAGTCAGAAAGCATTGCAAATGGCGGAAACAGCACAATTTGAGCGTAAGCAAGAAGTTGTCTCTGAAATTCTTGGGGCGTTAGAAAATCTAATGATGCTCAATCGAAAGAAAATTGAAGAGGACGTTATGACACAAGCAATGGAGTATGTAAGGAATTATTACCATGGATAAATTAGATTTTTATTACAATGTGTTGTTTGCTGGGTCATTAGGATTTTTATATTTAATGATGGTTCATATATGAGGAGTGATTGGATGGAAAAGATACAGATTACAAAAGAACAGGATAAAGCAATAAAATTTTTACTTGAGAGAAGAAATGAATGGAACGAAGAAAGACTAATCAGATACCACGCTAATCGTAATGATAAATGGGTTTCTCCGTCGTTGCAATGCCTTAACGACCTAACTCTAAACGATATGTGTTTGAGATTATACGCACCAAACAGCTACGAGGTTATACCTCAATTCAAACTAAAAGAATGGGTAGTCAACATCCACTCTGGTGAAATCGGTCAAGTAGAAGCATTTACAAATGTCAAAGGCGCTTTAGGTAACAGCGAGCGCGTCGTTGTAAACAATGTTGTTAATTATCCAGATTCATTAAGACACGCCACACCAGAAGAAATCCAACAAGAAAAGAAACGTCGGTTTTGGAGCAAGCTTGGGCGTGAGGTGGATGAATGGAAAGAGGGAGATATTGTTTCTGTTGACGATGGAGCAATTTCAACCATTGAAAAAGGGGACGTTAAAAGGAATAAAGTTTATTTCGAATGTCGTCCTGGTTATTATCCGATCGATAAGTTACGCCTAGCCGTACCAGTAGAACAGAGATTAGATAAGTAAAGGGGCTGTTTTTATGGACCATCCCGATATCACAAGAACACTACGCACTGGATATCCAAAACCTCAGAAACGATTAGAGAACAAGCCAGGGGAGTATTGGGATCCGATTGAATGGTTTAAAGAAATGGAAAAGAAAAATAGTCCTCTGCCAAGGACTATAAAAAAACTTAACAAATAAAATTATGCCTTTATTATAAGGCAATTGGGAGGATTGTGCAAATGAATTTAGATGAAGCGATTGAAGTTAATAAGGTTCTTGCTGACGCATATGATGATGGTTTTATATCTCTTTTTTCCGGCGGAATCAGGAAAAGAATTCACTTAGATGGTAAAAAATTTAAAGAAGTAGCTCAGGATAAAATAGTTCACATCACAGACCACTGTGGTGAATATGACGAACATTATTTCATATATGAAGATATTAAATTTTTCAGGCTTGTGGAAAGGGAGAGTGATTCAAATGACTTTAAAGCCTTTTGAAGAACTTTTCAGATTAGATTTATCAGCAGAGGTAGCCAAGAGACCTGTGAAAAAGAATTCCAATCAGACATTGGATTATCTGGAATGGGCTAATTGCATTAAGCTCCTTCATGAGAACGGTGCAGAATCAGTTAGGTACGGAATGATGTATAACGAACAAGGATATCCATGTTTCTATAACCATAATGGAGAATCCCCATTCGTTAGGGTGTGGGTGGAAATTGATGGTGAAAAATACGAAGAAGATTACCCGGTAGTTAATGGAATTTATGTAGTGAGTAACCCAACGCAACTAGATATAAATAAGGCTAAACAGCGTGGATTTGTAAAAGCTGTAGCAATCAACACGGGATTAGGTTTAAGTCTTTGGATTAAAGAAGAACATCTTATTAATACTGACAAGGATATCCAAAAAGAACTCAACCAAAATGAAACTAGATCACTAAATGACCAGATTACTTCAATGTTTGCTAAAGCATTGCAAAAAGTCGGTAGTAAAGAACAGCTGTATGATATCCTCCAAAGCTCTAAAGAGGAATTTACAAAATTATACAAGATGAATGACCATGCGTCTAAGAAAATTGTGATTGGTCAACTGGAAGTGATTTTGAATGATAACAACGACCAGTGATCGTTATAAATATATCGGTGGCTCTGAAGCAAACATGATTTACATGAAGTATAATACCAAAACTTTTATAAAGTGGTGGGAAAAGAAGTTAGCTGAAGTTCCAGAAGATGAATTTAACAATAAAATCATGGCTGTAGGGACCATTCTGGAACACGACATTATAGATTTATATGAATCTGTGTACGGAGTTAAAGGTATTCGTGATGAATCAAGAATAAAAGGCATAGCTAGAGCTAATACAGATTACATCCTGGACGATAAGATATCGGATGTAAAGGCAAGTTCTAAGGCTTTTGAATGGGTTATAAGTGATAGGATACCGCCTAACTATAAACGGCAGCTGATTCATTATTTATATGTATTTGAACTGTATGAAGCTTCTATAATTGCGTACCAAGTTGACGAGGAAAGGATGCTTTATCCATTTGAGGAATTGGAAAAAGGCAAATTATTTGAAATACCAGTAATTATAACATCAAAGCAAATACAAGAGCATAGGCAACGGGTGGAATATTTAGAACATTGCCGAGACTTAATGATATTTCCAAAGGAGTGATGAAATGCCGTCTGTTCCTAAGCCGAATCATAAGCGTAGAAAACCTAAGCGTGGACAATTAAGCAAAATTACATCCAAAGTACGTGAAGAAGTAAAACTCCGCTCTGGTGGTCAATGTGAGCGATGCGGAACATATCAGGCGTATGGATTTGAAATGGCTCACCTTGTACAAGCATCACAAGGTGGTAGAGGTGATGAACCTTGGAATGTAGCCTTACTTTGTGGTCCATCCGTTAACTCTGGTACTTGTCATCATTTTGCTGATTACACGAAAGCCGGACGTGAATGGCGTTTAGCTAAAAGAAAAGAGCTGATGAAATATTATGGTGTATCCAGTCACGACGAGAGTTGTACTACCTAAAATGTTATGGAACGCCGCAGAAGACGAAGAACATCTTAAACAATTGGTAGATAGCTACATGGTGAGATACAAAGGATATCGTGTTGTAGAAATTGGAAAATATTTTGCTATATGCGAGAGGGGATAAAAACATGAAACCAGATTTAGAATTTGTTCATAAGGAAAATTACGGAATAGCAATGGAGTTAGCGAAAAAGTTTGTTAGTAAACATGAATCTAGAGCACTTTTACAGTACGCTTTACACAAAAGTAACGGAGATCTTCTTGCTACAGATTCTCATAGAGCAATTCAATTTTATAATATACACGGATATTCCGAAGATTTATTGATTAATCCAAAAAATTTAATGGCTGCCCACGGGAAGTACCCAGATATAGAAAAAACAATTCATTATGAAAAACAGTTTGAATCTATAAAACTAAATAATCAGCAAGTAAAAATATGGCTTCAAATATTTAAATCATTTAATCAGTTAATGAAAACGATGAGAGTATACAACAAAGTAATTAAATTTAGTTTTTCAGATGAAAACATGGTAGCAGAATCAAAAGAGCTGGAATTATCTTTAAAATTGCCGTATGAAAGTTACAGTAAACCAGAAATAGATGGCATAAATTTCAATGTTGAATATATGAGAGATGCTTTAGAAGTTTTCGCAAAAATGAATACGGAAGAAATTACTTTTTATTTCAAAACATCAATGACCCCTTTCACTATGAAAAGTGATGATGTAGTTAGGGTTGTAATCCTGCCAGTTAGAACTTATTAGGAGGGAGTATATGAATCAACTAACTAAAGTATTTGATGGAAAGAGTATTAGAATCATAGAAATCAATGATGAACCTTGGTTTGTTGCTAAAGATGTATGTGATGTATTAGAACTGAGTAATCCTTCAAAGGTAGTATCTAGGCTGGATGAGGATGAACGGTCTAACTTTAAGTTAGGTCGTCAAGGAGAGGCGAATATAGTAAATGAATTTGGACTGTATAGTTTAGTTTTATCGAGCAGGAAACCAGAAGCTAAACAATTTAAACGTTGGATAACACATGATGTTATACCGTCTATTAGAAAAACAGGATCATATACTATTCAAATTCCTAAAACTTTACCAGAAGCATTGAGAGCATACGCAAGTGAAGTTGAAGCACATGAAAGAACGACCAAAGCACTTGAAACAGCGCAACCAAAAGCAGAATACTTTGATGCTCTTGTAGAACGAAAATTATTAACTAACTTTAGAGATACTGCGAAAGAATTACATGTGGGGCAAAAGAAATTTGTTGAGTGGTTAATAGATAGTGGTTATATATATCGTGATCAAAAAAGGAAATTGAAGCCTTACATGAAATATGTTCCAGACTTATTTGAATTGAAAGAGTGGGAGAGAAACGGAAAAGCAGATGTTCAAACCTTGATCACGCCTAAAGGTAAAGAAACTTTCCGTTTACTCATTGGGTAATGTTGGCGCATTACCCTCCCTTTTAAAAATCTATTTATAACAGTATATCAGATTTGGACAAGATTATGCCAATTAATTTTAAGAAGGTGACAAAATGCAAAAAAGTTATTATGCGATTATTCCTGCAAATATTCGATATGACAGTAACTTACCACCAAACGCAAAGCTATTATACGGAGAAATAACAGCACTATGTAACGAAAAAGGGTATTGCTGGGCTAGTGATTCTTATTTCGCAGAACTATATAAAGTAAATAAAAGCACCGTCCAAAGGTGGTTCAAACAACTAGAAGATGGTGGTTATATATCGAGAACAGTCGTTTATGAAGAGGGTACACTCAAAATTAAGTATAGGTACACTTATTTACGCGAATACCCTATACCTAAAAATGAGACTACCCCTATACGCAAAAATGAGGGAGATAATAATACAGTTATTAATACTACATCTAATAATACATTAGATATACCTTATGTCGAGATAATAAATTATCTCAACGATGCAACAGGGAAAAAATATCGGTCATCTACGGGGAAAACCAAAACAATCATTAAAGCTCGTTGGAAAGAAGGATTTAGATTAGATGATTTTAAAAAGGTGATAGATACCAAAACAACGGAATGGAAGAACGATTCGAAAATGAGCCAGTATCTAAGACCGGAAACACTCTTTGGTAATAAATTTGAGGGTTATCTAAATCAACAGTCTGAACAACAACCGCCCGACCCATACGACCAATTATTTTAGGTGGTGCTTATGAAATCAATAAAAGATTTAGACATTATGAAAGCACAAGGTATACAGCAAATAGGCACTCGAACATGTGAGATATGCAGCAGTGAAGTGCCGATTTATGAGCGCAAAGGAGAGTGCCACAGCATTTGTTTAACCTGTGAGAACAATAAGTTAGCCAAACAACAAAAAGACGGATATGAGCCTTTAAAAAGGCGAGAAATGGCAAACAAAGCAAAAGCTATTCGTTATATCCAACAAGACTTAGAACATGTGACCTTTAAAGATTATATACCAAAGACTACCGAGCAAACACAAGCTATGAATCTAGTGCAAGAGTTAATACAGGGTAAGCATCAATCTATTGTTCTTCAAGGAGATCCTGGTACAGGTAAATCGCACTTGTTTAGATGTGCTGCACGAGAGTTAGAAAAGCAAAAAGTATTGTGGACTGGTCACGATTGGGAAGGCAAAGACAAGGATTTCGAAGTAAATAAAATTGTAGTAATCACTAAAGTCCCAGAGCTTATGAAGCTAATACAGAGCACATATAAAGGGAGAACTGACTTAAGCGAAACAATCATCTTAGAAACCATAGCTAATGCTGACGTGCTGATTTTGGATGAAATAGCAGGGGAACGATCAAAGACAGATAACGGATTTGAAACATGGTCGGGAGATATAACTTATCAAATATTAGACAGCCGACAAGGCAAATGTAACCTATACAACCTAAATTACAGTAGCGCTGAGGTTAAAAAGAAATATGGTGAAACACATGGTAAACGGATACTAAGCAGAATGGCATCTGGTGCAAAGATTCTCCAGGTTAAAGGACCGGACCATCGAATGAAAGGACTGATGTAAATGAACATTGGATTTACGATAATGGGAAGCTTGCCCACAATGAATGAAATTATTGCAGCAAGCAAGAAGCACCATATGCAGTATGCGAACATGAAGAAAGATTTTACTGCTCTAGTAATGATACATGCTAAAGAGTTACCGAAAGTTAATAAAGCAAATTATGAAATTACCTGGTACTGCCAAGATAAGAGAAAAAATAAAGATAATATCATGGCAGGGCAAAAATTCATATTTGATGGACTTGTTAAAGCTGGTGTCATTACAAATGACGGATGGCAACAAATCGGTGATGTTTCACACAAATTCGAGGTCGATAAATCAAAACCTCGCATTGAAGTCATTATCAAGGTGATTGAATAATGGAGCTGCAGAATGTAATACAAATGATGATTCAAGCCAGTCATCGTATTGAAAAGGCAACTGTAGAAATCCACAAGATGGCTCGTGAAAAAGCTGAAACGGAGTACGAATATAGACAAGCACTATCCGTAGAAATCATGAAATTAAAAGCATCCGGGTTACAAGCTACACTAATACCCGATGTAGCTAGAGGTAATGTAGCTGATTTAAAGTTATCTCGTGATTTGGCTGATGGTAAATATAAAAGTGCAGTTGAATCTCTAAGGGCGCTGCAAAGTGAATTAAATGGGCTACAAACTATATCAAGATATCAGTCAGAGGTGTGAAGTGAAAATTAAATTTGTTATTAACGAACGAAGAAAAGGTGTAAAAAGCAATTTCAATCCTAAGTTATCGAAGTATTGGCAAAAATTATTTAACGATTTATTTAGAGAGTGGTAAGGGAGCGAATAATAATGACTTTGTTAATTGTAGCAATCTTGTTAGGGGCTATGATACTGATGAATGCTGTTACCTTTTTGTTTGGTAATTATCCACCTGGATGGGAGCTTGCTTTAAATTATACAGCTTTAGCAATATTTATAGTTTCGTATGCGGCTAGAAGATATCGTGATAAAAAATGAACGGCAGAGATTACAGAAGAAAAGACTTTTAGGAGGAATGAGCATGTTTATCGAATTGACTTTAAGCGGCGAAACAGGCACAAAGGTTTTGGTTAATACTACGCAAGTTTCAGATATCACAAACGGAAAAAATGGAGTTGTTATCACTTTTGATTCAGAAGAATGCTTCCGAGTAAAAGAACCCTATGAAGATATCAAAAGAAAATTAGCAATGATAGGTGAACTACTATGAACATGAAATCAGTAATGATATTTGACCCAAACGATACGGACGAGCAGACAGTAACAAAATGGATGGACTGGACGCGTGATAATCATAGTGCTGTTGGGGATAGAAATGTTCCCAACGCACAGGAGACTCAAGAATATCTTAGGAGGTATGCGTGATGCGGGAGATTAAGTTTAGAGGTAAATCAGAAAAATTCGGAATATGGCTTTACGGAAGTTTAATCAATAATGCGTTTTTTAAATCTGATACTGGAGAGCCTGTTCATTACATCTTGGACACCAACACTATCGAATACGACTGTTTTGAAGATATCGGGGAGCAACTTGATGAACACGAGGTTGTCTTTGCATCCGTTGGTCAATACACCGGATTAAAGGACAAGAACGGTAAGGAGATTTATGAGGGGGATGTTGTGAATTACAGGACGTTTTCTAGCAATGAAAATTATGTCATTACCATTAAACCAACTGGTTTACAAATGATAAACACTTCTAAATATAAGCCAAGTTTTATGTATTCTCTTGAAAGTTTTTTTGAAGATTATGATGGCGGAATGAAAAGCAATAATAATGTCGAGGTTATCGGAAACATTTATGAAAATCCAGAGTTATTAGAAGGTGCAACCAATGGGAGTAGTTAAGTTCAAGACGAATAATAAAAGCCGGACAATGCCTGTGCTGCCATTATGCGGAGACAATGAATTTATCTTTGAGGATTTGGAACTTGTATATTTGCCAGGGCAGTTAAAGCGAATAGAG
>RWZD01000116.1_pt1 | contig 16916 bp, 13 predicted proteins | sample 2187771 | NCBI WGS metagenome assembly RWZD01 (sample SAMN10531866, study PRJNA481165) | viral metagenome | isolation source: viral particles purified by filtration and ultracentrifugation from about... | place: USA: Tennessee
ATCCTCGACGCCGCCGAGACGGCCGAGCTCCGCTTCCACGCTGCAATCCTGACTGTGGCAGAAATCCGCCACGGATTTGACCAGCGCGACATTCTCCTCAAACGGGAAATGGCTGCCGTCGATCATGGCACTGCGCACACCCTGGCCGACTTTGGTGCGGATATCGTCAAGGGTTTCGTGATGGTCAAGATGCAGGGCGACCGGCATGGAAAATGAGCGGGAATAGGCATCACACAGCGCATAAATTTCCGGGAAACTGATGTGCTTAAAGGTGCCCGGCGTGCCCGCCAGAATCACCGGTGCGCGCAGTTCCGCGCAGGTTTCCAGAATGGCCTGAATCGTTTCGGCGTTATGAATATTAAACGCCGGAACCGCATAGCCGTTGGTTTGTGCGTGTGTGAGCAGATATTTGGTTGAGATGATCCCCATGATTACGCTCCTGTGTTCTGGTTATTAAAGGGGTGAATAATCACGCCCTGAACAACGCGGTTAACTGTCCCGCTGGCAGACGGGGTATCCGGTGTGATACCGGTTCTGACGGACTGACTGAGAGCAAATAACTGTGCATACGGCAGGAAACAGAACAGCAATTCCGCGTCGTTGAGGGCGTCACCGGCAGGCAGATAGCAGTGTGTTCCGGCACTGATGGCGTCATCCGGCAGATCGGCGATTGCCACGACCTGTCTGGCGATCCGGTCGCGGCGCAGTTCGGCCAGCAGATCCAGGTCATACTGACGGGTGTAAGGCTGGTTTGAGATGTACACCACCACGAGGGTGTCGCCATCGACCAGCGATTTCGGGCCGTGACGGAAGCCGGTCGGGGTGTCATAAAAGGCGGCGATTTGCCCGGCGGTCAGTTCCAGCAGTTTGAGGGCGGATTCCCGCGCCAGCCCCTGAAAGCTGCCGCTGCCGAGGTAAACCACGCGCTTAAAAGTATCATTGCCCGGCAGAATCTGTTCACTGCTGCCATGCGCGGCAAGAATATCCCGGGCCCGCTGTGCGACAACGGCAAAACGTTCGGTGCTGAATGTCTGCGGGGCAAGGGCGGCGAGACAGCTGCACATCATGGAGGTGATGCTGCTGGTCATGGCAAAGGCTTTGTCATTAGTCTGCGGCGGCATCAGCAGGGCAAAACCGTTATCACTGCCCTGTACGCGCTGATACAGATGACCTTCTTTATTACAGGTGATCACCAGGTGAGAGCAGCGGGCAATACACTGATTAGCAAGATCAAATGCAGCAACACTTTCCGGACTGTTACCGGAGCGGGCAAAGGAAACCAGCAGTACCGGCTGCTGTTCAGGCAGATAATCCGCCGGATTGGTCACGATATCGGTTGTCGGGATCGCGCTGACATTTTTACCGGTCAGACGGCGCAGTACAGGAGAAATCATTTCGCCGATAAAAGCGGAGGTCCCGGCGCCGGTCAGAATGATGCGCAGGTTGTCCTGTGCCAGCAGCGGTGCCAGAAAGGCATCCAGTTGTGCGCGTTGTGTGTCGATTGAGTGTAATGCACTCATCCAGCAATCCGGTTGCTGGCGGATCTCCGTTTCCGTCCAGGTGGAATAGCGGGGTGTGGCGGCAGAAAGAGGGTCGTGCATAGCTTCATCCTTTACATGACGTTCAGCCGAAAGTGAAATGAATCAAAAGATCACCCGATCCGTCATCACCTTTCGGTTGGTTTCGTTTTGAGGTTTCACTTCAATTTACAGTAAGGAAAACAAAGGATCAATGCAGTAATAAAAAGAAAACGAAAAGTGTGATTTGCACCACAGGTGAAATGATTAAGCTGTTGTTTATTAGATGGTTATATAAAAATTCCCGGCGGGTAAACACAAGGAAAAGAAAGGCGCAGAGAGCACTGCGCCTCATAATGAAAGGAAATCAGCGTACCGGCTGTCCGTGAATCCAGGTTTGTATTACCTGCCAGTCACTGTTCAGATCATTGAAATGCGCCCGTTTCCCGGGGGAGATACTGCCGTGCGTTGCGGTGATCCCCTGCAGTTGTGCCGGTTGCAGGGAGGCCATGCGGATGGCGGTTTCCGGCAGTGTACCGGTAGCGGTAATCATCCTGCTGACGGCGTCATCCAGTGCCAGAGTACTGCCGGCGAGGCCGCCGGAAGCGGTCCGGACAATGCCCGCTTTCATGGTGACATCATGGCCGCAGATATCATAAATGCCGTCCGGTTGCCCGGCTGCCCGCATGGCATCGGTGATCAGCACCGTGCGGTGCGCGGCACACTGACAGACAATCCGCATCACTGCCGGATGTACATGATGCCCGTCAGCAATCAGCTCCAGCCAGGCGCGCGGGTCGGATAATCCTGCTCCCGCCATGCCCGGTTCGCGGTGATGCAGGCCGGTCATACCGTTGAAACAGTGAACCAGCCCGTCAGCCCCGGCATCGAGAGCCGCCAGGGTCTGCTCATACGTGGCGGCACTGTGGCCGAGCATCACATTCAGCCCGCGCCGTTTCAGATGACGGATGGCATTCAGCGCCTCCGGCTTTTCCGGTGCCAGCGCGACCACTTTCAGTGTGCCTTCCGCATCGGTAATCAGGGTATCCAGCTCACTGATGTGTAATTCACGGAACAGCTCCGGTGAGTGTGCGCCTTTGTTCTGCGGCGTGAAATACGGCCCTTCCAGATAACTGCCGAGCACTTCTGCCACCGGTTCTGTTGTCGTCTGCTGCTGACAGTAGCGGGCGATCCGCGCGAGGGTACTGCGCAGATCCGGCAACGGAGCGGTCACGGTGGTGGCAAGCCAGGCGGCGACGCCCTGTTGTGCCTTAAATGCCGCAATGGTTTTCAGTGCCTGCGGATTATCATCCATCACATCCATACCCTGTCCGCCGTGGACATGGGTATCGATGTAGGCGGGGCAGAGCTGCTCCGCATCAAACTGCGTCTCTTTTGCCGCCAGCGGTGTGATCGCGGTAATAATACCGTCTGACACCACCACCGCCTGATTTTCCCGCCAGCCGTATTCCGTCAGTACCCGGCGGGCGCGGATTTGCTGAATCATATGCCTTCGTCCTCAGTTTCACAGCAGCGTTCCCGCTGTAATTCATCCGTCAGACTGGTTAATCCCCGGTGCCCGCAGGCCAGTGCTTCGCGGCGGAAATCAGCCGGAGAGAGGGAATCCCGCTCCAGCGCCATTTCCAGCAGCAGCTGCAGATTGGTGCCGGTGATCACTTCGCGGTCTTCCCGGCCCTGTGATAGCGTGGCCGCCACCCTGAACGGGGTGCCGCCGAGGATATCGGTCAGGAAAATTACGCTGTCGCAGTGTGACATCAGCGCCAGTGCGGCTTCCAGTTCCTGTGTCAGACGGGCGGTGGTGGATTCTGCCGGAAAATCAATTGCTGCAAAATCGTCCTGTTCCCCGATAATCTGTAACATGGCTTTTTCCAGTCCGGAGGCAAAGCCTCCGTGACCACATAAAATAATTCCCGGCATCAGTTGCTCCTCTTAATTACAGGAAATGGGCGAATTTGCCGATGATACCCAGCGCCACCGTCAGCACGATCAGACGCAGCGGGCTCCAGCCGCGGCGTACCAGCCAGAACATTGACAGGGTGTAGACCAGCGGCAGAAAAGCCGGCATCAGCTTATCAATCACATCACTCTGTAATTTGACCACTGCATCACCGGCGGTAATTTCCAGCGTGGTTGAAAGCCGGACATAAGTCGCCACCAGGGCACCGATCACGGTCATCCCGACAATCGAGGCCGCATGACCGACTTTTTTGGTATTAGCCTTGATAAGCGGAATGGCGGCAACCCCCATCCGGTAAGCATAGTGCGCCAGGCCGAAACGCAGGCCGAAATGCACGACGTTAAACATCACCAGGAAGACCACGGCACCGAGAATAGAGCCCTGCAATGCGAGACTGGCACCGATACCGCCGCAGATAGGCAGCAGTGTCAGCCAGAACATGGCATCGCCGATCCCGCCCAGCGGTGCGCCAACAGCAATTTTGGTACTCTGAATACTGTTCACGTCCTGTTTGGAACGTTCCATCGCCAGGATGATGCCGATAACAAAGGTTACCAGGAAAGGGTGGGTATTGAAGAATCCCATATGGCCTTTCATGGCGCGCGCCAGGTCACGTTTATTGGTGTGGATTTTTTTCAGTGCGGGCAGCAGTCCGTACAGCCAGCCCGCGGCCTGCATCCGTTCGTAGTTAAAGGAAGCCTGTAACAGCAGGGAGCGCCACGCGACTCTGTTTATATCCTTGCGGGTCAGTTCCGCGCCGGTGCTCTGGTCTTCATACACATCCTGATTACAGTCCGCAGGCAGTAAGGTTTCCGCTTCTGCGGCAGATGAATGATTTTTTTCAGATGCCATCTTCAAATTCCTCGTGTGACGGTTGTGCCGGTTCGCTTTCTGCCGGTTTGCGGACAAAATCGATCATTGCCATCGCCAGTGCGGCAGCGGCGATTGCCAGAACCGGCAGCTGAAGCCAGGCGGCGCCGACAAATCCCAGAATGAAATAAGGAATGTAGGCATTTTTCATCATAATTTTCAGCAGAACGGCAAACCCGATGGCCGGCATAATGCCGCCCGCGACACCCAGCCCGTCAATTAAGCGTGCAGGGAGCACATCAATCAGGGTTTTGGCGTGATCCGCCCCGAAATAAATCGGCAGGAAGGCACAGAGAAAATAGAACGTACCGAGCGCCAGCAGTGCGAGGTAGTTGATGCGCTCAATCCCTCTGGTATCCGCATTGGCCGCCATTTTGTCACAGCGGGACATCACACCGGACATCACCGAGAACAGGAAGGTGATCCCCATCTGAACCGCCACGGCAAACGGTACCGCAACACCGACCGCCACTTCCGGTTTGACGCCGGTGGAGATAGCAAAGGCCGTCCCGACAATCGTACCGCCGACCACCGGCCCCAGCACCACCGGACGGTGAATGTGCGTGAGCCCGTTAAACAGATCCAATCCGGCAATAAAGGCTACCAGCCCGAGAGCGATAGCTTGTAACAGACTGATTTCCATACATGTATCCTCAGAGCAGTTTGAACAGATCCTGCGCCGGTTCTGTCGGTACACCCTGGATGTAGCAGGCAACACCGGCCTCGTTAAGCCCGCGGAATGCGGCGATATCCGCCTCATCCACAGACACTGTTTTGGCAATCTGACGTTTACCTTCGGTATAGTGAATATTGCCGACGTTAATACGTTCCACCGGAACGCCGCCTTTCACCAGGGTCAGAAAATCTGCCGGGGTTTTGCAGACCAGCAGAATTTTCTGGCGGTCAGCAGCTTTATGAATATTGTCGATCACTTTCTGCAGCGGCCAGAAGCGCACGGCAATCCCTTCTGTCAGTACCATTTCCATCAGGTTCTGCTGTAACGGATCTTCCGCGACCTCATCATTGGCGACCAGCACCAGATTGGCACCGGCAAATCCCACCCACTGAACACCAACCTGTCCGTGGATTAACCGTTCATCAATACGACTTAACACAATATTTGGCATGGCTGTTTCTCGCTCTTATCGGCAGGCATCGTGATAGTGACGCAGCACAGTCTGAATGTGCGCGATGATTAAGTCTTCCGGTGCGGCGGAAATCGTTCCGGCACGTACCAGCGGATACTGTAACGGCAGATACTGGCTGATCAGCGGCAGCGGGATTGCAGCGTGGAAGCGGAGCTCGGCCGTCTCGGCGGCGTCGAGGATGATATGGATGTGGATGCGGAAAGCGCCTTTCTGACCTCCCCGGAAGAAGCACGCCGTTTTGCACAACTGACCGGCATCGACAGCCTGGCAGTCGCTATCGGCACCGCTCACGGTCTGTATACCAGCCGCCCGAAAATCGATTTCGCCCGGCTGGAAAAAATCCGCAGTATCACGGATATCCCGCTGGTGCTGCACGGCGCAAGTGATGTGCCGGATGCGGATGTCCGCCGCACCATTGAGCTGGGGGTGTGCAAAGTTAATGTCGCCACTGAGCTGAAAATTGCCTTTGCCGGGGCGGTCCGCGCGTGGTTTGCGGAAAATCCGGACGGCAATGATCCGCGCTATTACATGCGGGTCGGCATGGATGCGATGAAAGCGGTTGTCCGCGATAAAATCAGAGTCTGTGGTGCGGAAGATCAGCTTCTGTAACCCGTCAGGCGACACTGTGTTCCCCCGCAGTGCCGCCTTTTTCATCTGCGAAAAAATAATAAAAAACAACAATAAAAAAGACTGTTCCGTAACACCCCTTAACCAATAAATTATAAAGAAGCTGAGGAGTACCCTACGATGTCGCAGGAAAAGTCGTTTAAATCCAAACTCTGGGAATTTTTTCAAAGTCTCGGGAAAACCTTTATGTTTCCCGTCTCATTACTGGCTTTCATGGGGTTATTACTCGGGATAGGCAGTTCAGTTACCAGCCCTTCCGCTATCAGCAGTTTTCCGTTTCTCGGCAATGAGTTTGTCCAGCTGACCTTCGGATTTATGGCGATGGTCGGCGGTTTTGCCTTTACCTATCTGCCGGTGATGTTTGCGATGGCCATTCCGTTCGGCCTGGCAAACCGTAACAAAGCAGTCGGTGCCTTTGCCGGATTTGTCGGCTATATGCTGATGAATATGAGCATCAATTATTACCTGACCGTCACCCACCAGCTTGCCGACCCGGCGATGATGAAGCAGGTCGGGCAATCCGTGGTTCTCGGTATCCAGACCCTCGAAATGGGCGTGCTGGGCGGGATTGTGGTCGGCGTTATCACCTATTTTCTGCATGAACGTTTCCAGGATACCGTTCTGCATGATGCTTTTGCGTTTTTCGGCGGCATCCGTTTTGTGCCGATTATCACCGCACTGACGATGTCTCTTGTCGGCCTGGCGATCCCGTTCCTGTGGAAATATGTTGCCATGGGAATTGCCGGGATCGGCCATATCATTCAGAGCACAGATGTTTTCGGCCCGTTCCTGTACGGTGTCGGTGTACTGCTGCTCAAACCGTTCGGACTGCATCATATTCTGCTGGCGATGGTGCGTTTTACCCCGGCCGGCGGCACGGAATTTGTGGACGGCTATGAGATTGCCGGAGCACTGAATATTTTCTACGCCGAACTGAAAGCCGGACTGCCGTTCAGCCCGCATGTCACCGCTTTCCTGTCACAGGGCTTTATGCCGACCTTTATCTTTGGTCTGCCGGCTGTCGCCTACGCTATCTACCGCACCGCAAAACCGGAGAACCGTCCGGTGATCAAAGGATTATTACTGTCCGGGGTACTGGTTTCCGTCGTCACCGGGATTTCCGAGCCGATTGAGTTCCTGTTCCTGTTTATCGCGCCGGTGCTCTATATCTTCCACATTATTATGTCCGGTCTTGCCCTGCTGGTGATGGCACTGCTTGGTGTGACGATCGGTAACACCGACGGCGGGATTCTGGATCTGCTGATCTTCGGCATCATGCAGGGGACAGCAACCAAATGGTATCTGGTGTTCCCGGTCGGGATTATCTGGTTCGCTATCTACTTCTTTGTTTTCCGCTGGTACATTCTGAAACATGACGTCAAAACGCCGGGCCGTGAAGATGCTGCTGACGGGGCGGAACAAGCAGTGAAAGCCAATACAAAAGCGCGCGGCAAAGCCAAATACGATCACAATCTGATCCTCACCGCACTCGGCGGCAAAGAGAATATTGATTCGCTGGATAACTGTATCACCCGCCTTCGTCTGGTGGTGAAAGATATGGATAAGGTGGATCAGAAAACACTGAAAGATGCCGGAGCACTCTCCGTTGTGGTGCTGGATGCCCATAGTGTGCAGGTGATTATCGGCCCGCAGGTGCAGAGTGTGAAATCCGGTATTGAAGCCTTAATTTAACAGGAACTGAGCATGTACAATTTTGATGAAATAATTGAGCGCAAAAGTGACCGCTGCCGGAAATGGGATCATCAGTATGTCTGCTCCCGCTTCGGGGATGTCCCGCAGGATTTCATTCCGCTGTGGATAGCCGATATGGATTTCAAATCCCCGCCCGCGGTGATTGAGCGGTTCACACAGGTGGCACAGCACGGTACCTTCGGCTACACCTGGTGCTTTGATGAATTTTACGATGCGGTGGTCCGCTTCCAGGCACAGCGTCATCAGGTTACGGTTAAGCCGGAATGGGTGACACTCAGTTACGGCACCGTTTCCACCCTGCACTACCTGGTGCAGGCATTTTGTCAGCCCGGCGACTGTGTGATGATGAACACACCGGTCTATGATCCGTTCGCCCACGCGGTGACCCGGCAGAATGTCACGGTGCTGACCAACCCGCTGGTGGCACGGGATAACCGCTATCATCTTGATTTTGAGCATATTGAGGCGCAAATGCGTGAACACCGGCCGAAAGTCTGGCTGTTCTGCTCGCCGCACAACCCGTCCGGCCGTATCTGGACGGCAGCAGAGATCAAACAGGTATCGGATTTGTGTCTGCAATACGGTGTGCTGCTGGTGATTGATGAAGTGCATGCGGAACATGTGCTGTACGGCAGCTTCACCGGCTGTCTGCGGCCGGGATGTGCCGCGCCGGAGAACCTGATCCTCCTGGCGTCCCCGAATAAAGCCTTTAATCTCGGCGGGCTGAAAACCTCTTACAGCATCATTCCTGACCCAGCACTGCGGGCACAATTCCGTCGTCAGCTGGAGAAAAACTCGATTACCTCACCTAATCTGTTCGGGGTATGGGGCATTATTGAGGCTTATAACAACAGCACGGACTGGCTGGATGAACTGAATAATTATCTGAGAGGCAACGCGGATTATCTGGCACAGGCCGTGGCGGATCATTTCCCGGACTGGCAGATGATGCTGCCGGAATCGTCTTACCTCGCCTGGATTAATATCAGTGCCACCGGACGCACAGCAACGGATCTGACACACGAATACGCCCGTAAAACCGGCGTGGTGGTTGAGGACGGCAGTCACTATGTGGCGGATGGTGAACAATATCTGCGGATTAACTTCGGCACGCCGCGTTCACTGCTGGAGGAGGCGGTAAAACGTCTGAAAAACGCCGGCTGACAGAAAAAAAAATTGGCGACCTTGCTGTATTCCGTCAACAGGGTCGCCATAATTACCGATGTTTTACCTTATACTAACAACACTTAACTACTCTGATTTGTCATGCGCACTTCAGTGAAAATCCATTTTCATCAGAGCATCAGGGCATGACACCTGTCAGCTCTTACTTCCCTGTAACGGTAAATTCCTTTTACCGTCCCCTTCCCGGGGCAAATCCATTTATTACCTGTGGTGATAAAACACAGGCTCCCTGATAATACATCCGTGTGGTAAGTCCGTTTACACCGGACGACCTTGTCCGGTAACTTCCGTTTATGTCCCTGAGAGATATATCCTTATATCCTGCTAAATCATTAAAAAATAATTCCTTTATTTTTTAAGATAATAACGTGTCGGTCAGGTTATATTCGCATCCTTGCGGACATATTAACTTATAACGTTCCTGTTATAAGAAACATCTGTAATAACTGCGATTTTTAATATTTCAGTGAAATGCATTAATACTAATCTATAATTCACATCCGGCGTGACATTATAAAAAATACTCAGGCACGTCATTAAATCTGAGGGTAATAACGTGAATACAATATCAATTTACATTTAAAAAACCCAAAGACCAATAGGAAAATACTCAATTTAAATCAGGTTCTTCACATCTCTTATATAAGATATATATAAATAACATCTCTTATTACCGCTAAAGACTATCATCATAAAATATATCGTCAATAAGAAATGGATTAGCTTTATACGCAAGTTGTCATTTTCCCGTCGTTATTTCTTTTATTAATATTTCTTCTTTTTTCTCTCGTGAAATAAAAAAGCAACCACAACCATATCTGCGATATAAAAAACCATCAAAAAGACACGATAAAGATAAAAAAACCAGAAATACGGATCATATGGTTATTCTGATAAAATTTAAGGCCAAATTATTTCCTGAGACATTTTTATGTTTTTAGGATAAAACCCATTTTATGCGTAAACAGCATTCTTATCAAAATACACATAATTTATTGATTATAATAAAAATATAATCCTGGTTACCGCATTCCTTTTTTTTGCAGCATATAATGACATGGTTACAATGCAACAAAATGGCAACAACAACACATTAGTTTAAATGACTATTCACAGTAACACCACTTAATCCCGGTTAACCTCAGGTCATATTATTTAAGATGATAATACATTTTTAATTACCTTTCTTCATTTAATAAACCAATTCCTAATATAATTCCATTAACTGAAAATAGAAATATCTTATTTAAATAAAACCAATCAACAGAACGCCCGCCCGGGAATAGTCTCACTTTTCCTGTACTCCGGTTCCGGAACCGCTATTATCATTACCGTTTCATTATCAAAATGAGAGGATATCATTCTCATACTGCATAAATCCTGTTTACCCCTCTTTTTATCCGCCCTGCTGACCACCGCGGAAAGCCTTTCGCAAATACCGGGTGATATATTTCACAAATCACCGGTGATTTAAGAGTTCTCTCACATTTCTGTTTCTTTGTCGCGCCGCTGGTTCAGTTATTGCTTTACTCCCTGTACCAACGATCCGCTGAGGCCGACGTATGACCTCTCATTCCATTTATTATAAAAGGAGAGAAGGATGTCAGATCTCAATCATCCAACCTCTGATCTAATCTATCAGCTGGACGACAAACCCCCGTTTTTCCAGGCCCTTCTTGGTGCGGTTACCCATTTATTGGCTCTGTTTGTTCCGATGGTCATGCCTGCCCTGATTGTGGGCAAAGCACTGGATTTATCTGCCGATACCACGGCTTATCTGGTATCGATGGTGATGATTGCCTCCGGAATCGGTACCTGGATACAGGTTCACCGTTACGGACCGATGGGCTCCGGCCTGTTATCCATTCAGTCGGTCAATTTTTCATTTGTCACTGCCATGATTGCTATCGGTACAGCCATGCGCAGTGACGGAATCCATGAAGAGCTGATTTTATCTTCTCTGCTCGGTGTTTCTTTCGCCGGTGCTTTCCTGGTTGTCGGTTCCTCTTTTGTTCTGCCTTATCTGCGCCGGATAATTACCCCGACGGTCAGCGGCGTGGTGGTGCTGATGATCGGTCTGAGTCTTATTAAGGTCGGGATTATCGACTTCGGCGGCGGGTTCTCCGCCAAATCGGCAGGCACATACGGCAACTATGAAAATATCGGCGTGGGATTGCTGGTTCTGCTGGTGGTAATCGGCTTTAACTGCTGCAAAAGCCCGCTGCTGCGGATGGGCGGTATCGCGATTGCCCTCGTGGCAGGCTACATTGCCTCACTGTTTCTCGGTCTGGTGGATTTCAGCACCTATCAGAACATGGCCTTTATTACCGTACCGGTGCCGTTTAAATTCGGCTTTTCATTTAATTTCACTCAGTTCCTGGTGGTTGCCATTATCTATATCCTCAGTGTGCTGGAGGCGGTCGGTAACCTGACGGCAACCGCTATGGTATCCAACCAGCCGATTAAAGGTGAGGTGTATCAGAACAGACTGAAAGGCGGAGTGATGGCAGATGGTGTCGTTTCCGTTATCGCCTCAGCCCTCGGCTCTCTGCCGCTGACCACCTTTGCCCAGAACAACGGCGTGATCCAGATGACCGGCGTGGCCTCCAGTTATATCGGGCGCTTTATTGCGGTGATCCTGGTGTTCCTCGGCCTGTTCCCGGGGATCGGCTGGTTCTTTACCACCATTCCGGCGCCGGTACTGGGTGGTGCGATGACACTGATGTTCTCGATGATCGCCATCGCCGGGCTGCGCATTATTATCTCCAACGGCCTGCGCCGCCGCGAAACGCTGATAGTGGCAACGTCTCTGGGTCTCGGGCTGGGTGTTTCCTATGACCCGCAAATTTTCAGTATCCTGCCGCCGTCTTTATATATCCTTGCTGAGAACCCGATTTGTGTCGGCGGTCTGACCGCCATTATCCTGAATCTGCTGATCCCTGTCGGACAACAGCGCAGTGCGGCCAATGAGGAAGAGCCGGATATGCTGGCAGACGAGCTGGAAGCGATGCTGGATATCCCCGATGCAGAGCGTGACCTGCCGGATATGGCCATGAGCGCGGAGAATAAACGCGTTATCTGATCCCTCTGATTTCTGCCCGTAAAAAAACCGCGATAATTGTCATTAATAATTATCGCGGTTTTGTTTTTACTGCGGTCTGTTATGCGTTACTGACCATCGCCTGCGGTGCCTGAGCCTGTTCATCGAACATACTCAGCATTTCGCGGGCGGCCTGACGACCTGCTGCCATGGCGGTGACCACCAGATCTGCGCCGTGCACCGCATCACCGGAAGCAAAGATTTTCGGATTGGAGGTTTGGTTGCTCATACGGCCATTACCGCCGGTTTTAATTTGTCCCCATTTATCCAGCTGAACATTATAACCACTGAGCCATGGCATCGGATGCGACTGAAAACCGAATGCCATAATCAGCACATCCGCACCGAGGATAAATTCAGAGCCTTCCACCGGTTTCGGACGGCGGCGGCCATCCGGCCCCGGGTCACCGAGCTGGGTACGGATCAGCCCGATACCACTGACCGCGCCTTCACTGTTGCGGTCAATAAACTGCGGCTGCACGTTATAGAGGAATTCCACACCTTCCTCGCGGGCATTAACCACTTCTTTCTTCGAACCCGGCATACTGGCCTCATCACGGCGGTAGGCGCAGATAACACTCTCAGCACCGCGGCGGACAGCCGTACGCACGCAGTCCATCGCGGTATCACCGCCGCCGAGCACTACTACTTTTTTCCCTTCCACATCAATCCACGGATATTCATCCGCCACCGGCAGTCCCATCACCTCACGGGTACTGGCGATCAGGAACGGCAGCGCCTGTACCACGCCCGGGGAATCCTCATGCTCCAGCCCGGCTTTCATCATGCCGTAGGTGCCGACGCCCAGCAGCACCGCGTCATATTCATTCATCAGGCGGCTGAACGGGATATCTTTACCGATTTCACAGTTCAGATGGAAAGTGATCCCCATATCCGTGAAAATCTGCCGCCGCTGCGCCATCAGTTGCTTGTCCAGCTTGAACGGCGGGATACCGAAAGTCAGCAGACCGCCGATTTCAGGATGGCGCTCAAACACTTCCGCTTTCACCCCGGCGCGGGTCAGCACATCCGCACACCCCAGTCCGGCAGGACCGGCACCGATAATCGCAACGCGTTCCGGGCGGGGAACCACATCCTCCGCCACCGACGGCCGCCAGCCCATTTCAAAGGCCGTATCAGTGATATAACGTTCGATATTTCCCACGGTTACTGCACCGCCGTGGTTACGCAGCGTACAGCGGCTTTCGCACAATCTGTCCTGCGGGCAGACCCGGCCGCAGATTTCCGGCAGTGAACTGGTCGAATTGCTCAGCTCCGCCGCCTCAATAATTTTGCCTTCGCGCACCAGACGGACAAAATCCGGAATAGAATTGTGCAGCGGGCATGACAGGTTACACATCGCTTTTTGTGAGCAGTACAGGCAGCGCTCGCTTTCATAACCGGCACATTGTTCATTCAGCCCGATATAAATTTCACCGAAATGATTTTTACGCAGCGCCGCGCTCTGTTTTTGCGTTCCTTCACGCGGCGGGCGTTTGAGGATCTCAAAACGGATTTCAGACTGACGGGCACGGTTGTATGCTCCGGTGGCTGCCCGCATCAGACGGTCATTGCGCAGGATCACCAGTTTATGTTCATCCAGGATGCTGAGTGCGCTGGTCGGGCAGTTCGCCACACACGCGGGCGAGCCGCCGGTGGTATCACATAAATCGCACTTTTGTGCCAGTTCGAGTGAGTGATCAAACGTCATCACCATTTCCATCGCCCCGAACGGGCAGACCAGCACACAGCTTTTACAGCCGATGCATTTTTCCTGATCCAGTTTGACAATATTGTCCGCCATATACAGGGCATCCACCGGACAGGCGGCAGCACAAGGGGCGTCTTCACACTGACGGCAGGTGACAGCAAGGCTGTCATTCTCTTTGAACATGACGCGGATACGGGGAGCGTAATCACGGCTGTCATGTGGCCAGTGGTGATCATTATGCGCGACAACGCAGGCAATTTCGCAGGCGTGACATCCGATACATTTCTGGCTGTCCGCAACTATACATTTGTTCATGTTCACCTATCGCTTTCCAGTTTTCAGTGTTGGTAACCATGCAATAACCGGGCACATCCGGCCTTTCTTAGTCTGTTTTATGGTCATTTTGCGGGGCGGGTCAAATTCTGCGGATGCAGGAAAGCAATAACACACGCGCAACAAGGTTACCGGATTTTTTTACTTTAACGGGGAGCGGGATTTGTTTTTTTGACCTGACGCGGTCTTAAGCGGAATAAAAAAAATTGAATCGTATCAGCTGGTAACAGGCGCTTCCTTTTACAGAAGCGCCTGTGAATCCCGGGATTTATCTGAACAGATCAGACACCCGGCGCCATCGCCAGACCGATAAATAACCCGGCAATCGTCGCGCTCATCAGGTTGGATAATGTTGCCGCCAGCAATGCACGGACCCCGACACGGGCGATATCAGAAGCCCGCTCCGGTGCTACCGCACTGAACGCCCCGACCACCACGGCAATCGAGCCGAAGTTGGCAAAACCGCATAACGCAAAGGAGATCACGGCAATGGTTTTGGCATCGAGTGTGCCGTCCTGTAAATGCGGAGAGAAATCCACATAAGCCACGAACTCGTTGATCGCCAGTTTTTCACCGATCAGACTGCCCGCCAGCGCAATGTGCTCACTGCTCACGCCCATCAGATACGCCAGTGGCGAGAAAATATAACCGAACAGGCTTTGCAGGCTGATCCCCTCAAAACCCATAACGCCGCCGAGGCCGCCAATCAGCCCGTTAATCAGGGCAATCAGTGCCACAAATGCCAGTACCACTGTCGCCACGCCGACCGCAATTTTCAGCCCGAGCATCGCACCGCCTGCCGCGGCCTCAATAATGCTGGCCGGACGTTTTTCACTGAACGAAATTTCCGTGAATTCCACAGTGGATTCCTGTGTCGCCGGGCTTAACATCCGCGCAAATAAGATCCCGCCCGGAATCGCCATCAGAGACGCCGCCAGCAGATATTCAATCGGTACGCCCAGTCCGGCGTAGCCCACCAGCATTGATCCGGCAATGGAGGCCATGCCGCTGCAAATCACGGTGAATAATTCATTGTTATTCATCCGGCTGACAAAGGGTTTCAGTACCGCCGGTAACTCATTCTGACCGAGGAAAATGGTGGTTACTGCCGCAAAGGATTCGATCTTGCTGATTTTCATGGTCTTCTGGAAGACATAAGCCAGAATATTAATCACCCAGCGCATAATGCCGAGGTAATACAAAATCGCGATCAGAGAAGTGATAAAGATAATGGCCGGTAAGACGCGGAATGCGAAGATAAACCCGGCCCCGTCAAATAACACATCCATTTTCGGGCCGACCAGGCTGCCGAAAATAAAGGCGCTGCCCGCATCACTGTAGGCGATAACATTATTCACACCCGATGCGATGGTCTGAATAAACCATTTCCCCGCCGGGATATACAACATGATGGCACCGAGTGCCACCTGTAACAGCAGTGCCGCGCCGACTGTGCGCAGACTGATTTTCCGCTTATTCACCGAAAAGAGAAATGCTATCAGTAATAAGACGCCGATCCCCGCCAAACTCCGTAATATATCCATAATCCGGCCCCGTGGTTATTATACTCATCAGTTGTATGCTGCAATGCCCGGTAAAGGCTGATCGCAGGGTCAGCACCTTACCGGGTCATATGTTTCATCAGTTGTTATGACCGGTTACCGGTCAGCCGCTTACAGTTGCTGATAAGCGGACGCGATACGGGCTGCCAGTTTCGCGTTGTTAAAGACCAGCTCAATGTTGGAGTTCACGCTATTACCGCCGGTCAGCTCCGCCACGCGGGCCAGCAGGAACGGTGTGCTTGCTTTGCCGTTAATACCCTGTTCATCCGCTTCGCGCACCGCCTGTGCGATCGCGCTGTTGATGGTTTCTTCCGGCATCGCAAACTCATGCGGGATCGGGTTGGCAATCACCATGCCGCCGTTCAGGCCGGTCGCCCATTTGGCGTGCAGTGCTTTTGCCACGGTTTCCGGGGTTTCCATGCGGATGGTGACAGGGAATTCGCTTTCACGGCAGAAGAAAGCCGGTAATTTATCCGTCTGATAGCCGACAACCGGCACTCCGTAGGTTTCCAGATATTCCGAGGTCAGCCCCAGATCCAGAATGGATTTGGCACCCGCACAGACAACCGCCACGTTGGTTTGCGCCAGTTCCTGTAAATCCGCTGAAATATCAAAGGTGTGTTCCGCACCGCGATGCACCCCGCCGATCCCGCCGGTGGCAAAAACAGCAATCCCGGCCATTTCCGCGATAATCATGGTGGAGGCCACGGTGGTCGCACCGTGGATGCCCTGGGCGATCACAAACGGCAGGTCGCGGCGGCTCACTTTCATCACCTTGTGGCCTTCTTTGCCGAGCATTTCAATCTCGTCATGAGACAGACCCGCTTTCATACGGCCGTTAATCACCGCAATCGTCGCAGGGATCGCACCGTTGTCGCGGATACGCTGTTCCACTTCCAGTGCCATTTTCACGTTGTCCGGGTACGGCATACCGTGAGAAATAATGGTGGATTCCAGTGCCACAACCGGCTTTTTCTCCGCGAGCGCCTGTGCAACCTCAGGGGAAATATCCAGATATTCTGCGTTCAGTTGTTGAGTTTTCATGCTTGTGATTCCATTAGTTTGTGAACACTGTCTTTTGACAGACCGGGATTATTTGTCAGCTCGCTGGCGAGCGTCAGGGCGGAGCAGCCCTGGGAAAAACGGATACTCTGTGACAGCGGCTCGCCTTC
>RWZD01000117.1_pt1 | contig 16844 bp, 24 predicted proteins | sample 2187771 | NCBI WGS metagenome assembly RWZD01 (sample SAMN10531866, study PRJNA481165) | viral metagenome | isolation source: viral particles purified by filtration and ultracentrifugation from about... | place: USA: Tennessee
ATAATCCTTATCAACCTACTGCACCGGCAACATTTAATCAATTCATTGCGCACAGTTGTTCCCTCCTTATAAACATAATAAGAGAACGGGAGTTCTTAGTCAAGGCATTTATATATGGTAATATTTTATAATTAGATAGGACTATTTGCTTATTATGCAGAATATATAAGTAATACGGATAAGGAGAGATTGCGATTGGATGTATGCTGCAGTGTTTGTAATAAACTTATTAATTTAAAAGACGACGTATTTATAGATGACATAAACATTATCACGCACCAGAGTTGCTACAATATAAAAGATGAAACGAGGAGAAACTATGTGGATTGGTTCCTATCGATTGGTAAAAAATGTACATCCTCCACTCTATATTAACGAATGTATACATAGCCACGTGAATGATCTGTACCAAAAAATAAAGCGGGAATTAAATGGCGATTACACTGTTACATTGGATAAAAGCAGACAGAGCGAATCTTGCTATTTGACGATTTACAAGGATAGCGAGCAAGTGAGGATATCTTTTCGTAACCATGAGGGGATGCTAGGGAGTTATGATTGCGGTGTGTATCTATGGAAGTTTAAGACCTGGGATGAATGTGAGGAGTATTTTTTAAAGAAGGTGTTGCCTGCAATATTAGAATCATTTTAAGAGGGCAATTAAGCCCTCTTTTAGTTTTAAAACGTACCTGCATTAAGCCTGCGTTGCAACTCTTTTACCACAACAGATGGTCTGCTCAATACACCATCAACAGGTGTGCCCAGGTAACGCTGCAGTGCTTTTACAGTAGCCGGTCCTAGTTTACCATCTGCAGCCACTTTAATCTTGCGCTGCAGTGCTACGATTACATTACTTCCACCACTGCCAAACGACACCGTACCGCTATATAGCGCTTGTGATACGCTATTACGTGGCTGTTTACTGATAATGCCATCAATTGGAGTTCCTAGCGACTTTTGCAATGCTTTTGTTGTTGATTTACCCCACTTACCATCGACCGCAAGACTTGCTTTTGCAGTTTGCTTTGGATTAGGTTTTGGCTTACTTGGTGCAGCTGGTTTTGATGCACTTACGGATCCGCCGCTCAATTGCTTGCGGAAATCCCCCATATTTAAACCGGGGCAGCTGGTGGACTGACCGCTAAACTCACGATGTCCTTTTACTGCGCTGGTGGCTATTCCAAAACGATTTCGATTATAATTAACACGCTCAATCAGTGTCTTTAATTGTGCTGCATTTGGCGCACCATCGCCCACGTAACAAATATTGTACATACGTGTATTTTGACCGCCTACACCGTTACTAATTGTATCAGCGTTATAATTTAACTCCACATCTCCATTAGTCAATACCACCTCGTGATAGCCACCTGTATTCCAACCGTGGTTTCCTTTCCAGAAGCGCTCAAATGCTGCTGTATTCCCGCTGGACGTTGCACTATAATGTACCGCAATGTTAGTAATACGACTTATTGCACGTTTATCGTTGCCGCCCATTGATTTGCTTCTTCTGTCGATGATAGCCATTACTTCATCCCCTTATACTTTAATGTAGCTTCCTGTTTCTTAGCCTTATCAGTGACAATGTACTGGTTTTTCCAGATGCCGTACCCAACCAAAATCAGCGGTACAAACGATTCCAGCATCCCTACAAATGCATCGATCGTGTCATTGTTAAAATGTAAAAACTCGATGTCCAATGACTGCAAAAAGAAAAGGATGCCCCCAAGAGCACCCCCAACAAAAGCGATATACTGTTTTAATTTGTCTTTATCCATTTTATTGACCTCCTAATTAAATAGTAATGGTGCAAGCCCAAATATCCCGCCGACTATAGCGGTTACTAAACCAATACCAGCCACTATAATCTTAGCCATTTGTTTTTTATCCTCTGTGCGATATTTCGTTTTTAATCCTAAACTATCGATCGCCCTGTCATGTTCATGCAAACGATCGTAAAAATCGCCATTTCGTTTCCGTTGATCATTAGTAAACTCATCCAATACAGTAGCCATTCTATCTGTGTTTTTAGCTGTCTGCTTGGACGATTCAACGAGCGGCAGGACTATATCATTAAGTGTATCAACTTTCCTGTGGACGTTATCTATACGCTCTGTAACGTCATTCTTTAAGTCATTTTGTGTTTTTATTAATTCGTACCTTGTTACGTATTCTTTGTCCTCATTCGCCATAAATTAAAACCCCCGGCAACAGATATAAGCAAGCAAGATATACTAATCAAGCTGTATCTTGATGGCATCATTAAATTTACTGCACCAAGTGTACTGGCAGATGCATATAAACCAATACTTGCAACGCCAAACAGACCACCAACCAACATAAAAACACTCCTTATTTTTCCGTGTAGAAAAATAGAAGTGAATAATAAAATTGCTGATACTAACATCGCCAGCCCATAAACAGATAATGGCATCAGCTCCTGCATTTTTGAATAAGTCGGTGATGATATTCGTGGATCAGCCGTTATAAAAAATATACCTGTCATTAAATTAAATAACGATATCGTCAGTATATACATGCTTGCTAAAAATTTTGTTTCATTATAATGTCTAAACATAGTATCTTCCTCTCATGTTGCGATAGACATTTCTCTTATTTCCCCATAAAAATACGCTCGTGTGAGCGTAAAAGAAAAAGCACCTCCGAAGAGATGCTTCAATGTTTTGTGTTTCATTTTATGTTTTCTATAGCAGTGTTAATTGCTCTACCCTCACTTGTTTCATGTTGGCCTTTACCAAACTTGCTAGTAGATATGTTTTGCGCTATAGCCGTAAAGCCTTTTAAACTAAATACATCCACTAAATATTCGTCATCATCTGTAACTACATATCTTCTGTCTGTTGCGTACATACCCATAGTCATTACATCCCCTCCTCACTCTAACATCGGCAAGGAGAGGAAACTTGTTAACGTCAATCTAAACTTTCACTACTGCACAGTATGTTCCTAATCCTCAATATCAATTGCCCCTTCAAATTCCGGTAACGTTTTTAAATATTCATACCCCTGCTTAAATAAGTTTCCCGCATCGTCGTCTAAAGATGGGGTGAATTGGTAGTTTTGCGTTAATAAAGTTTGACTGTCCCTATCCTTTTTGAAGACAACTGTCATTTCTTGCTCATCTTTCGTTCCACTTATTCGGTCAATCTTAATGTACATATTATTAGCGAGAAAACCTTTTTTCTTCATAACAAAGTCAAATCCTGCTTCTTGAAAGTAATCTGCAAGATTAGTTCCTTCTGGTAATATAAAATCCTTCATAATTGCCACTGTATATCCTCCCATCTAATTAAATGTGAATAAATACTTCTCCAACCATGTTTGTTATCTGCCATACGGTCGAATCCATACGCTTCAATGTTACCCTAGCCCCTTTTCTCAAAAGAATGGCTTCTCCTTTCGTGTTTGACAGGGGAAGTATTGTACTGTTGGCGTCAGGATAAATATCCATTCTATAATCTTCAACACATTCAAATGTGATTTCTGAGCTTCCGAATTTTATTTCGTTACTTAGATTAAATCTTGTAATTTTATCAGTTCCTTTATTTGTGTACAACTTGGCATATTGATGTTCGATATTGGTAATCGCAGATTTTGAGTCATAAACTAAAAGATTGTTTTCATCCGTAACTCGAAACTTTCCAAACCTTAGTGGCAACCTTTTATCATCAAGTAATCTAACAGGGTTATTTATAAAAAGATCTTCTACTTCGCTTCCCCCCTCTACGAAAAGGCTTTGCACAGGAAAATACTTTGTGGAATAAATATCAGGGTTATTAATCTCGATATTGCCAATTTTCCTATTACCTACGTCATAATTTCTTAGGGAGATTGCGGACGCAGTCACTTGCGCTGTTCCACCTCTTACATTTCCGTCTATAATTGTAGGGTTATTGATCTCAATCCTAGCTTTTAAATCACTGTACCACTCGATGTGTAAAGGTGTGTAGTAAGAATACCTATATTGATGATTGTTATAAACAATTTTTCCAGTGAAAGTCCCTTCTCTTAATCCACTTTTTATATTAGCACCAATTGTATCCTCAAAGCTGAGGTGATTATTAATGACAATACTGATGTTTTTAGGATTAAATCCAATAAGCCTATCTAAATTTACCTCAATCCCTATTCTATTACCTTCTGTGTAGATGTTATTAATAACAACATCTTCCATAAAATTACCATTATTATTAGGTTCTAAATCAATTCCAGCCGATGGATTAGTTCCTTCGGTATTTTTTAATACGGGATCATTTATACGTAGTCTTTTAACACTAGTAACCGATATCCCTTGTCTACGATTATCGTCAGCTAAAAAACCATTTATCTCTATGTTATAAGAGTGTGTTACGTTGTAATCAGTACTAGGACCTATATATAAGCCGTCACCCCAGCATTTAAATGCTGAACAATTGTTCAATGTTATGTTTTGACTCCCTCTTATTACATACCCATGTCCCCATTCACCGTCTTCACCTGTGTGTTCGTGTTTATCCCCAAAAATAATGGCGTCATGCAAGGTGATGTTTTTCTTTTTTTCCATATTTATAATTCTATAATATTCCAAATTATTAATGGGGCCTTTTAATATTACTCCTTTTTCAAAGAAAATTTCAGTATCATCTTGTATGTCAAGACAAGTTGCCTCAACGTATATTGGCAAGAACTCTAGATGATATTCTCCTTTCACAAACTTAAATGACCCACCATTATTCAAGAGAGTTTGGATTTCTTCTGTGGTCATTGTAGGTTTTATCAAAATTACAGTATCCTCAATTTGTTGCTTTGTATCCGCCAACTGTGCAGTAACTTGTTTATATTCAGCATCCATTCTGCGACCAACAGTGGTATGATTATCCCCTGTTTCTGTGTTCGTTCTAGCAGCAACAATTTCCGCATCAGAAGGGCTATCCTCTGTGTAATTTTGTTGCAAATCATCAAACTGTTGTTCTACCGAATCCTGCCTTCGTTTGGTGTCGTCAGATATGCTCTCAGATTGTTTACTCACCTTATGGGCTTTAGATACTCCTGCAGCCAATGCTCCTCGAACCTCAACACCTTTGGTTGCGTGCTGAATATCATGTACTTCTTTATCCACGCTATCAATGTTGCCCATATAGTCACTCATTTTCTTAGCGACTTCTTTGCCATATTCACTCATCAGCTACCACCTTCCTCTGGGTTTTCTAATGCATATATTCGTTGCTCTAATTCATCGTTTTTTAGCTCTTGTTCATTGTTAATCTGCCCCTGGTCAGTTATAAACTGATTGATATCATCAATCGCACCTTGCAAGTTTGCAATCTCTTGCCCAATGTCACCAACGTTGTCAAAAAGACTGCCAAGCTGATTATTGATTTGCAGCAGTACTTCTTCCAGATTATCAAGGTCGGCTTCTTCTATGATGACTTGCAGACGATCTATTTCATCCTGCATTTCCTTCGCAGCCTTTGATAGAGTTGCCACCCGTTTCTTTTGACGGTCAACGGAACTTTCTAAGTCCACTATTTTTTGTGCTGACTTATTTGCATCCGCTTGATATTCGTCTAACGATTTAAACTTATCCCCTATTTTCAAATTATCATCTTGGGGTTTGTTAATATCAATTGTCTTCCCTATAATACGTAAATCCTCATCAATATTCATGATTGGGTTTACTACAGGATGGCTATTTCCAACATCGAAATTGTCAATATCTAATCCGATTAAAAACAAATCTAAGGCTGATATTTCGTATTGCACAAGTGCTACTTTTTGTGACGATAACCAGTTGTTAGCAGTGCTCAACAATCTGCTCGGCAGTGTTATGTCATCCCAAGTAATCGCACCAGCCTGTATGCCAAACTCAGTAATCAATGCTTGATCATCTATATAAGGTAATCCATCGTTAACTTCTTCAATTGTTAACCTTGCTTCAGATGCATCTGTCGCTTCCTCGTCTTCTGATTCGACTCTTTCCCCTAAAGGCGTTAATCGGGTAATGATTTCAGTTGGATCAACACTACGACTCATACTTCTTAGGTTTTTAGCAATTTTAATCGGTGTCTTTTTTTCTTCACCAACTCGTTCCAAAACATCTAAATAACGAACACCATTTTCTTTTCGGATTCGTAATTCTCCGCCGACACGTTCTAAAATCTTATCTTCTATTTCTTCAAATGCGGTTTTCTCCGCTGAAAGATAAATGTAAATATTGTCTGTACTTGTCGTCACTTCCACAATGCCAGGTTCAAACTTCTTGTATTCCTCTACCTGCTGATTATGATAGTTTAATATACTTATTAATAGATTTTCTGGAGTCCCTCTATATTCCAGATGCCTTTGCTGTGAATCGTGCAAATAAGCTAATTCACCCTCACACTCGTAGGCTGCATCATACAATCCTGTATCGTCCATATCCTCATCAGGAGCTAGTACTCTACCCTCAAATTCATATTGATTTGTTTTGGTATTAAACACTTTAACAAGCGTTTTGAATGGTTTTAGCTTTCCGTATGCAGGATTGTTCATGTAAAAGCCAATATCGAAACTATCAATTTTGTTGATTTCCCTCTTAATAGTTCCGGTTTCAAGCTTCAAATCATCATTATGTGGACTATGAATAACCGTTTCAACATCATCATTAAAAATGCTGACCTTATACATTAGATCAGCTCCTTGTAAAAATTAAATTTAATTGTTCCATTGCCTTTAATCGTTAAATTATTTTCACCCGAATTAAGCTTGAAGTCATCACTTTCACTTGCCCCGCTTGGTACATTGTAAGTAACATTACTTTTTATAATCTCCATAGAAGAGCTCGCTTCTATCTTAGGGTTTAGTCCTGGTGTTCCTACGTTATATAAAGTGACATCTAATGTTCCGTTTACTTCAAATTCGGTTATTTGAGCTACATCTAATTCAAAATTAAACGTATCCCAAATATCATTACCTTCTTGCAATTCTCCAATCATAAATGGATAAGCTGTAAATTCAACAGTCAATGTCCCGTGGTTCCATAATTCATCAAAATCTAATCCACCTTCTACCTCTGCTAAATAATAATATCCCGGTATGGCATCATCATATAGCTTTTGTTTTCCGCTGCTGTTCATGAGCCAATTTGCTAGCTTAGTTTCAATGATGTTTATTCTTTCCGGAGTATTGACTATGTGTTTATCAAGTACATTGAGAGTGTATTTCAAAGGTCTTTCTGTGTACGTCTGTTCTCCGTATAATTCGCTAAAATCAAATTCGACATTTGAAAAGGGGACTTTTACCTTGATTTTCTCTTTGTTGGGATATCCAATATCACGTTCAATACCTAATGTGATTCCCATATCGTGATAAGAGTGTAATCCATTAAATTTAATACCGAACATCAAGCAAGCCCCCTTTCAATTCTCCTGATTCGCTTTCCGCCTTCAGCACTTGTATAGTCACCTGTAACTTGTGCGAATCTTTTACCGTCTACTTGCATAATAATTGGTTGTTTTTGCTGTGATAATCCGTCGTTATTTTTATCATAATCGGTTTTATTAGGGTTATGAAATCTTGCTTTTTGCGGTAAATCAAAATCTAAGATGTTTTCCATCGCTTTTGCGACCGCACCCTCACCTTTTTCAATTCCGCCGCCAATGGTTTCTCCCCATTTAACGTCCATAATATCCATTAATGGTCCTTCTTTGGCTGGTGAAAATGGCAAGAAGTTTCGGACCTTAGAAGCCACATCGCCAATAGCCCCTGTTACCTTCCCAATTGCACCTTTGATTCCATCAGCAATACTAGTTACAATGTTTTTTCCGGCATTATAAAATCGTGATATCATACCAGTCATCACACTTAGTGCACTGCTCATGCCGCTTGAAATCGCACCTCTAACACCAGACATAGCGCCAGAAACAATGCCACGTAAAGAATTGAAGATGTTTGATACTGTTGATCTAATAGAGTTGGTGATATTGCTAACAACGTTTCTAGCTGCATTAAATCCGGAGGAAATCGCACTACGAATCGCACTTATAGAGTTTGAAATAGCCGATTTTATACCGTTCCAAATCGCAGATAGTGTCGCTTTTGTCGCATTCATTAAATTTGAAATTGTAGACTTAACACTTGTGAATCTCTCTTTAACATTAGAGAATATTTCAGACATTTTAGCCCCTATATTGGACTTAATAGCCTCCCAGATGTTTTTCAATAGATTTTTAGCAGTTTCCATTTGCGCTTTCATGGCATCTTTCATGCCCTGGAAATCGCCCTTAACAAGTGCCTTTATAAAATCCATAAAATTTGAAAAAGTCTCTTTTATATACGTCCAAATAGCTTGGACTATATCGGCAGCAGTCTGCAAATATGACTTAATTATCTCGACGTATTGCCCAAAAACACCATTGGTTTTTTCATTCAGCCATTCATATGCCGCACTGATAATCTCTTTTACACCTTCTAGGACAGTATTCCAATTTTCGATAACGCGTTCTTGCCAAGCAGTAAAAATATTAACTATGGACTCCATCAATCCACTGAAAAACTCAGTTACTGACTGCCAGGTTTCCTTGAGTACCTCTACAGCGTTTGCCCATCCTTCTTTTAGGTTTTCCCAGATTTCCAGTCCGGCATCTTTAATAGCGTTCCAAATTCCTATGAAAAACTCCGAAATTGGCTCCCAGTAGATGTAAATTAATGCAACCGCTGCGATAATTGCTGCAATCACAAGTCCGATTGGAGATGTTAGAAATGCTATCGCGGCACCTATTGCCTTAAATAAAGGTATCAGGGTTATTATGGTGCTGATTATTTTAGCAACCACAAGCATAATGGGACCAATTACTACAGCTATACCCGCAAAAATTCCAATGGCCTTCTTTGCCCCGCCGCTTAAGTCGTTCCACCATCCAATAACATCTTTTGCTACATCTACAATATTACTTGCTACTTCTCTTATTTTTTCGCCAGTCTGTTGTGCCCAATCCATTACTGCATCTGATTGTAAAACTTCGATTAAATTGGCTAATCCTTTTTTACCGTCCTCAAACAATCCTTCTAGCAAGGACTCTCCAATAATTCCAACATAAGCAAGAGTATTCTTGGCCATGCCTTCCCAGGATTCCGAGTAAGCACCTGCCATCCCTCCGGCGAAATCGTCCATAACATTTAGAAATTCCTTTGAACCTACTTCACCATTAGTAACCATTTCTCTGAATGTTTCGAGTGATCCCCCGGCCAACTCATCGGCCATTGCTTGAGCAAAACCCGGCAAACCCATTTCAATCATGTTTAATTCCTGAGTCATTAATCGGCCGCCACCCTGCACGCGGTTGAATATTTGTGCCATCTCATCAACTGGTCTGTTTGCACCAACGGCAGCATCGCCGACTAGCTTAATATACCTTTCTAGCTCTGCGCCTTCTTTTACGCCTGCAGCCAAACCACCTGCCGCGATGGAGACACCTTCGCCCATTGTTGTCATTCCGCCCATTATAGCCGTTTCCACCTGTTCGGATATGCGTTCCACCGCTTGGGCATCATAACCTAAACCTTTGAGCTTTGCTTGTGCTGTATCTAAACCCACAAGGCGTTTGAAACCTAATGCGCCAACCAATCCGGCGACTGCCGTTGCTGCTCCCGCGACTGGTAATGTAATAGCCTTAGTTAACGTACTTCCTACGTTTCCCATGGTTTTACTAATTGAGGATGCAATTCTAGTTCCTGCGCCTTTTCCCGCTGCTGTAGCTTCTGGGTTTATTGCTTTTTGTATAGAACCACTAATTCCTTTAGCGGATGGCATAATTTGTACATAGGCTTGTCCTAATTCAGTAGCCATTTATTCACCGCCTTTCAATAGACGTTGTCTTTGTTCCGCGAAATCCTCACCAGAACTAAATATGATTACATCATTCTTGCTTTCTTTTACTTTGTTATTTGTAAATAAATCAACGATTGAAACCGGCCTATTTTTACCTTTTTGACCATCTTCCGTTTGGAACCACACCAATGTGCTTAAGCTGTCTGAAGCCCTTGCTAATAACAGAATTTCCAAAGGTACCAATTGACCGCTAATTTTTAACTTAATTCTTGAATCGTCTTTTAATCCACACGCAAAAACAGCCACCTTTGTTGGAGGTAGCTGTCTGTAATCATATATTTGATATGTCTCTGCAAGATCGCATATAAACGCATCTTCATCAGTCTTTATCATTCTGGCAAGGCTTAAGAGTTTTTTGCCTTATTCACACTTTCGAAAATACCTTTGATTTCTTCGCCCATTTTTTCAGACGAAACAATACCGTTTTCCGACCTTACATGTTCTTTCAACTTTTCCTTTTGTTCCTTTCCTAAAAGTAAATTAATTACTTTGGAAATCATTAACGGGTTTTCTTCCATTTCCCCGAGTGTTTCTACTAACTCATAGTTATCTAGGTTTTCTTCAGCAATTTGATATGAAAATCCCGTTTCTGTTTTACCTTTAATCATCCTTCAACACCTCCGTCGCCATCGCCTGTCGGTTTCTGAATATATTCATAGTGAGAGTTACCCTCTTCGTCCGGAATACCTTGGACAGTGGTTTCATATCCTACCGCTTCATCGTCCTTGTAGCTTATCTCTCCGATTTCCGATACTTTACCACTAGGGATGACGATTCGTTTTAGAATGCCACCTTTCAGAATCATATCAACCACTAAGCAATGTTCTTCTAATTCCTTTGAATTTGCTTTGATTGTGATTCCTGTCTCTAAATCTCCTGTAACGTTATCTTGTCCATATACCTCCTTTAGGACATCAACGTTTGTGGCTTCAATTAATGTGTAAGTAAACGTGTCTTCTTTACTTGTTTGTACACTTGCGACAATATCTCCACCCCAAGCCGGGATGTTTTCAGACTCTGGAGAGTTTTCATTCGTCATTCCATCTTCTGAAATATATCCTAAGCTTTTAAACTCTTTTTCTAATTCTTCCGCTGCATCTAAAGGCAATTTTGTTCCTAATGGTGCAGAATAAACAGCGCCGCCAATTTTCGGTTTTGCTGTTGAAACATTTTGTGCATTACTCATCTTATAACCTCCTAATAATATCGAATGTCGAATACTGCTTGATAACGGTATTCTTTTGTTGTTGTGTCTGTAAAATTGTAATCACTGTTGAGGTCTAAGCCTCTAATTTCGTCCAATTCTATTAAGCCTTCCACTGCCGATTTGACTCTTTCGTTTAGCGCAGCTGCGTTGTAAAGAGAATCTGCATATGATTGGAAGGCAATTGTGGCCGATGGTAAATGATTTGCTTTGCCGCTTGATGTTTTTTCGAACACGACATAGCTTTCAGTTTGTACGCTTGGCTTTTCGAGTGAAACAGGTTCTGTTATTTTTTCTTTCAAATGATCTAAAATAATTAACTCAATCATCTACTTCACCGACTTTAAAATCGTATTGTTTGTGGAGTTGTCCTTCCTGGCTTCCTTGCTTTCTGCCCACACCATAGCGTTAGCACGATTTTTACCCACATAAACATCTTGCTCGTAACCAGGACCAGCTTTGTTTTTAGCATTTGTAGCATGTTTTTTTAATATGGATTGCATATTACCCGATTTCATCAAGGAAGCTACACCACTACGATTCAATTCAAATTTAACTTTACTCATAACGTTCCACCATCACTTTCTTATTCCAATCGAGCGGGATAAGATGGTCAATACCTTGCGTGACAAATCCAAATGTGCGCCAACGTTCACCAAAAAAAATAACTTCAGCATCTTCCCAAGTATTTTTATCATCTTTAGGAATCGCTAAAGTATATACGGCTTTCTTGCCTGTTAATTCTAATTGGTTAATAATATCGTCTGTACTTGATGGTGATACTAAAACGTTACTTACTTCGATTGGTACATCTTCATAGATTGGCGCATCGAAATCATCCTTACCGATTTCTTTTTTATTAATTAGAGTGACTGTAATGCCTTCAATCATAGTCATAAAATTCTATCACCCCGTAACGCTGTTTACGTAAACCTAGCGCTTTTAATTCATTCCGTTTAATAAACAACCCACCACCAGGAGTTAAGAATGTTCCCGAAACAGTATATCCAAGTGCCGATTGAGAGTATTGGGTCATTGGCTCTTGGGTTGTGGATGTCATTAATGTTCGTGCAACAATATCCACTGTTACAGACTTAACAACATCTTTATATACTTGGCTATCCTCGATCATTTCATCAATGTCTTTTCCGACATTTTCGGCTTCTTGCCTTAATCTGTTCGAGACAATGGGAATTAGCGCCTCTGCCCTCTCCTGTTCATCCGCCTTTAATGGTCTCCATAATGTAGCCAAATCATCTACAGTAGCAAAACCCGTCATATTAACACCACCTTTATTCAAAGGCTTTAGCGATAGTTTCAATAATTACTGCTTTTTTATCATTTTCATTCACTTCAATTTCTTGCTCTTTAGCAAAATGAACTAATTGTTCTTTTGTCATTGCTTCTAAATCGACTTCTTCTTCGATGTATTCATTTTCTGCTGGCACTTCTTCATCACTGGAGATTATTTCACCTTTTTGGTTATATAAAGGTTCCTCATCAACTAATTTCCATGCCTTGCCGATAATTTTAGAGGAGCTATCAATGATAGCCCCTGTTTTAATGTTCTTGTATCTCATGCTATGTCTCCCCCGTTAAATGTAGATTGGTCAACTTGTTCTTGTGGCATTTGGCCAGATTTACGAACAATAGGAACAACATCTCCCACCTCGGCTGATTTTGTGGTAAAACCGCAATAAGTACCGTCAGCAGTTTTGAAGTTTTGAACTCGTCCGTCATTAGTGCATTGAACCAAAGTTCCGGCCGGCAATCTTTCTGCTGCCTCCACATGCCACACGGGATTGTTTTTAATCGTGACATTGACTTCCTGGTCTTTCTCCAACTTTTCAGTAGCAACCAAGTCTGGAATTTGTCCTAATTTTGGCATGATGAGATAAACAATATCCCAACCTTCTTCGGGGTTATCGTCTCTATTGACACCACCTAAGCCAACCAAGCGGTTGGCCGGTATATCTTCTAAAACCTTGGCTTTAAAAGTAGTCACTAGCCTTCCACCTGCGCTTCTTCTTCAACGATGCGGGCAAAGTTTTCAGGTAGTAAAATACCCCATCCAATATAAGCCTCGGCACGTAATAGAATCTCGTTATAAGCCTTTAAGTCACGTCCTAGTCCGTCAGGATCACCGTATTCGATAATCTCCATTGGGATGTTTTCAGAATAACCCCACTTGAACGACTTATCAAAGTCACCAGTGATAACATGGTCTTTTACTTCACCCATAGTCAAAGTCTTGTTAACATCCGTATTCATGCCTTGGAACGAGTTAGGACGTTGACCAAAACGGAACTCCGGATATTGTCTAACTCCATTCACTTCAACTTTACCTAGTGCGGCCGCAGCTTGTGGAGACAAGGCTAATCCGCTAACATCACCATCACCAACAACGATTGTCTGCACAGCTGTGTCAATGTCATCTTCGATGGTATCAGCATTGTATTCAATAACATTGTCAGTAACTAATCCGTCAAAGCTATTTGTAGCCTTGAAAGATGCATCTTCCATCGAACGTGGCTCCAATCCGTGTAGCGCGGCAATGTCGAACGCTTGTGCAATTTTTACAGCATATCCATCTGTAAATGCCTTCATGTACTGCAACTGCTTTTCTTCCGCTGCATACTTAAATTCATCCGTAATACGCGCTTGATAAACAATTTTTACTGGTTTAATGACTTTGGTAGTTAGCGTTGCTTCACTGTCTTTCTTAAGTTCTCCTTCCCCCACGATTTGAGCGTTACCCTCTAGGTTAAAAACAAACTCTTCTTCTCCCGCGAAAGGAATAGCCTGTTGGTTCGACAATCGGGCTAACGTTGAATGACCCTTCACTTTGCTATAAATTTCATTTACTGTTTGTGCCGGAAATAAATCCCCTGTTTTTAAACTCATTTTATCATTCTCCTTGTTTAGTTAAATTTCCTAACATCTTCTTTAAACCTGCGTCCTTATCGTTCACTGTTGGCTCAGTCGGCTTCAACGGCAATGGTTGCTTTTTATTAACAAAACCAGCCATGTTTTCAGCATCTGCTTTTATTTCTTCTTCTGTTTCTCCACTCAATCGACCAGCCAATTCAAGCGGAATGTTTGCTTGAATAGCGATATCAGTTTTTAATTTTTCGAGCTTATGCGTTTCAATTTCTTTCTTTAACTCTTCAATGCTGCCTAACTCATTTTCTTTAGATTCGAGTGTAGTTTGTAATTCGCCTAATTGTTTTTCAAGATTGGCATTAGCAGTTTTCAATTCCTCGTAATCTTCCGCGGGTTTTACTGCTTGAATCCCTTTCCCGTGCTCTGCCATGATTGAATCAATTGTTTCTTTCTCCAAACCTAACTCTTCTAAAAATTTTCTATTCATCTTTCATTTCTCCCTTACGTTTATTTACGTGTTCACGGACACGATAGGTTTGTACATTTACGTTGTACCAACGAAAAAATAAGCATAAAAAATAGACAGTTTAATGACTTATCGAGGTCGAATATTAATATCTTATTTTCTGCTTCTTAACTTCCTTAGCTTCACTACATGCCCAATGAGCCAATATCATAGATTCCATTAGTGCTATGTCGTTTTCTTCTACTTGTGAGCGATAGCCAAAACCACCGCTTGTGCCAATGTTTCTTTTATCACAATTAGTTACAACCTGGAACAATGAAGGTTGGCTTTTGTGTTCAATCGTTTGTTGAAATAACGCTTGTTCAAACATTGAATTTGCCAATATAATTTCTTTTACAGTTGGTAATACCGGTTTCTTCAATCCAGCTTGTTTCATTGCTTCAGCTAAAATCACCTGACCGTTTGCACCGTCTATAACGACTTGTTGTATATTTGCATTTCTTAAAAAATGTATCATCCAACCGTTTCCATTTCTAAGGCTTTGGCAATCAATTGATTCAACAAATACGTTATCCTCTTCGGTTTTAACAGCTACGCTCATTGCGGCATTAGCGCCATCGTAACCGTATTTTATACCAACAAACAATTTACCTTTCAACTTAGGTAATTCTTCAACATTTAATTCGTTCCATTCATTTTCAGATATAGCTGATTTTTGGTTGTATTGTATCCACAAACCTAAACGCTGGATGTTAAAGTCTATATCATCGTCTCCGACTTCTGCTTGAATGTTACGTTCTGAAACACGCAATCCTAAACTTGGATTCGCTTGGTACCACAAATCTTTATCCCTGACATCAGACTGCTTATCTACGCTCCACTCTGCCCATCCGCTATTTTCTACATTTCCATACAACGCATTTTCTCTTAACTTAGTAAATACAGTACCACTTGATATAGGAGTTGGAGGTGTACCGGTAAGAATGGTTTGCGGATTAGGACTTGCCGCAATGGTATACATCAAAGCGGAACGTTGGTCATCTGTATATTCTTGCGCTTCATCAATTACGAGTAAATCAAAACTTTCACCTAAGCCACCAGTTGAAGTACGCGTTCTAAAATCAATACGGCCATAACCAATCAATTCGATACTTTCTCGACCGGTAGCTTTAATCTTATTGAAATCAGTTTGTTCTTCTAGTCCGCTTTCTTCTAATATCGCAAGTATTCGATTGAATGCAGCAGCACTTGTTGTTGTTCGATGAGCTGTATGTAATATCTTTTCTCCATCGTACAACCCTTTTAGTTCACGGATTGCAATAATCTCATTTTTACCATTCTGACGAGGTACAGCATATCCAAAGTTCATATGAGTCCATAAGCCGTCTTTATTTTTGGCTAAAATGGCATCAATAATAAACTTTTGCCAATCATACGCTGTGCGTCCTGACTTTTCATAAAATTCTATAGCTTCAGCACCTGAAGACTCGTCATAAGGTAAAATTAATGATCGTGTAGGAGTTTGTTCTCCAATTCTTACAGCAACAGTCATCTACCAACACCCTTTCAGCTACCACTCCATTCTTTTGTCCAGACATTTTGCCTACGCGCATCACCTGGGTTATAGTCAACAGTACAACGGCATCTATCGTGCCTCGTGTAAACTTCTTCTGGCACATCTGGATACTTATAAACTCCCGCCATCGATTTGCACCAATCACACGGATCAGTACCGTGAACAACCCTAATAATTGTTGGGTATAACCCCGATTCACCTTGAAAGTTGACATTTGCCTCTATCGTTTCGTCCACTACTGATTGCGTAAAATTAACTACAGGCTCCCCTAATATCCAAGCAACATCGTCAAACACTTCTTCCTTTGTAATTCGGTTTATGATGCTTTCTATCCTTAATTGGTTTACCTTTGGCTCAATTCCCTTTAAACCTATTCCTATAGATTTGTTTAATTGACCTTGTATTTCCGCCGATACTCCAGCAACAATAATATGATTGTTTTTTAGTGATGGACCAACGATTCTTTCTGCAATATTGTAGTACATTTTTCCGTCTGGTAATGTCTCGGATTTAATATGTGTTTTAAATGTACTTGCCAATATCTCACCAACTTCAACAGCATATTCATTTGCTTGTCGGTAAGTGGCACCGCCACTTTCAATCAATTTCTGTATATTATTTAACTTTTTGTTCTTATTAAGCTTGAAGTTAAAATCTATTTCAATGCTTTTCAGTAATTCAGGAACAATGTCAGTTGCCATTATTCATCACCATCAACTCCCGTTAAATCTCTCAAATTACTGTTTCCAAAATATCCTGGAACAGCTTGATTTATTTTAATTGCTCCATCTCCAATTAAAGAAAGTGTCGATGCATCTGGCTTAAATACTGGGTCAATTAAACAAAT